>JAABUS010006838.1_pt1 | contig 13527 bp, 17 predicted proteins | sample 5560161 | NCBI WGS metagenome assembly JAABUS01 (sample SAMN10711885, study PRJNA513376) | rock metagenome | isolation source: Antarctica rocks | place: Antarctica: Victoria Land, Trio Nunatak nord | collected 2016-01-04 | reverse complement strand
AACGTCGACGACCAGGATCTCCCCCCTGAGAGCTGCAATGTATAAGGGAGCCTCCCCTGCAGAGTTCCTGAGCACCACATCCGCCCCGCCATGCAACAGCAGCTTTGCACAGCCTGCATGGCCTGACGCACAGGCCACAAAAAGGGGCGTGGCTCCCCCCTTGTCCCTGGCATTGACCCCACTGCCCAAGCCCAGCAGCGCCTGTTGCAAGCACTTGTCCTGATCAGAGTGCATCCATGGAACACAGCGTCTTCTGAGGATGCATCATGATCGAATGGTAAAGCGGGGAAGTGCAAGGATATAATCATACGCATATAATTGTGAAAACGCTGTTACTTGCTCTTGCTACTGCATGCCCTTGATCTGCATGCACACCCCTGCTGCAGACAAATGAGGGACAGGCGAAGCGATGGGACAGTACAGCTGCAAAAGGAAGTTTGGTGCAGTGCATGGTAATCTATGGACACTGCAGGCTATGACAGGACAGGCCTGGCTCACCTCTACAGCACTGGCCTCATCCACGTCTACAGCCACATGCAGCGGTGTCTGGCGAGCTGCATTAGAGCAATTGACAGCTGCTTCAATCAGCAGCTTCAAGTAAGCCTGCATCTTGCCCCTCATCAGCAAGGTCCCATCGGTACCTCTGCTCCTGTGCTTCACGTTGCTGCTGCTGTATGTAACAGCTGCAGCAATGCTCTTGGACTCACACATGTCCAAAACTTGTACGCGCCTGTTGCCGCAGCTGTCAGCAATAAGACTGCGCAACTCTAGACGAGAACCATGCGGAAGAAAAGTGATCTCCAACAGCACCAGGAGTCGCAGCTGCAGGACTAGAGCAGCAAGCTCCGCAGCAATGGGTTTTGCTGCTGGGTGAAAGCAAGACGGGGTTTTCTGAAGCACACCAGCAATGGTGGCTGCTCTAGATCGGGGGATGCTGTTGAACATGGGGATCTGACCAGGACTCATGACGCTGCTTTGCTGCTTTGGGACTTGCAGGGTTGAGCCACCGAGGAACAACATCTGCAGCTGGGGACATGCTGCCGCCACAGCTTGCAAGCCTGCTGGTGTGATGCCGTGACAATTGTGCAAAGCCAAAGCTTGCAGACTTGAGCCTGCCAGAACGGAAGCAGCAGGACATATGCGATCATGCAACACCTCCGAAACATGGTCAGGACTGGAGGACAGATTGTCCTGATCTGAGTCCTTGGCTGCCTGCATGCTGGGTTGTGACGCAGCTGCTGGCCATTGTTGAAGCTGCAGGTGACTGAGTGCGATGCATTGAAGGGACTGTTTAGAGGTGACTGCTGCTTCCAAGAGCTCGTCTAGAGCACTGTCTTTTGTCTGGAAGCAGCGCTGCAGGGAGAGGAACTCTAATCTGGTACCTGCAGCGTTTGAATGTCACCTTGGAGAAGCTGCTTGCCAAGGGACAGATCATCACACGGCCAATATGCTGATGATCAGCAGGAAGGCATTCAAACAAGGGGGGAATATGTGTGAGTTTGAAGACCTGTGTTGCAGTGTTTACAAAGCAGCAACTAATGCTTTGCCGGTGGACAATCCTGAATCATGGCTAGCAAGCTTTGGCTTGGCATCAAGCTGCAAGGCATGGTGGAGATTGATACAGTGTTCAAAAGGCAACATATCAGCAGAGAATTTGCAGCAGATCAAGCATGAATTTGTACAGTGACACAAAGCAGCAAGACTGCACAACACAGAGTTACAGGTTGCCATAAGCCCTTTGGAATCTTGCTCACCAGTGTCAGGTGCCAGCAGAGCTTCTCCAACAGAAGTCAATTTCCGGCAACCAGCAAGCTTTAAAACTTGCAGTTCTGGGCATTCCTCTACCGCTATGCTGATATCAGCATCATCAACCAAGGTATTACTCAAATCCAGCATCTGGACACCTGCAATAGCAGCACTGTGATTCAATCAACGGCTTTGGTAGCTTGAAACAGCATGGACATTAAAAAAGAGAGAACTGCGCCCACCTTTGAAATGCCTGCATACACCCTGCAAAGTCTGCCGCACAAGCGATACATCTTCGACGTGCTTGGGGTGAGCAGTGCTTTCTGCTTGGCATATGTGCAGCCTGAGAGGTGCATAAGCTGCAATACCTTGCAGATGCTTAGAAGCCCTAGCGCAGGCAAACACATCTTTGGGCTGTTCAAGCCAGCTCAGGACTGTTGCCAAAACCTGTATGAACAGACAAATGTCATTAGCCTGGATGCTTCCAGCGAATATCAAAATCAGAGGGCCAATCACACACCTCGTCAGGCAGCTGACCAAAACCTTCACATTGCAGACCACTCCCTAGGGCGTTGGCCTCATCACTTGCACGTGTGCAGGATTGGGGGACAAACACAGGAGCCAAGGGGTTCAACCCGCTCGGAAAAATCCGGGCACGCCCTGATGACTCCATGATGATGACGTCACGTCAGTTCCAAGACCTGGACTCCTGCTTTTCTGCCTTCCCACTCCCTGAGGACCGCCCAGCCGGCTCCTGGTTGCCGGCACCCGGCAGCGCAGGACGGCTTGCGGGCGCAGGCTCTTCCTGGAACGACACCGGCAACGTTCTTGACCGTGATAAGCATAAAGGTGGCGGTAATAGCAAAGGGGAAGGGAAAAACTGACTTGCGTGCGTGTGCATGTCCCATGGAGCAGGTGTGAGAGATGAAGAGGAAGAAGAAGTACGGGTCAGTCATAACGCTCGCCGTTTCCCTTCTCTTCCATCTCCACACCAGCTGGCCCACGATCTTGTGATCCACCTGTGTACGCGAAGGGACTGCATACTCGGAGGTCTGGTGATCAGGTCCTCAGTTGGGAAATCGTCATCCTGCGGCGGGCTGCGCAGGCGTGTACATACAGATCACTTCTCGACAAGAGTTGTTTGTTGACAAAAGGTTCGTCGAGCCTACAACGTTTTTAGTTCATGCAGCGCAATTATTAACGTTCCGGCTCTGGGCAACATAAAAAGGTCTTCAGTCGTCGCATGCTGTCAGGATCGATCCATGTTTATGCCTGACGCTGACGACGCTGTTGATGGTCACCATGAGCCTGTTGCTACTACGCACGAACTTATTTTGACTCGCAATAAAGGTGAGCTTGCTCGACAAGCAGCCTATACCCCGCTCGAAGAAGCGTTCGTCTGTGTATCTTACGCGTCACGCGTTTAACCTGTCAGGGCTCTGTGGTATGCAGGTGATGAGCGCACAGAGCGCAAGCCAAGCCTCGGCTCTGAGCAGCAGCTCAACCCTGAAGCACACCATACCCAGAAACCACTCAGTACTCAGAACCTGACGCTTTCCCACAAGAATGAGTCAAGTCAGCTCAGCAAAGCTCAGGCTTGTTGGCACAAGCACCGGTATACCAACCGGCTGTTAATCTTGACAAGCTGCATCACCACGTGTGTGGGCGTCACACTTGTCATTCCCTTTTCAGTCCTCAGCTTTGCAACATATATGACCGGCTGTTATGGTCTCATGGCGTCAGAACTCTTTAAGCCGCGGCAGCGGGCGCAGCCAACACAGCAGCAAGCGCAGATGATGGTTAGCATTTTCCTGGTAAGTTGCTGACTTTTCTTGTGACGATTTTTGCTTTGTTATGCTGGCGCATAAAGGTGACACCTCTTCTAATAAAGCTGCAAGTATTGTTGTGTTTGGTGCAGACACGACGCCTTGGTGGATACCTTACAGCTGCAATAGCCCTTGTGCTTGGACTGGCAACCATTGTTCCTGCTGCTTTGCGCTGCTATGCATATGCGGAAGGTGCAGGGATCGCTCTGCTGGACGTCAATGGGACTGACTTCAGGTCCGGCTCAGGCTTACCTTGGTTCTGCTGCTATTTTTTGTGGTCACTCTGTCATCCTGACTTGGGAAGAGTGAAACTCTTTGACAAGTTGTTGTGCAGCTGCAAGTACACTGCTTGGGGTCTGGCTGCCTGTGTCTCATGTTGGACAGCCTTACTGACCCGTACAGGCTTGAGTGCTTGATGTAGAAAGCACATTGTGTTGCAGCCAGCTGTGTGACTCTGTATGTTGCCTGTGTGAGGGCAAGAACATCTCAGATATTGTACGCCGCGCACTGCACATTACGCAGGACGATAATATGCATGTCCTGACATGCTAGGTTTTGTCTGCAGACGCATGGTGCTGGGTGGATGGCTGTTGACTCATGCAGCAGTGAGCTATTCGATGGCATGCATATCAAACTTGATTGTACGCATCTTGAGTTCAAACTGCTCTGCAGAGAATGATGTGCCTATATCTGTTGTGGTGGACAGCCAAAGTACATCTCTCAAGCATGTTGATGAACGTCATCTGGCGCGGTCACAAAGCTGCAGCTGGTGAGCGTCAGACTTTGAAGTGAACAGTAGCCTATAAATTGTGCAAAAGTACTGTCAAGGATAGGGTTAAACATTGAGGGATGCAATCATCACACCATGTACTTTCACCAGGTTAAGCCCCTGCTGAGCAAGGTTACGATGCTGCATTTTTGCCGGATAACCGAACTTCATCAGCAGAAGCCATGACATCTAAGTATACACACAGCTGCTCATCTTTGTGCAGCTCCATCTTGATTTCCAGCCACAGTTGAGGGTGTCGCCGCTTGATGCCTGTCAGCCAAGCACAGTCAGCATGCAATCCAGCCTTAGTCAGCCACAGCATAAACAAAAGCGCTGTACCAGGTTGACTGGACCTACCAGGACGTCATGCTCATGGACATTGCACCAACAACACAATGCCGATGAGATGCTGCAACATAAACACTTGAAGCAACCTGCAATGGTTGCGGCAGAGTAGACAGCTGAATTGTGCTGCATCACATCTGCAAACAGGTCATGGATCAGCTTGTAGGTATAGTGTTGTCCAACAGTGGATTGACAGTGTGCAAGCCTACCGGCCAGACAGTTGATGTCTTCCTGCAGCAGTGCGAGAGGCAGCACCCAAGCATCCAGCTGGGCGGCTTGACAAGCATCTAGCAGCATCTGTGCATCTGTCTGTGCCTTGCTATCCCCAACAACAGGCAGCTGCTCTGATGCTGCTGCCAAACCTGCAGCAGCATCACAATCACCCTGGCTTGCAGACGCATGGCTGGGATTGAGATTCAGACAGACTACAAATTGCTTGATGTAGGCTGCGACATTGGACATGTCTCAGCGTCTGCTGCACAGGGACCTAATCTAGGGCTCGTTGCACATCATTGCTGTTTCACTCATGTGCCTTGTGCAAGTGATGCAATTGGTCCTGAAGCTGGGAGCAAGACTTTCAATGCTAAAAGGACCTTGAAGCAAGTCTGCTTGGCCGTTGCAGAGGCACACACACATCTAGTACAAAGTGCAATGTTCTAGCCTACGCTGATGCTCCTCTAAGCTGCACAAACAATATCTGAGTTGATGGCCGACATGTGTGGATGGCACAACTTCCCATGCACCTAGATGCAGCCCTTACTAACTGAGCTGGACGACAAGCAGTTAACGAGCACCATTTACATGCACCACTCACAGGTGGATGTAAGCACCAACCACTGGACATGAGCTGGACACAAGCTGGTACCTGTGAGTATGGTCTCAGGTGTGACCGCTTGATCACTCAACCCTTGGCTTGTGGCAGCAACCAGCAGAGAGTCCAATCTACCACCCACAGCCGCCAATGACCGACCCAGCGCTGCAACCTCCCTGCGATGGCAGAGCATTCTGTGAAGCCACCAGCAAGAAAGGGAGGCGTTCAATGTAATCTCACCGTGTCTGGTCGGCACATGTGAGTGGATACGTTATTTTACAACCAGCCCATACGTAAGCAGCAATGATGTCTCAGACAGCTGCATATACACCTGCTCTTGCATGCTGCTACTGAGTGCAGGGTATGACACGACAGTCCTTGGGGTCAGGTTTGCCCAAGCCTATGAAGGAGTGAGTCGAGGGTGACACAACGACAACAGCTGCATTGCATTGAGCGGTAGGTTCACGATGCCCTCACCCACATCTTGGACAAGCTAGGGCAAGTCCTCCGCCCTCTGTGGAAGCTTTTACCGCTTCATATGACAATGGTGCAGCAGGAACGACATAAATAACATGTTAACCCATAATCCCTGTCGATAGAATGGCATTGACATCTGCATGCTTCACCTAAGGGAGGCGGTCTCTAGTTGATCCCAGGCATGGGCAGCAATGAGGTCCCACGCAGCGGTACCGGTGGCGCTTGCCTGGTGCTCTGAAACTGCGTTCTGCTTGGCACTAGGTCGGGCTGGAGGGCCTGAAACCTGTTCTGTGACTGCAGGCGTGCTCCACAACCAAGATGCAAGCCATCCCCCCACCTGTGAGTGTATTTACATCTCTCAGCCTTGGCAAATGCTAGTTTTCTAGATGGTTCACGCTGTTCCACGCAACACTTGAGAGCTGATCAGTACTGCCACGTGGCCAGCTGCTGCATTTGCCTGTCTCCATGGCACGCACACACTATGCAGACAGGCTTGCTGAATGCATGACAGAAGACGTTTGGGAACAGGGTCAAAACTAAAGTTGATGAGCGAGCTTGAGTGAGAGCAGATGATGTTGTGCCAATCTGGCAAGTCCCTTTGAGACCACTTCTCAGCCTTGATTGATCAGACAAGGTTGACAAGTCACTGTGCAAAAGGCTCACCCCAGCATCCTGATTGGCTGCTGACTGGGGGTGCTTGCCGCTGGAGTGGTCATGCATGGGAGCATGGCTGGGCATGGCTGCCAGGATGTCATTGTCCCCAGGTGGAATCAGGAACCTGAGGAGCTCTGAAGCTAGGTCATACTGACCAGCTTCCAATGATGCCTGCAGACCAGGCCAGTCCAATGGCAGCTTGTGGAACGGCAGTTATTGCTGAGTAGGGACATGCAGGGAAGGGACCCCATGTAGCAACTTCAGCCTTACAGACAAGGCACAGGTTCAATCAAAATGTGCTCAAAAAAGTATGAGGTGCTATCAAAAGGTCAAACAAGCTGACATTGGCTGGCCTGCATGAAGCACACACACTTGTATGGCACATGCATTGTGAAATGCAATGATGAACAGCAGGCAGAAGCAATGTCCGCGTGAAGTGCATGTGTTCATTCCTTCGTTCTTGCATTCCTTCATTCCTCCGTTTGTTTGTTCATTCATTCACTCATTCAGCACAAGTCTTCCCCTAGTACGTACAGCCCTGAGTAGCTCCCTGTGTGTACTAACAAAGACATTTTGTGTGCACTCTGGCAAAACAGATCCCCCAAAACTAAGCAGGGACAGACAACAGGATCTGCCTGCAGGAGGCACAGCACAGCGCTCATCCAGCTTGACAGCAGTGGTGAGGCAGACCTGTATGAGGCGCAGGGCCAGGCCATGTGCTTCTTGTGCTCCCTGGATGCGGTCAACAATGAGCAGGCAGCAGGCAGCGCTCTGCAGGGCACCCACATCCAGCAGGGCCTCCAGCAGAGCCCCGGGGGAGCCCACTGCGGCAAACAAGGCCGGCCACATCTGAGCGTCTGTCTTACGTGCCACACTGACGACAATGTCTCGGAACAGAGGGAAGTGGCGGATGAGCTGAGCCGCAGCTTGAAGGAGTGGCCCTACAACCAGCACAGCAGCTTGAGTTGCAACAACAGACGACATGTCGGGTGTGGGGGCTCTGAGTCTGTTGCAGGCTCATTAGCCAACTTGGCTTGGTGAAGAGGTTAGAACAAGCCTGTTGTTGCTGCCTTGACAGCCAAAATGTTTACGGTCAACCAATGCTGCAATTTGCAGGGGTGTTCTCACCAGCAGTCTTGGCACCCTTGCGGGGTCTGCCATTGGCCGAGGTGGGTTCCGGCTGAGGGCGGCCGCTGTTGTCTATCCATTGCTCCAGCATGCCCAGGTGCTGTGAGTAGCTGCCTCCAGAGTAGCTGCATTCAACAACAGGGCTCATGACACCATCAATGCCTCAAGACCGTTGGTATGTCTCTGCACTGCCAAGTTTACTGAACAAACCTGATGTCGAAGAACTTGATGGTCGTGCGGGTGCATATGCAGAAGGTGCCTTACGTGCCTTTGCTGATGCTGCCCACACGGGCAAGTCCGCCTGCAGATTAGCTGCACCAAACAACAAGGCTGGCGATGTAATCAAACAGTCTATGCCTTTGCTTGTGTGTGGCTCACAAGGGCAGCTCAGCCTGCTTGGCTGGCTGCCATGCAGAAGGGCACAGTCTGCAATGTATGCGCAGATCAGATGGACAGGTTTCACCGCAAGATTTTGCTATTGCAGGCGACATCATGTCAACCATGCAAGGCTTGGAAGAAGGGCTATACTTGTGTCAGCAGGCATAGGCCTTGTCTTCAACTGGAAGTACAGGCACTTGTCCCATCAGCAACGTGCCGGCAAACAAGAATGCTGCGAGCATCGTAAATAAAGAGAAAAGTTATCAGCAATTGGAGACGTCACATTTGGATTAAGTGACTCAACAAACTCTAAAAATCAATCAACACCCACACTGCACGAGCATGCGTTAGCTGACCTGCTCTGGGGCCTAGACATCTGCTCATTGTTGATCTCCAGCGAAGTGAAAAGCAGCCACTCCAGGGATCGTGCAAAGTGGGGCGCTTGGGAATGACTGGTGGCCAGAGAAAGGGCTTCCTTGGCCTTGCCCTTCTGCAAGAGGCGGCGCAGTAGGCAGGGTAGCACTGGCTGACTCTCAGGCAGAGGGTGGAAGCAGGGGTAGGAGGCATGTGCGTAGGTGAGAGACTGTGAGCTGGCTGCACTGCGTGTCATGCGTTGTGTGATGCCTGCATATCAGCACGGTCAAGTCAGTCAGCAATGTGTGTGTGATGTGGACAGCAGGGTGAGGATTCTCCTGACTGTACAGTTGCAGCACAGAACAGAACAGAATTTGATAGAACAGGACAGGACAGAACAGGAATAGGTGACAGGCTGGACAGAACAGGAATAGGTGACAGACCAGATATAAGCTGCATTGGACTTCATCTGCTGAGCATGCCAGCATGTCTGCAGAGTCAGGTCATCAAGGCTTGCCGAACGCGTTTGTCAGCAAATTGGCAATGTTTTGTGCCACATCAGCTTGTAAGCTTGTGCGCAGCAGGTGAGGACATGGTGACTGACCAATGATGGCCACCTCTGCTATAGAGATGCCGATGGGGTAGACCTCTCGATCAAATTCCAGCTCTGGATCTGTGCTGTGAGCGGTCATGCTGTCTCGGGTGGTGGGGGACAGGGGCTCTGCCAGGGAGCTTGGGAACCACAGCTGCATTCCCCGAGCCCCATATGTCCACCAGGGCACTTCTACATCACCGTGACCTGTGTCGCAAACAGAAAGACAGCAATGACAGCACCGCATCTGAAGCACCAATGTATCCAGTGCTGGCATAGCCCATTACATGACATATTCGTTCATGATTATCTTGAGCTGAAGGAGCAGGGGAAGTATCACAGAGGTCTGCCTGGGAGTCCCATACCTCCATGACAGCATTCCCATGACCAGCATGCTAGAAAGCTTTGAGGAGGTGAAAGTTTGTGGCGCTTGGATCTGAGCAACAGAGCGACATGCAGGATCTACAGCATGGTGGATGAACACTGGGCCATGTGGGCAGATAACCATGGTTCCTGCAACAGATGCAGGCATGACACGTGACCTGACAGAAGCTTGAACAGCTCACCTGATGCCTGGGCAGTGTCGCCAGCGCTGTCAGCCATAGAGGTTGTCCTGACGTGAGCAGGATGATGGGCAAAGCCGCTGCTGCCGTTCATGCCCTCATCTTGCACATGCTGCAGGCTGCTTGTGCTGGCAGAATGTAGGCCCACACTTCTGCCTTGCCCCTCACCTGCATACCAGTGGCCTTGCTGCACACACTCCAACTTTATTTCACACAATTTGAGTTTTGACCCTGGATACAAAACTCCTTGCCTAGCATGCTGTTGCATCCACCAGCAGAACAGCGTCAAGATTTGCTTACCACCACGGCGAGTGCATTGATGAGGGAATAACACAGGGGTGCACATCAAGGCTGGTTGCATTTCTGAGTAATGTATTGGAAGAGCTACCATTTCAAAAGTTCAGAGGATGCCACAAGAGGTTCAAAAAGCATGCTGCGCCAGGAAAGATATACAAAGGATACCATTACTGACACACTATCATGAGTTGTCAGCCAATGACAGTGCAGCTGGGAGTTGCTTGATTTGAGAGTGAAGCTCACCTTCTGAGTGGCCTGCATGCCTCCCAGAGGACTGTGCCAGGCTTGCAGTGCGTGAGAGGGCAGAGGAAGAGTGACTGTGGGCCCTGTCCAGTTGGGTCGGGCCAGCCGTCAGGTCAGCAGAAGAGTGGGACGGACCTGACAGCCAGAAGGACTCTATATCATCTGCCAGCAGCATTTCGGACCCTGCATACAACATGCTGGAGCTATACCCTGCTGACTTTTGTTTCTGCCAATTGGCAGTGCTTTGCTTGAAGGGGGTGTGAGGTTTGGCCTCAGCGGCATGCAGACACAACAATGTGCTTACTCACCTTGGCTTCAATCATGCTGTACAGGGCCTGTTTCTGATCCACTAATCAGCATGCGGTAGCAGACATCCTCAAAGTACAGACCTGACTAACAAGCATCATGCAGAGAGGGTGCAAGGAACCAGGCCTGGTAATACTTGTTGTATGTCATCCTGTCTTAAGCTGCTGCTTCTGCAGTTCCCCTGCTTTGGAACTGCAGACTGGTTGGATGTAGCAACATCAGCAATTGACTGAACTGCGCTGAGTGCGATTCCTCACCCAGTTTGGGAGCAATGCAAGCTCACCTTGTGCCATGTCCAGTACGCTCATCTGGCCTCCAGCACGAAGCAGCACACAGTGACACGGCTCCAGGTCTGCAGCAGTGCCGCCTTCTGCACCTTGGCCTGCCTCACTCTCACTGCCAGGCCCAGGCTCAACAATGGCTATGTCCTGCCAGCAATGACACAGCTCTTTGTCTGCTGACCTTACTACACATCACTGTGTTCTGTATGTATGCTGTATCATACGACGACTGGATTTTGTACACACGGGCGTCTCTGCCGTGGTGATGTTGCAGATTGTTCTAACGCCTGCCATTTCTCTCTACATTTGTCATGCTGTGTGAGGGACTACAGGAGCATTGTGGTGTTGCCATATTGTGCCCACCATGAATGTCTACTCAGCATATTTATTTTACCTGGGGTTGAGACCACAGGTCAGCATGGTGATGTAAATGCTCATGCACTGCTTTACTCTGTCGCCTCAATCCGCATTCATTGAGCAGCATACAAGCAAGAGCTGATCTTGCAACAGCAACTACAGCTATACAAGTGGTCCTCTTACCGTGATAGGCTGGCCTACAGACATGATTGAAAGCTCCCGCACAGCATGAATCTTGGCTGTTGGGGTGCCAGTGGGAGACAGCGCACCAGTCATCACGACGTGCAGCAGTGTCAGCTCCAGAGGAGCAAATGCCACCAGCACATAGCTGCCCAAAGCATCCAAAGCTATAGGTGCCTGCAGGTTCAGCATGGTCAAAGACTGCACACATGTGCCCAGTCATACAGTGCACTCAGCGTTTTGGCGCAAGCACATTATGCATTTGCTGTAGCAGCATATGCCAGATGATGAATGCAACATGGCAGACTGCCGTGTCAAAAATGTGTTGGAACGACTGTTTATATGGACACCAGCATAGGGTTAGGCACGACAGACCTAGACTGTATCCATGTGGCTTTGAGCCCATGTGTAAGCCGGTGAGCTATATTCTGTTCTGCCTGGCCTTATGCTTAGCTGCTTCCTTGGATGAACAGTCAGGTTCATGCCTTATATATAGTCACACATATCAAACACATATCACATAAGAGAGCTGACCTGAGGCAAGGGGTAACGAGCCAAAAGAGAGGAATGGTCTAGATGGTAGCGAGGGTACAGCAGCAGCTGGCAGGGCAGGTTTGCTGGCTTTGGGCCATGACTGCTGGTGGTGGCTCCCACATATGCACACACCAGGACCACCCGTGGCAGCCACAACAGCCTCTGCACACCACATGCATGCAGAGGTGAGAGGCAGCTGCCTGGGATTGCTGCAGCATGGCAGCAGCAGGCAGCACAAGACCTGGAATGCCAAGCTTGCTGTTTTGCTGCTGAAGCATTGCAGTGTCAGGGACAGCCAGCTCTGCTGCTGACCAGCTGATGGGAGTTGTATAGTTTAGGGCTCAGCAGATGATCATCCAGACACGCATTTGCTGTTCCATTCATGAAGATGTGCATCCAGGCATGCATATACTGCCCCATTCAAACAGCCAGTCCAGGAGTAAATTAAGCTTCCACTGATAGAACAGCGCTGCTTTTGAGCCACAGGGCTGGAACAATCCACAGGACCTCCCTGGATGGTGAAGATCCATCTAACCTCAGAACACATATGATAGTTGAGTCGCTGAAGGTGAGAGGGCCTCACCTGCACCATGATTTCCCTTTCCTGACTGACATCTCCAAACAGCCGCCATCGACTGCTTCGTCTGCTGTACAGTCCCAGCCCCCGGGTGCCAGCCACAGCAACATCCATGCCATCCGGGCTGATGGAAGCATGTGTGAGGGGATAGCGTGCCGCAATGTACTGCTGCGGAATGCGTATGTGCTGCACCCCAAGGCGGGGCCCAGCCTGCTGTTGGCGGTCAGCAGTGTCGGGGCCAAAGAGACTGCTGGGGCTGCCTCCTGCTGCCTCACTCACCACCAGCAGCCTATCGTCTGCCTGCAATTATTGCAGGCAATGTTCCCAATGATGAAGCTTATGCGGACACTATGCTGTTGCATGTCAAGATGATGGCTTGTGACAGCATTGTCAAACAAAGTGTACACATATGACAATGCACCCTTTAGTCCAGCGTTTCACCTCATTCAAGCCACCTTGCAGCCTGTTGCCTGCTCAAGAAAAGGTAATTGCACATCCCTCAGGTTCCACAATTGATGGGAAGAGACTGCCATGTTCCCACAAGCTTCGCAGTGCCTAGCAGTAGGACAGGTCTAAGCTATTCAGATGTCCTCTGCAAAGCATTTCCTCATGCAGCAGCTGCATGTATGCCTACCTGCCATTGCGCATGAGGAAATGCTTTGCATACATGGCAGCTGCTGCAAGACCTTTACATTTTGCGTCCCCGGCAGCTTGCACTGCCCAACACTTCCACAGCTGATGCTATAAGAACGCCAGCAAGTTACGGTACCACACACGAAGAAGACTGACCTGGAGAAGGTGTACTTCTTGGTTGGGGTAGGAGGGGGAGGGCTGACGATTGGCAGCCACCCTGTGGCTGGCCTGTAAGCTTTTGGCAAGGCCCACTTCTAGCACCTGACCGGTGCTGCCCACCTCAGCCAGCATGATTTGGTAACCTGCAGGGCCCCATGCCAGGCTGGCAATACCACTCTGCAACCAAAGCCATTGCGCCTGATGTCTACACAATTTGCTTACACTCAAGTTGAGTTAAGCTGCTTGCCAGCAGCTGCAGGCTTGACACGAGGTGCTAGGATCAACTCTCAAATATGTGTAGTCATATATTTTGCAAG
>JAABUS010006837.1_pt1 | contig 13529 bp, 11 predicted proteins | sample 5560161 | NCBI WGS metagenome assembly JAABUS01 (sample SAMN10711885, study PRJNA513376) | rock metagenome | isolation source: Antarctica rocks | place: Antarctica: Victoria Land, Trio Nunatak nord | collected 2016-01-04 | reverse complement strand
CGGCTACCCAGACGAGGATGCGGAGATAGACCTCCTGAAGTTGAGCCGTGACCCGTCTTCGGATCTATCGCCGGTCCTCAGCCTCGAAGAGTTTCTCCAGATGCAGCGTCTGGTCGAGGAGGTCCACGCGAGCGAGGCCGTGCTCCGCTACGTGGTCTCCGTGACATCCGCGACTCGGGAGCATCCTGGCATCTTCCTCGGGGCTTCGCCGCGGGCGAGCCGTATGCTGCTCGCCGCCTCCAGGGCCAGGGCGGCGTCGAGCGGACGCTCGTACTGCATCCCGGACGACGTGAAGGCCCTCGCAACCGCGGTGCTGGGGCACAGGATCATCCCCTCAGCCGAGGCAAGGCTCGCGGACGCCCAGGATGCGGATGGCTTCGCCGGCGGCGCCGGGGTCGTGGCCGGTGGGATCGTGCGCGAGATCCTCTCCTCCGTCCCGGTTACCGAGGCGGTATAGTGCCGTTGCTTGGGGCGCTGCGCGCCAGGCTCCGCGCGGTGTGGCGCGGGTTCGGCGTCAGGCCCACGGCCCGAGGGTGGCAGGCCCTGGCCGCTGGAATACTCGCGGCGGCGGTGGCACGTTTGATCGGGACCACGCAATTCCACCAACTCGGATATGCGTTGCTTCTCCTTCTCGTGGCGGCGCTGGTACTCGGGATCATCTCTTTGCGTGGCCTGGGATTCTCCCGCGCCCTGCCTAACGCCCGCATGACAGCAGGAAGCGCGGCCAGGGTGGACCTGCGCGTCTCCAACGGCTCTCGCTCCAGAATCACGAACGCCGAGGTCGTGGACCGGCTCCCGGAAGAGCGGGGCTACACGATCCCGATGCTCCAAGGGGGCGGGAGCGAGGTGATAGAAGCCCCCGTCAACTTTCCCCGCCGGGGCGTCTACGAGCTCGGGCCCGCGGAGGTCAGGGCGGCTGACCCGTTCGGCCTCCTGCGCTTCGTCCGCAAGTTCGGGGCGCGCACGGAGATCGTAGTCTATCCAAGGGTCCACGACCTGACGGGTTTCTCCCTCGGGAGCGGGAACGTCGAGGCCGGTTCGCGGGGCTCGGTCGGCCAGCGGGGGGACGAGTTCGCGGGGCTGCGTGAGTACCGTCGGGGCGACGACAGGAGGCACATCCACTGGAAGAGCGTCGCGCGCACCGGGGAATTATTCGTCAAGGAGTTCGCGCTGCACGCCCCCCAGCGCTACACGGTGGCGTTGGATCTGCGCCGCAGGGGATTGCGGGTTTCGGATCAGGAGTCCGAGGACGCGGTGTCGGCGGCGGCGTCCGTTCTCGCCCACCTGTATGAGGAGCGCCTGCCTTCACGGCTCACGTGTACGGATCGCGCCGGAAGCGCCACGGAGTTCGGCGTGGACGAGGATTCCCACTGGCGGGCGATGCGGATGCTTGCCACGATCCGGGCCGATGGCGAGGAAGACCCGGCCACCCTTCTCGACGAGCGCGAGGCTCTCGGGGAGGGTGTGGTCCTGATCCTACGTTCCCCCGACGAAGGATTACCCGAAAGCGTGCGCCGACTGCGCAACGCCGGCCTTTCGGTAGTCGTAGTGGCGCTCGCCACCCACACGTACAGGGAGGCTTTCGGGGGCGGGGGAGGGCGCGACCGCGAGGCGGATTTCCTGCGGGACGTGTCCCGCCTGGAGGCGGCAGGGGCGGCGGTGCGCGTCGTGCGGCATCCCGTGGGCGTGGTAGGTCTCGCCGGTGCGAGGGGCGCATCTGGCGCGAGCACTGGCGATGCGGATAGGCGCAGGCAGCGGGGGGCGGCGCGGTGAATTCTCTGGCGGTCAGGATCTCGCTTTACGCGATGGTGCTGGTCGCGGGCGGGGCTTTCAGCCTCCTCTTCACCGGCGACTCGTACGGCGCGTTCGCTGTTTCGGACGTGCCCGCGGACAGGATGGGCGCATTTTTCACGATGCTGGGGGCTGCGCTGGTCGCCCTGATCGTGGGATCTTGGGGCCGCTACCGCTTCGTGCTGATCCTGCCAGCGACGGCTGCATACACGCTGTTCGTGGTCTACGGATGGCCGCCGTTGACGTGGCGGGGCTTACGCGGGCTGTTCTGGGAGATTGGGACAGACGTCTACAGGGCCGGGGGCATCATGTACATGGAGCGGGTTCCCTACGACCTTGCGCCAGGCCTTTTCGTGATCCTGATCCCAGTGGTCATGATAGTTGCCGCATTCGCCACCTCGGCCACCATCTACGAGGAGAGCCCCGTTATCTCCATCGCGGTCCTCGGCCTGACCATAGGCGTCCTCTCCACGGTCGGCTTCGAGGTCGGGACCGGCCCATACTTTGCATTCTTCCTGATCTCAGCCGTGGCCCTGCTGCTCGCGGCTGGCTCCTCGGGGAACCTCGTCCGTCCCGGCTTGATGGCCGGGGTGGCGGTGGTAGCGTTGGTGCTCGTCGCCCCAAAGGCGCCTCTTTCGAACACTACCATCAGCCCCGGCCTCATAGACTGGACCCGCATTGGAACAGGGGGGACCAGCCAGCTAGACGTGCAGGCCGACGTTGGCGACTACCTGACTTCTGGCCGGGACGCCGAGCTACTGCGGATAAGGAGCGATGAGACGCTGCGGTGGCGCGCGGGAACCCTCGACTACTTCGACGGCTACAGATGGCAGGACACCACCGAAGAGGAGCGGGGATACGGTGAAGAGGTGGATCCCCTGATCGAAACAGAAATAGTGAGGCAGGATGTCGAGGTTCTCGACGCCCAGACCGACCGTGTATTCGGGGCATACAGTATCACCAACACATCCCTGAGGGGCGCCAGGGAGAACACTGACGGTTCCTGGGCCATAGACGGGACTTTCGAGGAGGGGGACACGTACTGGCTCCTTTCGAACGTGCCGCAGCCAACGGAGAAACAACTCAGGAACGCAGGCTCGAATTACCCGACTGCCGTCAGGGATAAGTACCTCCAGCTTCCGAGGAGCACCCCATCCGTGGTGGAGAAGAGGGCGCGGGAGATAGAACGCCGCTACGAACCCGCCACGCCCTACGACAAGGCGAGGGCCATCGAGCGGTACCTGCGCACCGACGGGGGGTTCATCTACAACCTCGACGTAAGCTACCGCCGGGCTGACACGGCTGTGGAGGAATTCCTGGGCGACGGCAAGCAAGGATTCTGCACCCAGTTCGCTACCTCCATGGCGCTCATAGCGAGGGAGATGGATCTCCCCTCGCGGGTGGTTTACGGGGCCACGCAGGGTCAGCAGGTCGGGCCTGACGAGTACGTGGTTACGGGCCACAACATGCACACGTGGGTCGAGATCTACTTCCCAGGCGTCGGGTGGTACCCGATGGACCCGACGCCAGGTTTCTCCATGCCATTGACCATGGAGGAGAACGCGCCCGCGCTCCAGGTTTCCGCAGCCGGACAGGCTTTCGGACCTGAAAACATCTCCCTGGAGCGCAGGAATCAGCAACAACAGCCACAGACGCCGCAGGAAAGCCAGAAAACCCAGAAGACCGAGCGGAAAAAGGCCGACACCACCACCGAACAGATACCGGCGTGGCCCTTCGTGATGCTCGCAGCCGCGTTGCTGGTTGCGGCGCCGCCGCTCACGAAGCGGGCGCTGCTGGCGCGGGGCCGACCCGAGGATCTGTACAGAGACCTCGTGGGGCACCTGCGGGACATACTGCCGCCTGGGCGCGCGGCCCTCGCCGATTCCCCGGCCTTGACCCCGACGGAGCGCGTCATGCTGCTGGCGGGGGCTGCGGGCGTGGATGAAGAACCCTTCCAGGAATTCGCCAGGGCGTACTCGGATCACCTGTATTCCGGTGGTCCGCGTTCCGCCGAAGACCGTCACGTTCCGGCCGCCCACCAGCGGGCCGTGGGGGCGTTCGGACGGCTTCCCCTGTGGCGGAGGATTATCGGGGCGGTAAATCCATCGTCGCTCGTGGCGCGGGCGGGTCGGAGCGTGGCTGCGGCGAAGATGAGCGCGGGCAAGTCGTTGCGGGGGCTTGGTGGAAAACTTCGCGGCGGGTTCCGACGTTGAACTGCGGGCTGAGCGGTGTAATAATTCTTGTCATAAGCAGGCAAACAGCAACAGCATTCCCCAGGAGGTGCTGATGGACCAGAAGCAGGCCACGACCATACTCTCCATCACGGATAACGCGGCGGAGAAGGTCAAGGCGCTCATGGAGCAGGAGGGTGAGGAGGATCTCGCCCTGAGGATCGGGGTTCGCCCTGGCGGTTGCTCCGGTTTCCAGTATTCCATCTACTTCGACGACGAGATCGCCGACGACGACGAGACGTTCGAGACGAAGGGCGTCAGGATCGCAATAGACGCGATGAGCGTCCCCTACATCATGGGCTCCGAGTTCGACTACGTGGACGGCCTCATGGGAGCCGGTTTCGCCGTCAACAACCCCAACGTGCAGGGCGGCTGCGGCTGCGGCAGTTCCTTTACCTGCTAGTTCAGGACAAAGCGTTACCGAGAGGCCCGGAGCGTATCGCTCCGGGCCTCTCTTTTTGGTGGGGAGCAGCGTGGAGATAGACCGTATTGACCACTTCGTTCTGACGGTCTCTGATATCGATGAGACAGTCCGTTTCTATTCGGAGGTGCTCGGGATGGAGGCCGTCACGTTTGAAGATGGACGGCGGGCGCTGGCTTTCGGCGGGCAGAAGATCAACCTTCACCAGGCTGGCAAAGAGTTCGAGCCGAAGGCGGCGCGGCCCGCGCCTGGCTCTGCGGACTTCTGCCTCATCACCCGAACCCCGCTCGACGAAGTCGTTGGCAACCTTGCGGCGAACGGCGTCGAGGTTCTTCAGGGGCCCGTGGAGAAAACCGGGGCGCTCGGGGCTATGGATTCAGTCTATATCCGCGACCCGGATGGGAACCTCGTCGAGATCTCCAGCTACCCGCCCGTCGCCTGAAAATGTGACCTCCCTGCCGCTGTTCATCGGCGGGGAAGCTTGCCAGGCGGAATCATTACCTTCTCGTTCGGACGACCAAAGTCCCAAAGATGTGCCTTCTGGCGTATAAAGATATGCCTTTCGGACTATGCTATCGCCCGCTCCGGCACGGATAATCGAAGCTGTACGAAAGCTTCCTGGCTCACCGCGAAGCATTCGGTAGCTTGACGTGGTGCGGATCCCGTCGAGCAAGAGAGCGTCTGGAGGGCGCGGGGGAGAAGGTAAGGGTCAAAGAAGAAATCATGTCGGCGCATCCGGTACGGGATTCTCGGCCGGGCAATCCTAACGGAAAGCTCCATGCACCCGGCGCGGGGAAGAGATTTGTCTTCACTACATTGGTTCTTTGTCTGGACTTGTGGAAGAAGGGAATTCCGAATGTATGAGCCGGTGGTCGCGGTCCTTGGGGATAACAGGACTATCGGGCGCATCCTCGAGGTTTTGCTCAGGACGACCGGATACGATGCCCGGTTTCTGGTTGGGATCGGGCCCGGAGCGTTGGGGGATTTGCTCTCGGATGTCGACCTGGTGATCCTACCGCCACTGCTCGGCCCCAGGCGCAGGGAGGCTTATCTGGAGAGCATCGCCGCCACCCCCGCCGCCGCCGTCCCTTTGCTGGAGCTGGTGCGGGACGGGGAGGAACCGTATCCTCCGGCTGGCAAGGTAGTGCCCTGGCCGTGCTCCCTGGAGATTCTGGAGCGCAAGGTAAGGGATGCCATCTCCCCTTGTGAAGCTGGTTAGCCTGGGGATCAATCCATAAAGCAGCCGGAAATGGTAGCGTGTTCACGGTGTGCCCGATGTTGTGTAATCTAATATCGTTCTATGATGGGTGTGGTGTGACTTCTGCAGCCCTGTTTGTTGGGGCGAGACGGCGGCGAGGGAATTCGAATATGTCCCCGGGTTGTCAGGAATGTTAGCGGGGAGGCATTCCCTGGCTGCGCGCTACGGTGCCGTGCTTGCCACCGTTGGGATTGCGCTGCTTGTCGCCCTTTTGCTGCAGTTCGTGATCCGGCTCCAGCATCCCATTGTTCCTTTCGTCCTGCTCTCGCTTGCCGTCACGGCAAGCGCCCTCTTCGGCGGGACTGGTCCCGGCCTGACTGCCACAGCCCTTTCGGCGCTGGCTGGAAGCCTGTTGCTTCCATTCGCGGTTGGAGACCCCGGCCTTTGGATGTTGGTTGCTTGCGGCGCTTTGATCACCGTTCTGGTAGTAACTTTGCGTTCCGAATACCGCGGGCTGGCACAAGTGAAGTCCGAGAATCCGGTGCGGGAGGAGTCGGGGCCACGGCCCCTGGAAGGGGCTGAAGACTACGCGATCTTTACCCTGGATTCAGCCGGGATGATAAACGCCTGGGATGCCGGGGGAGTCGGGGGTTATGGCGAAGAGATGGTCGGGGAGAGCTTCTCTTCGTTCTTCGACACCGAAGACGTGGAACTTGGCCTTCCCGACGAAAACCTGCGCGCCGCCAGGGAAGATGTGCGCCACGAAGGCGAAGGTTGGCGGGTCGGCAAGGACGGCTCCAGGTTCTGGGCCACCGTGACGATCACAGCCCTTACGGATGCGGCGGGAGGCCAGGGGGAATTCTCCGTGGTGATGCGCGACGCGACGGAGTACAAGCGCGTCGAGGACGCGTTGCGTGTGCGGGAGCTGGCCATCGCCGCCAGCCCCAACGGCATCATCGCCACAGACCCTGGCAGGCCGGACAACCCAATAACCTACGTCAACCCCGCCTTCGAGCGGATCACCGGCTACACCGCAAGGGAGGTCATCGGCCGCAACTGTCGCTTCTTGCAGGACGATGACAGCGATCAGCCTGCGGTCGAGAAGTTGCGCGAAGCCATCAGGGAAGGGAGGTCCCTGACGGTGGTTCTTAGGAACTACAAAAAAGACGGCGCTCCCTTCTGGAACGAGGTCTCCATCTCGCCCGTCTACGACGAAGAGGGGAGGCTCACCCGCTACGTCGGCGTGCAGAACGACGTGACCGAGCGCATAAGGGTGGAGGCGGATCTGCGGCAAAGCGAGGAGCGCTACCGGGGCTTCGTGGAGCAGAGTACCGAGGGCATCTGGCGTCTGGAGTTGGATCAGCCGCTCCCAACGGGGCTGCCGCGGGACGAGCAGATCCAGCACCTCTACCGTCACGGCAAGGTGGCCGAGTGCAACGGGGCGATGGCCAGGATGCACGGTCTCGAACGCCCTGACGAGCTGATCGGGCAGCCCCTGGAAACGTTGCTGCCCCGCTCCGTGCCAGAGAACGTTGAGCATCTGCGGGCCTTCATCCGCACCGGATACAGGCTGGATGGATACAGGTCTGTCGGCATAGATAGCAGGGGCGAGACCCTGCGCTTTCTGGATAATCTGACGGGCAGGGTGGAGAACGACCTCATGGCCCAGGCCTGGGGCATCAGGCGGGACGATACAGAGCGTGAGCGGGCCGAAGACGCCCTGAGAAAGAGCGAGGAGCGCTACCGGAACACAGTGGAGCAGGCTGTGGAGAGCATCTTCCTGGTTGACTCCGAGAACCTGCGCGTCCTCATGTCCAACGTCGCATTTCGGAGGCTCCTCGGCTACGAGATGGAGGAACTCTCGCGCATGAGGTTGACGGATTTCGTGGCCCACGACCGCGAGAGCATAGACCTTCGCGTACGTAAGACGCTCGAAAAAGGCATCCACGCCATAGGTGAGCGTCGCTACCGGCGCAAGGACGGGGCGCTGGTGGACGTAGAGGTCAGCGCGAGCGTCGTCTCCTACGCCGGCCGCACGGCGCTCTGCTGCGTGGCCCACGACATCACGGAACGTCGGCAGCGAGAGGAGGCGCTCAGGGAGAGCGAGGAGCGCTTCAGGGCAGCCTTCGAGCAGGCTGCGGTCGGTATGGCGCACGTCAGCCTGCTCAGCCGCTGGCTCAAGGCCAACGACAGGCTGTGCGAGATCCTTGGCTACACAGAGGAAGAGCTTCTCCAGCTCGGTTTCCAGGAGGTGGTGCATCCAGACGACCTGGACGCCGACTACGAGCAGTTCACCCTGATGCTCTCGGACGAGCTACACACGTACTCAGCCGAAAAACGCTACATACGCAAGGACGGGCGCGAGATCTGGGTGAACCAGACGCTCTCGGTGGTGCGCGAGCCGTCTGGGCTGCCAGGGCACTTCGTGTGCGTGGTCGAGGACATCACGGGCCGCAAGCAGGCCGCCGAAGCGCTCAGGGAGAGCGAGGCGAGGTTCCGCTCGCTCGTCCAGAACGCCTCTGACATCATTATGATCATCGAGTTGGACGGCACCATACGCTACGAGAGCCCGACCGTGGAGCGAATCCTCGGTTATACGCCAGAGATAAGAATAGGCACCAGCATCCTGGATTACATACATCCCGAAGACGTAGAGCGCGTGTCCGATGTGATCCACGAAGACGCCAACGAGGACAGGATCAGGCCGCTCGTGGAGTTCCGGTCCAGGCACGCGGATGGCTCCTGGCGCTACCTCGAAGCCGTTGCCAACAACATGCTCGACGAGCCTGGCATGGTCGGGATAGTTGTCAACTCCAGGGACGTGACAGACCGCAGGGAGGCAAGGGACGCCCTTCGGCGCAGCGTGGACGCGCTGCTGGCGCTCTACGAGGCCGGACAGGTTCTTGGGTCCACCCTGGAGTTGGAGGAGATAGGGACGCGGCTCTTGAGGATCATGCAGCGCGTCTCCAACCTCGACGCGGCGGTGATCAACCTGCTGGACGAAGATCAAGACCTGCGTGTGTGGCATACGGTCGGGCCGGAGAGCCTGTGGCGCTGGGCCAGGGGATCAGACGAGGCCGGGGCCGCGCGCGAGGCCGTGCTGCAAACCGGGGAAACCCAGAATTTCCGGCTCAGGCCACCAAACTCCGTCGACCGCCGCCGCATGGCCGGGTTGTGCATGCCGCTCATGATCAGGGACCGCACCGTGGGCCTGCTCGAGGCGTATGGCCCGAGGACGCTGCTGGACCAGGACAACGTGGAGATACTTGGCAGCCTCTCCATCCAGGCGGCGAGCGCCCTGGAGAACGCCAGGCTCTATGGTGAGTTGGCCGAGCGGGAGAGGCAACTCAAGGATCTTGTGGGCCGTCTCATAACCGCCCAGGAGGAAGAGCGGCGGCACGTAGCATACGAGGTACACGATGGCCTGACGCAGGTCGCGGTCGCCGCCTACCAGCACCTTCAGGCATTCGCCGCTGAACATCCTTCGGAAACTTTCGGGGACAGCGAGATGCTGGAGCGGAGCCTGGAGCTCATCCAGCAGACCGTGCAGGAGGCAAGGCGTGTGATCGCCAACCTGCGCCCGACGGCGCTTGACGACTTCGGGCTGGCTACCGCCATCCGGTTGCAGGTGGAGGCCCTTCAAGGCGAGGGCTGGAACATGAAGTACCGCAGCAACCTCGAAGGAGAACGCCTGCCCATGGAGATAGAGACAGCCCTCTACCGGATCACACAGGAGGCGTTGACTAACGTCCGAAAGCACGCCCAGACTACAACCGTGGACATAGAGCTGGAACGCCTGAACGATGCGATCCGGCTGCAAGTCAGGGACAATGGCAAGGGCTTCGACGCGACCGCCTCATTCGACGGCGGACTCGGCGAACGGGTCGGGCTTTCGAGCATGCGCGAGCGTATCGAGTTGGTAGGTGGTATCCTGCAAATCCAGAGTGAAGAAGGTGCGGGAAGTTCCGTGATCGCCAGGGTTCCGCTGCCAGAGCCAGCAAAGGGGTTGCAACAGATGGCAAGGAATTCTTGATCCATGCAAAGCCAGACGGCGTAACAAATGCCATGGGCGACCAACACCTAGTGGCCAGCGGATCCAACCCGGCAAGGATCGTTCTTACCGACGATCACGACCTGGTGAGGGCCGGTCTGAAGGCTATGCTCTCTAACGTGGAAGGCATCCAGATCGTGGGCGAAGCCTCGAACGGACGCGAGGCAGTCGAGGTCTGTGGCAATTTGCGGCCTGACCTCATGTTGATGGACGTGCGAATGCCGGAGATGGATGGCCTTGCGGCGACACGCGAGATCAAACAGCGGTGGCCCAGGGTTGGTGTGCTGATACTGACGGTTCACGAGAACCAGGACTACCTGCTCGAAGCGCTGAAAGCGGGGGCCGCCGGCTACGTTCTTAAGGACGCCCCAAGAACCCAGTTGGTAGCCTCCGTGCGGAGCGTGCTGAACGGCGAATCGGCGTTGGATCAGAAGCTCTCCACCCAGCTTCTCCGGAGGCTGGCCTCCGATCTTCCGGCGCCGGTGAAGTCGGGCGCGAGGCCGAAGACCTCAGACTCTTCGGAGACGCTCACGCCCCGCGAGACCGAGGTGCTTCAACTGCTGGCCCACGGGCTCTCGAACCAGGAGGTCTCCAGGAAGCTGGTCGTCAGCGTGGGAACCGCCAAGAACCACGTCCAGCACATCATCTCCAAGCTCGGCGTCTCCGACCGTACCCAGGCAGTGGTCAGGGGCCTGGAACTGGGAATCATCACCCTCCCCGAAACTTAGGGGTTCACCGAAACCCCGCCCTTCGTCTCAATCTATCTTCTCGCCGTCCACCTCTATCCGAGCTTTCTCGCTGTACAAGCAGATGTAATCCTTGACCTTCTCGGCTTCTGGAAGGGGATCAGGGTAGGACCATGCCACGTCGGCGGTACCGCCCTGCGTCGAGTAGTACGATGCTATGCCCTTGTATGGGCAGATGGTCTCGGTGTCGCTGGGAACCAGCAGATCCATACGAACATCCTCCGTGGGGAGGTAGTAGCGTGTCGGCAGCGCGGTCTCGAACAGAATCTTCGGGCGATCGGAAGCCGCAAGTTCCTCGCCGTCGAGCGTGACCCTGATTTGCCTTGAGGATTCTAGTACGTCCACCCGATGGTACGGGTCGTGGGGATGCCCGATGACCTTCTCGTCCTCCTCCATCCAGGCGTCCATCTTCCTCCAGTAGAACGCCGCGTAGCCCTTCAGAGCCGAGAAGGATTCCAGCGGCTCAGGGTAGTACCAGATGGCGTTCTCCGCGACCCGATCTCCAGCCCGCACGGAGTAGTAGGAGGCGTCGCCTTTGAATGGGCAGTGCGTGGTGCGATCTCCTGCTTCCAGCAGATCCTGGCGTATATCCTCCATCGGGAAGTAGTAGACAGGCAGATGTCCCGTCTCGTGCAGCATCTTCACCCTCCGGCTGTCCGCCACGGTTTCGCCGCCGAAGATGGACCTCACCCTTTTAGGTGAATCCTCGAAGTACAGGGTGTGGGCCTGCAAAACGCCCGTGTCGAAGTTGAATTCACCATTCCTCTGCGGGCCGAACGGCCCAGTGCCAAGCGCCAGTGCCATATCGCACCTTCCTTTCTTTACGGGATGTTCTAGGAGAGGTCGTCTCTCTCGGAACTATCTTCCCTGGTATCCGCCGCGCTACGCTTGCTTCCACCTTCGCTGGTCCAGCGCGGCAGGTAGATGAAGAAGATCCAAAGCACAATCACTATAACCCCGACGCCCGCGACCGCCACGAACTGCCAGACTTCGCTCACGGCGTGTCTCCTCCGAGTCGGTAGAGCGCCAGCATGGCCGCCGCCACACCGCTGGAACTGACGATCTTGCCCGAGAAGATCATGTCAGCAACATCCCCGACCGGAACCGTCACCACGTCTACCCGCTCGTGTTCGTCGAGGGATGGCGTGGCGGTCTTCTCCACGTTTCTAGCCAGATAGAGATAAGCCCAGTTGTCCTTGAGGCTCGGCGATGACGCCAGCGCGGTCAACGGTTCCCATTCTCCGCCCCCGAAGCCCGTCTCTTCGAGAAGTTCGCGTCTGGCGGCGGCTTCTGGATCTTCACCCCGCTCGACTAGCCCGGCTGGCAGGCCGAGCTCCATCTGTCCCAGGGGCGGGCGGTACTGGCGAACCAGGATCACATCGCCTACAGGCGTGATCGGAAAGATGATCGCGGCGTCCGGGCGTTCGAGGACGTAATATGGGTCTTTGATCGCACCGTCGGGGAGGCGGTACCCGTCGGAGCGGAGGGCGAAGTACGGGGTTTGCATAAGTTTTTCGGAGGAGATCCTCTCCCAGTTTCCGTTCTCAGCCAACCCCGGCCTCGTCGTTCGTATCGGCTGGAGCGCCGCCTGAAAGGATCTCAGGCAGATCTCGGGTGAAGGCGCTGCGGGCCATTATTTTGTCGCAGCCGGCCTCCCTCGCCGCGACCGCGAGATCCTTCTGTACGTGCGAGAGGAAACCGACGGTCGGGACGTTTTCTCCGTCTATCTCGCGTAGCAAGCCCAGCGGCTCGAAGCGGGAGGAGTTGAGGTCCAGGATGAGAAGGTCTGGCGGGGATTCCCGGAGCACCGCGAGCAGCTTCTCAGGGCTGCGGGGAAACTTAGCTTCGACGCCGAGTTGGGATGCTGTCTCGGATACTTTGCTCTTGAAGAGCAGGTCTTCCATGGCCGCCAGAACTCTTCGCGCCACGATGTCCTCCAGTGCTTTGGGGGTATTGCTGACACATTCTAAACCCGCGTTGCGCGGTATCCTATGAAGGTGAATAAACGATCCGCCGAATTCGTCTCCGGGCTGCGGCAGACCAGGGAGACGCTCTCCAACTTCACACCGTTTCTCTCGCCGCGCTGGCGGGGACTCGTGCTGGCGCTCGCCGTGCTGCTCGTTGAGACGGCGACGAGCCTGGCCCAGCCGTGGCCGCTCGCCCTGACCATCGACTACATATTGAGCAACAACAAACGGTTGCCTGGATGGGTGCCCGGTTTCCTGACTGACAAAGCTCTATTCCTCGCTGGGATAGCGTTCTTGATCGTACTTATCTTCACCCTCACCCGTACCGTCGCGTCGTACCGACGCTTCCTCCTCCAAAAACTCGGGCAGCAGACGGTCTTCGACATGCGCGAGGCACTCTACGCCAAAGTTCACGCCCTCGGCCTCGATTACCACGGCGGAAAGCGCACCGGCGATACCATAACCCGCGTCACCAGCGACGTGAAGGAGGTCAGGACGCTGCTGGTCGACTCCGTGGTGGAGGTGTTTTCGTCAACCCTGATCCTGATCGGGATGCTAGTAGTGATGATCTGGCTGAACTGGCAACTCACGCTGCTCGCGTTGCTCACCGTCCCGTTCCTGTTCATTGCCGTGCGGCGCTACCGGCGGTCCCTGATCGAACGTATGCGCGTCGTCCGCACCCGCGAGGGCGCAATCGCATCCGTGGTGCAGGAGGCCATAACCGGCATCCGGGCGGTCAAGATCTTCGGCCGCGAGGAAGACGAGATGAACCGCTTCCGCCACGAGAGCCGCGAGTCCCTGAACGCCAGCGTTGACTCGTCCCTGATCGAAGCGAAGTTCAGCACCGTCCTCGGCGTGGTCGGCGGTCTCGGCACCGCGCTCGTCACGTACTTCGGGGCGCGTCAGGTCCTCTCAGGCGCCCTCTCCGTCGGTGACCTGACGGTGTTCGTGGCGTACCTGAGTCTGTTCCTCTCGCCCCTGTGGGCGCTATCGCGGCAGGCGAACCAGATCGGTAAGTCGCTCGTGTCGGGAGAGCGGATCATCGAACTGTTGAACGCCGAACCTTCTGTGAAGGAGTCTCCTGACGCGCGTCCCGCGCCCCGTTTCGCTGGAAGGGTGACGTT
>JAABUS010006836.1_pt1 | contig 13531 bp, 13 predicted proteins | sample 5560161 | NCBI WGS metagenome assembly JAABUS01 (sample SAMN10711885, study PRJNA513376) | rock metagenome | isolation source: Antarctica rocks | place: Antarctica: Victoria Land, Trio Nunatak nord | collected 2016-01-04 | reverse complement strand
TGCACAGGTGCGCCGGCTTTTGGCCTCATATGCATGCATGCCTTTGTGACTGTTGCCGGCCGCTTCGGGATTTTTCGGCTCGGCTGCACCTGACCGTTCGCTTCGGACACTGCACAGCTCACCTTCTTGTTGTCTGCACTTTGCAAGCGTGGCAGATGTGACCCACGTCAACCGCGAAGTCAACAGCTGTCTGCACTCAAGTTTTCGACAGCTACATATCTGTGCAGGTCGTTAGCCCCGTCCCAGAGCCTGCTGCTTCATCCCACATCTCTGCTGGAGGGCTGCAGCCAGCTTCTTGTCTGCCTGCTGACCTGGCTAACACCACTAAGAAGGATCTAGCTATTTGGAGCATGGCATGATCTGGACAGGCGTGACCCAAGTTAGGCTTCGTCACAACATTGAATATGGTCAGTACACCTTGCAATGTATGCTGGTTGGTTGCATGGGTGCATCATTCAATGCTGCCCAAGTTTTGGTTGGCAACAGTTTCTGGGTCACGGAAGGCCCCACTGCTGGTCCTTTTCAAGCATGCCATAGGATGTGGAATGTTTCTTTCTTGCCTCTGGCCAGCACAACCACAAATAAAACCAGCTTTTGACACCCTTGACAGTCACTACAAGCCTTTGTAGCCTTGGGAAAGGCACTTTGAATATGGTCTGAGCTGTTTACAGTTTTCCCATTGATCATAAAAGCTTGCTCACTCATGCTACACAAGCTCTTCCAGCTGTGTACATGCTGCATGTAGATGCCGCATGATCACTCATATTGTCTGCAGTAGTCAGCTTGCATGAGTAAAGCCCACCTGACAGATATGCATGCGTCATGTATGCAAGCGTACCTACCTAAACCCTAAACCCTTGCACCCCGTAACATGTCAGAAGCACAAGTGTACTTGTGTCGACATTCAACATGCTAGCCTTGCTCAGCAGCTGCAGCAAAATACAGCAACAATCCTGCCCAGATTCACTTCACCCTATGCTCATACAGCTGTCTTGAGTTTGCAGATTTCCTGACAAATGCATGCACTCCTGCAGTCAGAGTATTGGTGTGCCAATATTGTGGGCTGATACTTGACAGTGGGACCTCCATACAGCAAGGCTTTGCTTCTAATGTGCTTGTCAGCATTGCAGTATGCATGTTCAGGCTTCTATTGCACTTTAATCTAATGTGTGGCAGTGCATCTTGTGCAGTAACTTGTCTCGACTTGCAGGGTGACACATGTATCAGTATTGTAACCATCATTCTGATGGGGCAGGCTTGAACTATACACACTGCATGTAGCCCATACGTGTTGATCACCGTGATGCCAAGTCATGGCTCCATACAGCATGGCTGTGTATATATACACAAGCATTGTCAGGCCAGCATACGTGTGGCATGAATCCAAGTACGACTGCAGGTAGTACCCAGATCATGGCATGCTGTGTAAACACTGTTCACATACAAGACAGTACACAAATGTGCTTGAACAGCACTGACATCGATGATATCACCACAGCAACCAGCATGAGCACTGTGTACATAAGCATTTGTCGATTGGCTACCAGTAGCTATTATAGTCATGCTGTGTTGTATGGTGCCCATCAGCACATAACTGTACAGACATGCCATGTACCATTCTCTGCATGTCACTCAGCATTTGGTAACTATTTGCAAGCAAGATCAATCAAAGTGTGCCAGCAGCAATGTGCATGTCATGTGTGACAGCAACGACAAGTAATTTGCGCGCTATACTGCATGCTTGATACAGCAACACAGAGCTGAAGTTGGGAGCCTCATTGGGGCTGTTGTGCAGAGGTTAGGCTGGGATAATTGAAATGGAACTGATGGGCTGCCATGATGCTAACAAATTGCTACAAGCTGCAATAAGACAGACGCTGTGCAGACCGGCCTGCAGAATTGGCTGCTTGCCCAGAAAGGCTGTTTTGCTTTCAGGAGCCTTTCAAGGGATGGCACAATGGTTCCAGCTTGTGGCAGAGTGCATGCTGCTGGCTTGTGCTACCCTAGAAAAAGCATAGCTGACTGCATAGGGCATAGGACAGGTGTGTATGCACCTGCGCAGGTCAGCGGCATGGGCAGCAGTGGGTCTGTATGGCCAGGAATGCCCCATCTGAGGCTTGTGTGAGATTTTGCCAGGATGCTGTAACAATGCTGGGAGGCCCAGAAAGGCAGGTTTTTGGGTGGGTGATGTGCGGGCCAAAAAAGCTGGGGTTTAATCAGGTAAATCGTATGGAGAAGAAATACTTTTGCACAGATGAGTGCTGAGACCTGCGCATCCCTCATCTGACACCTTCGGCGCCAACCACTGGTAGGTACAGAGATCACTGGTCAAAAGCAGGCTGGTCTAGTCTAGCCTGTGGAGCTGACCTAGACCAAGTGAGGGGTCTGGCAGGTGTTTTAGGACTTGTGCGATGGCTCGTGAAAGGTAGCTGAGCTTCGGCCGCAGATCTGAGCGGCTGAGCTTGACATCACACTTTGCACAGCAGCTTTGACTCGCCATAAAAGCGGAACTGAAGAGTCTGCTTGCCAAGAGACGAGGTGCACGTATGTAGACTGCCTCACTGGTGATACTTGCCAAGTTAGGAAGCGGGAAGTTCTGATTGCAGCGGCATAATGCAGTACGAGGCATGTAGTTCTGCTGAAAGCTGCAGCCCAGAAAAATGGTCAACCAATCACCCAAGTAGCGGTTGACCTGGTCAATATGATCAACTTCCACCGCTGTTACATACAAGAGCTGACATCGCAGGGACACCACCTACGCTTGGTGTACGCTTGCTCGACTTTTGGACAAGGACTTGACTGGAATACGAGGCGGAGGACGAAGGCATATGGAGCTTCTTGCTGACAAGTTCGATCAGGTCATCTTTGTCAGATCTAACCAAGCCAGGTCCGCTCCCCTATCAGCAGCTGCATCTTGGTGCTTGCCTTGCTCAAGCAGCTTTCTTGGTTGTCGAGCTGCCGATCAGAAAGAAAAGAAAAGAAAAGAAAAGAATACGCTTTTCAGCGATCATAACGGGAGCCTCCTAAGGCGGCAGGCCGGAGCTATGACCATAGGCCATAGCCCTAAGGGAAAGGAAAAAACCTCAACCTAAGGTGGATCTGGGCTGTTCTGTCTGCGTTTGTGTGTCTTCTCCCGTTCTAGTACTCTCCTGGATGTCAAAATCTTGTGAAATGTCAAAACAGAATGTTCATGTAACTTGGACATAACTTTGCTTGCAGGTCCATGCTCTACACCAATCTTTGCTAGAGCGTCAGATGTAGTGTGATACTGTGAACCAGATTGTCCTATGATAATCGGCAGAGTGGTAACATTGTAGCCATAGTCCTTGAGAGCTTCCTCCAATGCTTTATGCTGTGCTCCCTTTTCTTGCAGCTTTTCCTCATATCTGGTATCAGAGCAATATCCTCCTTCCACGATCTCTACGCTTCTTGGATTTCCATTAGGCATCATTGGTGTCAAGGGTGTCATTTTGGATCCAGAGTTGTCATCGTGGCGCAGGTACTGCTGTTGCTCTGCTGTTGTCATTTCAACTATCATCATGTCTGGCCTCATCTTGTTGCGTGTGTCTGCTGCTCCCCCCTGCAAGAAACCCCTCCCCTGCCGATCAGTTTCACCGACTTGCAGGCACGGCGGACCGAGTCTTTTCATGCTGAGCCTCCTCACTGCCGCGAAGCGGCACAACAGGCTTCTGAAACAAGCTTTGCCTTGTTGGAAGGAACACAAAAGATCGTCTTGATCACACATCATTCTGATCTGCAAGGTGAGAAGGCACTTACGTCTGCCCTGATTCCCCGACTCATTGATGCAGTTTCTTGCACCTGCTGAGCGCAAAACGCTTCGTACGTACGCCAAACCGGATCTGCAAGCTTGTTTGAGATTGCAACTTGCCTGAGGCTTGCTGTCTTCCCGAAGATTTCGTGTTCAGCAGTGAGTTGACTGTAGGTTGACTCAACATGCTTGGGAATCACACATGAGCTGCTCACAAGACAGTCAGTGACACTCAGACTGTGTCCTTTGGCCATAACACTGCTGCTCTGTCACAGGAAGCATGTCCAGTGCACCAGCAGCCAAGATATGCACTGGAGAGGCTGTGAGCTACACTTGAAGCATTGGCTGCAACGACACGCTTCACTTCAAGCCAAGGTGTTGCCTCTCAATCCTGCTGCATTCGCCTGCAGATTGCTGTCAGGCATGTCTTGCAAGCATGTCCAAAATTGCATGGCAACAGCAGCCACTCTGCCTCATGTCAGCTGCCTAGGCTAGGGCCTCCAGATCTCACAAACTTTGTGCCTTTGCTGAAAACTTAACCTTGCATGCTGGGATGCGTCATACGACCCCTTGGGGGCTTGCAGCATGGTGATGATGTCATTATGTTCTGCTGAGCATGGGCTATGCATTGCCCACCTGACTTGCTGGCTTGGCACAATGATCAATTGCTTGCAATGACTGTGCATGATGCTAAGCTCCACTCCCTAAGAAATATATAGCACACTGGAAATACCTATACCTGTGTGAGGTACATCTGCAATTTCCTACCCCTTTCATGCAATTTGTCATTGTTGATCACCATGGTACCAATCAATCGCAAAGCTGCATCATTGGCAAAAGCTGCATAATTAGCAACAGCGGCGCATGATTGGCAAAAGCTGCAATGGCTTCAGTGCCATGGGCTCCATGTGTCAGCTGCTAAGCAATCATTGCCTACCTGACTCCTAAGCTGGTCATTCAGGTGCTCATCCCGTCCAGCAAGAGCTGCAGCAGAAACTGCAGAGCTGCCCTGGCTGTGCATTGGCTGTTTGGCTGAGTCTCAGGTGGGACAGTTTTGCATGTTTAAGTTGTAGCTTCAGTGCATGGGACCAGCCACCACCCATTGTGTGTGCAGCTGCTGCTTGCTGTTGCAAGCTGAATGACCCACATGAGCTGCTTTCTTGCTGCTTCTTGACACTCTGTTGCTGCATTGCTGGTATCGGCCTATGAAGGTTGCTTGAGCTGAATGATGAACAGTGTTGTTAAACCTGCTGCAGTAACTTGCTGTTGTGACACGACTTGCTGCATGTTGCAGGCCACTGCTTTCTGCTTCCATCACTGCTGCTGCTGTTTCAGCACAGCAGCTCAAGCGTGGATCTTGGTTAATTGTGTGACTTGAATGGCAGTTGCAGCAATTTCAGGTATGTGACCGTCATTTGAATGTCAGGTGTTATGCTCGGTGGCAGCAGCAGTTGCAACAAAACAAGCAAGCATGGCAGGCATCTGACAGTCTTCTAGCTGTGCTGGCATGCACCGCAGCTTGCATGTACAGTTGCAGTTTTCCTGTCATGCCGATCAAAATATGAGAACTTGCATGTAGACCACCTGAGCTTTGCAGCATGTCTGCAGCAGGCATGAGCTTTGACTGCCTGCATGGCAAGTCATTGCAATGTAGTGCTGGGCATGCATACTTGGAGGACTCAACTTTTGTGTTACTTTTTTAACATCCGACTGTTGAGGGGCCGCTCTTACAGTTGCCTGCTGTGACTCCGCTCCTCGTCCTTCACCTGCACGCCAAAGAAGCTCTGGTTGCGACACGACATTTTTCTAGTAGTAATGTATGATTGCATTTCAACATAGTGAACAGACTCTTGGTAATGCAGGTGTCCAGCTGGCTTTGAAAATTCCTGCTGTGCTGGTATCGACGTCATCTAAGTGGCTGACGACCGACTGCCATGCTCACAGATGAAGCTCCTCTGATCACCGGGTTGCCAATCAAGGTAAATTTGTAGGCCTAAACCCTAAATAGGCAAACAGACACTCACGACATGCTTCAGCATGATTCTTTCCCCTTTCTCTCACGACGGCTGCATTGAATGGCTTTCTAGTTCTGCACAGCAGCAGCGACACAAAAGAACATGTTGTCAGGCCTAAGGCGCTCCCAGTGATGCCTTTGGCAGACTCACTTGCAAGCTGCAACATGCCTCAGCAGGTTTTCAGTAGCTTCTTGCCCAGCTGCTGGCACTTGTAACACCCTGAACTGCTTATTTTAAGCTGGGCATTTGGCCATATTTGTCCCACCTACCTAACTAGCATTTTTTTGGATCAAGAAAGCTTGCTCGCTCCTGAGTAAGAGGCCTGCTGCCTCAGTGTCCATGTTGTCTCTTGGTGATGTTGATGTCATGTGAAAAGGGACAGGGCCAGCATCAAGGTCTGACATGCATTCACATCTCAGGCTAAGTTGTACTGCAACTACCTAAAACCTAGATCACCTTACTGTTCTCTCAGAACGGCTTGCTGCATGCACACTGCAAGGCCTGCACCAGCCGTGAATATTCTGAAATTGTGCTTCACCGCCCAATCTGTGAACTGTACGCACACATGCAGTCCCCAAATCAAGTTGGACTAGCAGCATAAAAAACAGAGTTGTTGAGACCAGAATGTGTTAGATTTATGTGTGTTCTCAGATGGCATCATATGCGTGCATCACTTTTATTCATAGTCGTGAATTTTGATGTTGATTGCTGACATGTTTGTAGCATTTGGGTGTGCAGGGTTTGTGGTGGTGCATGCTGGTTGCTGATGGTGGACCTGCACATCACCGGCAGGCTGCTGACAGGCATGGGCAAGAAGCTGAAAACTTGCTCTCACATCATGCAAGTGTGGCGATGAGCTGGTGTGGGCTATCATGCACAACAGCAAAGCCAGGTGGGGTCCTGTTGTCTTGCCCACTTATGTTCAGCAGCTGCTCAGTTACTGCTGTAGTGTAAACACAACGTAGGTCTGCCCCACAAAGCAAGCTAGCATGCACACATCACAGGCGCATGTTTGATGATGCCAATGGAAGTAATCATACAATACACTTGTGTCAGCACAGTCTCACCAAAGCTCAGGTGTGCTGATGACCATGCCCTGTTTCAATGCAAGCGCATCACGCACAACATGCACGTGCACGCTGTCACTGCAGGGTGTCCTTCTATGCCAATTTTATGCAAGCTGCGCTTTGTTAGCCGGACACAGAGACACCGTTCACTCCAGCAGTTTTTGTGCATATGCATGCAGGTCATCAGAAGTGCTCAGGTTGGCAGTACACTAGCCAGCTATAGTGTTGCAAGCTATAGTCTGATAGGTAGGCAGGGCTAAAGATGTTATGACAGCCGGCCTGAGCAGCCGCAAGTTGTTGCTGATGACAACATGAAACTAGATACATAGCCCAGCACTGGCGGCCACTCCAGTCATTTTCAGCTAGTACAAACCAAGGCTGAAATTGTCCAGACAGGCGTTCGCTTCGTTCCCATAATGTTGGCTTGCTATCAAATAGTGAGTCACAGGACTTGTTGTCGAGCTCAGACTTGCATAGAAACACATCGACATGCATATGCAGCATTGCCAGCTATGGCAAACTTCACCTTCGGCAAACTTTTGTGAACGCTGCATCGATGTCCTTACTCAGATCTTTACCAGTCAACTGCTAAGCCTGGCCACCACGCATTGCCCTGTCAGCTGATGACATATATATATATATAGACATCAGCATGCAATTTGTACCCCTCTGCATGCTGCATATGCCTGCTTCACATATTATTTATGGCTGACGAAGGTTACATTGGCAAAAGGTACCTACAATTTATGCACGATTGTGCAATTTCAACAAAGGACTCAATCAGTGATCTGCACATGTGAAGATGTACATGCAGTCTATCAAAAACTTAGGCCCTAAGTAACTATGTGTTTGTCGAAAGAATATTCTATGTAGATTGTATAAGTACATCTCTGTCTAGATAGTTCACATACACTTATACTATTTTATTGTTATTGAATGCTTCTGAAATGATCCTGACACTCTGTTGAGCAGGGAAAAGCACTGAACACCACAAGGCCTTCCAAACTCAAATCATCCAATCTTAGAGCAAAGTTCAACATATTTCCTGATGGATTAAGGACGCTTTGAGTGAATTTCTTGTGTTTGCTTTCCTGATCGGTGTCCTCTTCCACCTAGCTGCAGCTGCTTTGGCCCTATTGATTTTGGCCTGTCCTCGCCCCTTTGCCTGCTGATGCTTCTTCCATTCTGACTGATCGAAGTCCTCGAATGTACTGTCCAGACACGAGGCAAGCATTGACATGAAGCCATCTGAAAAGAAATCAACGCAATAGTCAAGATGAAAAGCTAGAACCCTCAAGTCAACTACTGTATGATCTCCCACATGTAGAATCACACCACATACATGGCGCCCAAAGTAAGCTTGCCACAAGCCTTCAAAAAGCTCAGCTGAATGCCTCAATTGATCACCCCCTACAGTAACACCATGCACATGACATCCAAAATGAGCCCTCCATGAGTCCTCTAGTTGCGCAGCTGTGTGCTTCAAATCAACCACCATATCATCTCCTAGAGTCATATGTTTACCATGTGAGTCTGATGTATAACGAGCATACGACGCATCCACACTTGCATCAGGAAGAGCCTGGCACCAGCTACCTGTTATGGCCACCATTTGCTCATGGCATGCCTTCCTATACAAATCACCGCATACTTCAGCATGTGGTGGTGCCCAAGCTTGATAATAGAAACAATCGGTCGGATCATACTTCCAATCATCGTAACACCCAGAATGGTAGTGTACGTCATTACCAGGATAGTAGTACCAATCTTTGGCCATGATTTCCTGCAGCTGATCACGTTGGGCAGGCCTGTGCAAGTGTGCTCGTATAAGCGTTCTTGCCGACTCATATGCCTCAGTACTGATGACACGCTGCTCATGAGCGTGCAGGTCCTCTTGCATCTGCTGCGGTGCAGTAGCATTTAGATGGTATCTCAAGCCAGCAACAGGTGCGTACAGCAAAGTGTTAGCCAACCACTCCCAGGGCAACTGTAAAGGCTCATCACTTGAAATCTGGAACTCAATATTGATGCATAGATGTATTCGCCACTTGCTACAATTGAACATGTTATGGGCCTCAGAGTGTACAGCTGGCCAAGCACACAGCAGACCATCACTTAACACATCTGACCATAGTGCTTCAGGCCATGCCTGTCTCCACAGCTCATTCATAAAAACCCCACCATCTGGCCGCTGACTGATTGCATAAAAACGACGTAAGGCAGAACCTGGGTTCTTCTCCCACTTCACACGCAGCTCCACTGGGTCAAACTCTGTACCATACAATTTTGTACCATACAATGCATGTGCCTTGGGTGGGTCACGAGTGACAGTAAGGCCTAGCTCCCTCCACACTTTTTGGGCAAAGTCAGCCTTCTGGTGTGCAAATTCTGTGGCACATGCATGGCAGGTCTGCGCAAGATTGAAGCTGTCCACGCTGTCCAGATGCTGGAAAATAGATGCCAAGACTGTAGCTGGAAGTGCTAGCAGACTGAGTTGGCAGTCATGTAGGGGGGATGAGTTTAGTGTGCCTGGCTCTGAGGGGACATGCTTGTGTCTGCCTTGAGCACCAACTCTAGACCAGCCATGTTCTTGGTGTATTGGCGGTGACATAAGTGGGACACCTACAGTGCATGTATGATTGAGCAGATATCATCAATGCTGTAAAGCATGAGTGCAGCCGCAGTGCAGAAGAGGCTTGCAATCACTTTTCCGTGGAAAACACAGTCTGAGAAGAGTGTGCAGGAGAACAGAGCCACAACTTTGCAAGAGTGCACATCAAGCACAAAATGTCATGACTGCAGAAAACAAGAGGGAACCTTGATGCCACTGCAAGCAAGCACCATTTTTATACCAAGGCACTAAGTTGAGAAGCTGACCTGATGCTTGTCTTTGCTGTAACTGATGCATACGGGCAGAGTTCGGTTCTTCTAGGTCTCGAAGACTTCTGCCCGCTCGAGAATATACTTTGCTGATCTGGTGACAACAGCAGTGTTCACAGATGTCTCGATACACCGATCGACCCGCTTGTACACCCAAAATCAGCAGCATGCATACCTTGTTCCTGTGCCCGAACCCCAGCTAAGAGACGTGAATCAATAGAAGTTCTAGCTGAACGCAATAGCTGAAGTTAGGCTGCCTCCTGCAGTTCGACCCGCCAACAGAAGTGTGATGCGTCGCCGTCCAGAGATTTCACAGGTTAAATGTGCATGTATTGGTGCAGCAGGAAGCTGCAGTAGTAGCTGGCAGTAGCTGGCATTGCAGGTGTGGACTTCTGCTAGTTACCTATCGTGGCGTGACGATTGGTTCGTCAATCAACGACACGAACATGTGCAAATATGTGGGCAGCAGAATGAAGCCACCAGAGCAAATTTACTGTGACTCAGGGCTGCACTTGCAACCCCATATTGTAGCATGCTTTTCTCCAGAGCACGTGTGTCCTTGCGTCAGGTGAGAGATATCAGGCTGGTTCTTCTGCATGACTGTAGAAGCAGATAGTGCTGGTTACGATGCTTTGTCAGGCAGCACGAGTTGTCCTCCTGAATGTGCTGCAGGCAACAAGCTTGAACAATAAGTTCACCTGAACAGACAGGAAAGCGTCATTGGCGCCATGGAACCCAGCAATGCATTACAAGCTGAGTTGTCATCCTTACCTTGTGCATACATGCTAGCCGCTCGGCAGATGGATGTAGATGCTGCTTGACAAATGCGATCACCGGCAACACCACTTGAGGCCTGCATGTATTCCACATTTGTATTGCTGCATTGGCAGCTGCGTCGCAATCAATTCAGAGCCACTGTGCAGCTACAGCAGTCAGTGCAACCAGGGTTGGCAGCTGTGGTGCGCAACAAACTTTGACCAGCAGCATAGTGCCACAGCATCGCCCACGGTGGGCGAGTTGACAACCCTTCAGAAGCACCAGGGCTTGCCTGTAGTGTACAAGCTTGATGTCAGACTGCTGTGTGATGTGCTGTCTCTGCTTTGACTTTGCAAAATCACACATTCATTGTATGCAGATCCTGAGTTAGATTCATTCATGTATTCATTGATGTTCAATTTGTCATTGTGACCGTGGCTGCCTTTGAAAGGACATCACTTGCCAAAGAGACACCATAGCATGACTGCATGCAGCATGTCACAGCACTGCAAGCTCACAAAATGTACTGTAAGCCTCATGACACAAGTCAGGACAGACTGAGGTACTTGGGTACCGCAAAGGCAGGGCTGTTCAGCAAAAGCCCTCCAGTCTGCCCTGCTCTGCTGTCCTGACATGCCAAACTAACACCATAGTATCTCTGTATGCACATGCAGCATGTCACACTTCTGCAAGCACTTCAAGAAGTGTATGGTATATATCTTGACACAACTTAGCATGCATGTATCATGCATCGCCAAGGTACAGCAAACATCAACAGCCCTGCCTGGCTGCCCTGCCCTGTCGTCATCATATCGCAGACTAGTGTCAATATCTGTGGTGTGTTACTGACAATACAAACAAGTCAGGCAAAGCATAGCACCTGACAATACAAACAAGTCAGGCAAAGCATAGCACCAAGCAAACAAAGCAGGCCCGCAAGCTACTTGCTTGCTTTGTACATTTTACAGTATCTCTGGATATGTGCAACATGGACATCGAGACCTAGTTGTCTTGCAGGCCTGCTGATGAATAGATGCCAGAGCCAGGTCTACTCTGCATGTGCCAAGGCTGATCTGCACAGCCAAAATTTGAAAGGTGGGGTCCTAGTGGCAGTCCTGACTTGGACACATTGTCTGCATGGTTGAGCTTTGGAGCTGGACATGATGCAACACAAATGAATCTGCTTCAGCAAAATCATAACAGCAGCATTGTACATGGGTGTTTGACTGTGCCAACCCATCAAGCAGAGGGCATGCATGATCTGCATTGATGGTTCACAGATGCATTGTGCATCATCGTAAAGGCTGGTGTGCACATGCACTGAAAACTGCCCTTTCACTATCAGCATGTGATGTGTAAGCAAGGGCTCATCAAACAGTGGTATAAAAGTGAGGCAATGATTGGTAGCTGAATGCAGCAGCCTGTCCCTCTGCTTGCAAGCGTGAAGCAGGTGCTGTAGTGAGACACATGATTAATAATCTGCTTTTCTGCTGCAGGGCTGCTCATGAGTGCTGGTGCCAGGCTTACTCTGCATATACCAAGACCATCCTACAGCATCTCTGTCACTGTAAGTTTTCAAAAGGTGAGAACTGAGCGCACATCCAGCTTGCTTGCATGTCTTACATCTTGTTGTGAGTCACTTTCAGACACAGTGTCAAAGCACTTGCAACTATTCACTGTGACATCACTCAAAGCCAGAGCTGTGTGTCCTGCTCTGAAGATGCGCCAAATGCCACAGCTCAGCATGGAGTCTCAAGGCTCTGTGCCCCTGCTTGCTGCTACATTCCTCTTTGAGCTGAGATGTGTAACAGTACTGCCAAGGCTAGCTGTCTTCATTGCCATTCATGTTCCACTGAGCAGCTGTTGTGTTTTGCTGCCACCGCTAGCCTAGCGGTGGGAGCATGCAACTCTGACGCTTGTGCTTTGCTGCTGCAGGCCCACAACACTAGTACTACTTGGCATTTAACACAGTGGTCATCTCTGTGGCTGCATGCTCCCTGAACAACCTCCGCAAGGTGAGATGATGTCTGCGATGTTGCATGTAGTGCTGCTGAGATTCAAGAATCAATGCAAATGAAATCAGCGTGCATGGCAGCCTTGTATTTTGCTGCCTTGGTGCTGCTCATGCAATCCCAGAGAGATCATAAAATCACAGGAGGACTGTGAATGTAATCTCACTGCATATGTTGTAGGAACTGCATCATAAAACCCTGTCAGTGCACTGCTATGCACTGTGTTAGCTGCTGAGTAATGTAATTGTTGGTCAAGGTCTTGACAAGCAGTCCACATTCAGCAGCAATGCAGCTGGTGGGCAGAGCACAGCAGGGTATGGTGTGCCTGCCAGGCAATCCTCTTAGGCAAGACTGCTCACAGCGGCATGTTGAAAGTACCTGTCTGAAGCGTATCTGCCCCTGTCATGCAGTTTGTCATTGCTGATTACTATGTTAGCAGTCAATGCCACAGCTGCAATGACTTCAACGCTGTGGGCTGCATGTGTCAGCTGTTGAGCAGTCACTGTCTGCCTGAATCCTGAGCTTGTCACCCAGGTGCTGACAGTGAATACCCTTCTGGCAGCAGAGATTGCAGAGCTGCCCAGGCTGTGCTTTGGTTGTTTGGCCGTATTTCAGGTATGACCGGTGACCAGCTTACGCTGTCAGGATTTGTAAATATCATACGCAGTTCTGTGCATGCGACCAGCCGCTGTGTGTGCAGCTGCTGCTTGCTGTTGCAATGTCACATAGGGTGCAGTCTACTTGGACCAGTTGGCAGTAGCGTGTGTGATTTTACAGTTGCCGCATGGTACTTGTTGATGTAACATGTGGGAAGCCGAATGACCCACATGATTTGCTTTCTTGCTGCTGGGTTCTGCTCCCCGTGCACAAAACACAGCATGTGCCCTGCGTGTTGCATCATCTTCAGGCTTGACTACTGTCAGGTCAGCAAAGTAGCACTTGTCTGTTCAGCCATATGTGATTGATGTTCTGGTTACAGTTCTGCAACTGTAATCAGTCTCTCATTTCACTGTCACAACTTGTTAAGCACAG
>JAABUS010006835.1_pt1 | contig 13531 bp, 10 predicted proteins | sample 5560161 | NCBI WGS metagenome assembly JAABUS01 (sample SAMN10711885, study PRJNA513376) | rock metagenome | isolation source: Antarctica rocks | place: Antarctica: Victoria Land, Trio Nunatak nord | collected 2016-01-04 | reverse complement strand
GGCATAGCGCGACATAATGATCCTTGACGATCAGACCGAAGACGCCGAGCGCGATGATCCGCAGCGGCCAGGCCGCCGCGTCGGCGTAGGCCGCGCCGAAGGGGAGCAGGATCAATGATGCGCCGGCGAAGATGACGACATTCGCCGCGATCCCGATCGCCGTCGCCGCGCTGAGGGTGAAGCGGAGTTTGCGGGCCAGCGATTCCGGCGATGTCGCGGCGGCGTAGAGGGAGATCGCCAGCGCCACCGGTGGCACGAAGACGAAGCCCGCCAGCATCCAGGCGGTGTAGAAGTAGGCATTCTGGGCACTCGAAAGGGTGGCCGTGACGACCATCGGCAGCGCGAGGCTCGGGGCTTGCAGCGCCATATTGAGGAAATGGTGTTCGACCGCCGCGCGTCCCAGATCGCGCAAGAGTGTCGGGCGTGGCAGCAAGTCGCGCGGTCGCAGGCCCAGCCGAATCGCGCGGGCACCGAGCCAGACGAGCGAGACCGCGATCCCCACGACCCAGGTGGCGTAGATCCCGATCTCGTGGTCGGTGCTCAATAGACGTGCGGTCGGCACCAGGATCGCCAACTTGGTCGCGGCGAAGATCGCGTTGCGCCAGAACTGGAAGCTGCCGCGCCCCAGCCCGAGGACCGCCTGATCGAGGATCAGCGCCGCCGTTGTCAACGCGGTGCCGACAGCGAAGAGTCCGATATTCGCCGGGTTACTGGCGAGCGGCCTGAGATCGCCGGCGAGTCGTGGCGCGAGGACGGCGAAGACGCCGCCCAGCAGCAATCCCAACCCGCCGGTCGCCGCCAGGATCGTGCTGGTCAGGATGAGCGCCCCGGCGCGGCGGCGGGCGAACTCGCCGATCAGCAACGTCCCGCAGCCGACCGTGCCGACCGCGCCCAAAAGTTGCATCGCCGAGATGCTGGCGGCCGCGAAACCGACTTCCCCCGGTGTGAAGAAGCGCGCCGCGACCCACCAGTAGACGAAGCCGAGCAGCGCCGTGACCGCCGTGGTCCCGACGAGCGAACTGGCGTTGGCGACGATGTCGCGGAAGGCCGCCAGGGTGGGGTGGGCGAGGAGTCGCTTCATCGCGTGCCGGGGGCGGTGGCGTTGTTCGGTTGCACGCGCGTCTGCGGCGTTTCGGGCTCGCTGTATTCGAAGATCTGGATGTTGCCGTTGTCGTAGATGCGGGCGAGGCTCGGGGTGCGATCGAACTTGTCGAGCGTTTCGGACGGCAGCGGATCGCTCGGGAGTCGCCCGTTGAGTTGTGCTTCGGGCAGATAGAGTTCGGCATCGCTGAAATAGAAGCCGTAGCGTGGCGGCAGTTCCGTGATTCGCCGGTCTACGGCGAGATATTTCACCCCTTCGCCCTGCATATATTGCGATACCTCGCTCGGGGTGGTGGCGAAGAATGGGGTCCAGAAGCCCCAGGTGCTGGCCGCCTGGAAACCGACCGCCGCGAAGACCGATTGGGTGGTGCCGTCCCCGGCGATTCGGTTGTAGCGACCACCGGTCGCTTCGAGCCAGAGCGCCGCCGTGGTCATGTCGAGGGTGATGACTTCGGGACCAGCCGCTTGCGTCGCGCTGGTGACGGGGAAACGCCCGGCCTGGTTATCGCCGATCCCGACGCTGCCGAAGAGGAGGACGGCCACCAGCACGGCGGCGGCGGGCCAGGCGAGCTGCCGCCCCCAGGTGCGGCTACTGAGCCAGCCGACGAGGATCAGCAGCGCCACGGCGATGTAGAGGGCCAGTCCGAAGAAGAGGAACGGCCAGGCGCGGTAGGCGAGCTCCGAGGCCGGTGTGAGGACCGCCGGGATGCTGATGAACCAGGCGAGCGGCCCGCACGGGGCCAGGGCGAGCGAGAAGGCCGGCGCATGACGGACGCCGAGTCGGCGGAGGATGAGTCCCACGCCGATTAGCCCGAGCGAGACGAGGATCGGGACATAGAGGAAGTCGATCAGCCGCTCGGCCTGCGGGAGTGGCGAGCCGTGGAAAAGGGCGCGGCTCCCCGACTCCTGGGCGAGCATACTGCGAATCGAGGTGACGATCCCCGAGACGCGGGCGCTGAACGAGGTGCTGAGATAGGAGATGGTCCGTGTGGTGAAAAACGCGACCCAGACGATCGGCAAGGCGACGGTCAGGGCGGTGAAGGCCCCGAATGACGCGCGCCGGAACCGTTCGCGGCGATCGATCGGTACGATGGGCAGCGTACGCGCCAACCAGCCGACGAAGCGCCGCGATAACCAGGCGATGATCGCGGTCCCGGCCAGGATATAGGAGCTGAAATGGTGCGTCGCGGCCAGCGCGGCGATCAGCGGCGTGGCGAGCGCCACATCGGCCCAGCCGAAGCGCTGTGGGCGGCGACTGATCACCAGCCAGATCGCCAGGACAAAGACGATTCCCAGGGTTTCGTAGCTGAAGACCGCGTGAAAGAAGTAGTAGCTCGTATTCGCCACGTAGACGAGTGCCGCCAGAAAGGCTCCGCGCCGCCCCAGGGCCAGGCCGCGCGCCGCCACGTAGGCGATGGCGGGGATGAGCATGTGCAGCACCAGCGTGAGCAGCCGCGCCGACCAGGTGAGCGAGAGGCCGGTGGCCCCGGTGAGGGTCAGCGCCGAAAACTCCAGCCCCGGGAACTCGCCTGGGATGGCGTAGAAGGTGATCGGGACGTGCGTACGCCCCGATTCCGCGATCTGTTGCAAGACCTGGAGATGGAACAGTTCGTCGCTGAAGATCGCCTGCACGGGGCTGCGTAGGTAGTGAGGCAGCCAGGTGATGGCACCGTAAGCCGCCAGCGCGAGGAGATGGTGGCGGGCGCGTGCTTGCGCGGACAGGCCGCAGAGGAAGATCGCCCCCAGGCATAGGCCCCAGGCGGACCAGAAGAGGAGATAGTTGTACGGACGCTCGGGCAGGAGGGCGTAGTTCCAGGCCAATAAGCCGCCGCCGAAGACGAACAGCAAGAGGCAGGTGGCGCCGACGTGCCAGTTGAAGAACCCCCGCAGCGTCGCGTCCCGGTCGCTGGTCAGGCGCTCGGGGAAGAGCAGCGTCCCGGTGGTGAACCCTTTTGACCGCGCGCCGCCGCGCCCGTATGCCGCACCCGTGCGCGCCGCCATATTGCCTCTCATTGCGGTAGCCGACCCCCGATCGCCGGAGCCTGGGCCTCGCGCAGTGTGGGCTCGTTGAGCAGTTGCTGATAGATACCGGCGATCTGCGGGACCACGGCACTGGCGACGAACTGTTGGTGGACGCGCTCGCGTCCGGCCTCGCCGAGGCGTGCCGCGCGGTCTGGATCGGCGAGGAGTGTCTGGATTGCCGTGCGCCAGGCGGCGACATCGCCGGGCGGGACGAGTAGCCCGGTTTCATCTTCTGCGACGATCGTCGTCAGGCCACCGATCTGCGAGGCGATCAGTGGTTTCCCCGCCGCCATCGCCTCTAACGCCACCGTCGGGCAGGGCTCGCCCCAGATCGAGGGGACCAGTCCGAGCAGGCTGCGCCGCCACGCCGCCATGACCGCGTGATGCGGCCAGTCGCGGAGGGTGATGACGTTCGGGGGGAAGGTGGTCGGCGAACCGGGCCACGTCGCGCCGATCAGGACCAGCGGCGGGGCGGCGGTCAGACCGGCGTAGGCAGCGAGCAGCACTTCGATCCCCTTGGCCGGGATCAAGGCTCCGACGAAGAGGAGGAACGGCCCCTCCGGTAATTGCGCCAGATAGTCGTCGGCGCTCTGCTGCTCCGTCGCCGCGTCATCGGGGAGGAAGTTGGGGACGACCTGATAACGCTGGCGACCGGTGGTCAGGCCGTTGCCGTGCGCGACCGCCTCGCTGACCGGCAGGAAGCAGTCCACCAGGGCGCGCTCGGCGGCGCTCGCCAGCCGATGCGTCAGGACGGTGCCATATCCCTTCAGCGTGCCGTAATGGGCCGCTCCGCACGCCAGGCATTTGCCGGCACCTGGACCGTCGCATGGTGCGCCGCGATAGGTCAGGTCCTTCCGCGCGCAGGCGAGGCTGTAATCGTGCAGGCTGACGATCAGCCTCGCCCTGCTCCACCGTTTCAGCGGCAGGAGCGAATGGACCAGCCAGTTATGGGCGTGGATGATCGTTGGTTGCTCGACCGCGATGATCCGCTTGATCGCCAGCATCGCCTCGGGATCGGGGAACGGCGGCGCGAAGCGTCGCCCGGCATCGCTGAACAGCCCGGCGGCGCGTTGCATGGTGCCGCTGATCCGGTAGATACGGACCCCGCGCTCGTCGATCTCGAACGGCGGCGTTCCCGGCTGGGCGAGTGTCACCACCGAGACCGTATGCCCGAGGGCGACGAGCCCTGCGCTGAGATTGCGAACGTGGATCTCGAGGCCCCCGATGACCGGTGGGTAGAGATCGGTGAGCATCATGATCTGCATCGTTTTGTCCTCTCGCCCGCACTGCATCCCGACCGCTTATCCTCCCGCCCGGTGGCGCAGCCCGACCTCGCGGCGGTAGAGTGCCGCGAGGTTGGCGGCGCAATCGTCCCAGGTTGGCAGCGCCGCGCCGTGTGCGCGCAGCAGCGGCATCTCGAGCGCCCGATGTATCGCCTGCGCCGTCTCTTCCGGCGTGCTGTCGAGCGGTGTGCCGTGGGCTAATCCGCGCTCGACCAGCTCGGCGAGCGCGGTCGCATTGGTCACGAGGGCAGGGCGGCCCAAGGCAATCGCCTCGCCGATCCCGATCCCCTGCGACTCGAAGCTGCTGAGCGAGATCACCAACGCGGCCCGGCGCAGGAGCTCGCCCATCGCCGCCCGATCGCCGGGCGGCAGACTGCCGATTGTGACCCGCTCGGTCAGCCCCAGGCTGGCGATCAGGCTGCGTAGCTCGCTTTCGTATGGCCCGGTGCCGACGATCTGGAGGCGGATGTCCGGGTACCGCGTCAGCAGATGTGGCAACGCCGCGATCACCCGCTGATGGCCTTTGTAACTTTCCAGGCGACCGGTCGAGACGAGCAATGGCCCCGGCTCGGCGTGTACAGCTGATGCGCCAGCGCTGGTAGGCAGATTGACACCGTTCGGGATCACCACGAAACGATCGGCTGGCAGACGGAGGCGGGCACGAAAGAAGGCCGCCTCGAAGTCGGAGACGGCGATCAGCCGTTGCGCGTGGGCCAGTAGGGGCCGCAACGACTGAAGCTGCGCCTCGCGGATCATCCCGCGTACACCGCCCGTGCGACCACCGCTATGAAAGGTGACGACATAGGGGATCCCCGCCCGCCACGCCGCTTGCAGCGCCATCGGGGCCACCAGCGTGTGATAGCCCTGGAGGTGGACGAGATCCCAGCGGTGCCGCTCGCGCCGAATCGTCGCCGCGATACCGGGGGCCAGGTAGAAGTCGTTCAGGGGTCCTGCGCTCGGCCAGGCCCGGACGCGGCGTATCGCGATGCCGGAGTCATCGCGCTCGCTCCGGGGTAATATCCTGCTCGGATCGGTTGTCAGGATCGCCGTCGCGCGCTCGTTCGTCGCCCCGAAGCGCCGGGCAACCTCGTTGACATGCGTGATCGTGCCGCCGACCGCCGGGCGATAGGCGGCGGTCACCATCAGCACGCGTGGTTGCCGCGCCTGTCCGTTCTCTGTGCGATCCGTGCCGCTCGGGATGGACGCGGGGGCAACGCGGCTCATCCCGCCTCCTCGAGTGTGAGCGGTTGCCTGACTGCGGGGAGTGCGGGGGCACCCGGCAGGACGAGTTGCCGCATATGCAGCCCGAACGCGCCGCGCAGGTACCCGCCGCCCGTGACCGCGAGCCCGGCGACGATCGCCGCTGCCCGCGCGAAACCGGCCCCGTCTCCGCGCAGGAACCCATCGCGCAGGCCACGCAGAACACCGCGGGGGAGGATCTTGACGGTGTAGGTCCGCTCGCTGGCGAGGCCGGCCCCGGCCCCGGTCAGCGCGGTCACGATCGCTTTCGATTGCCCCTCGGCCCAGCAGCGCGAGAAGTAGTAGTGCGGTCGGGCGCGCGTCGGCGTCACCAGATGGGTGACGCGGGCGCGCGGCTCGTAGCGCAGGATCGCGTCGGGGAATCGTTGGCCGACGCGGATGCAGAGTTCGGTCTCTTCGCAGCCGAGCGGGATCGTGCCGAGTCGGCCCATCCCCGAGCGGAAGCCGCCGATCTGCTCGAAGATCGCGCGGCGGATCGACATATTGGCCCCGATGAGGTTGCGGAGCGGTCGCGCCTCGGTCGGCAGGCCGACATAGTTGCAGCCGAGAATCCAGTAGAACTCTGCCGGGAACCATGCCGGAGCGGGCGCGGCCCAGCGCGGGTCGATCTGCCCACCGACGCCGAGGACGCGCGGATCGGCGTACCCGGAGGCCAGTTGGGCGAGCCAGTCGGGCGCGGCGGCGGCATCGTCATCGAGGAAGGCGACGATCTCACCGGTTGCCGCCGCGATCCCCGTATTGCGTGCGCCCGAAAGCCCTTGCTGGCCCTCGTTTGGGAGCGCGATGACCGTGGGGAACGCCGCGCGCACCCGCGCCAGGAGGCGCGGGTTGTGGTCGCTGACGACGATGATCTCGCGCGGGGTGAGCGTCTGTCCGAGCAACGATTCGATCGCCAGCCTCAGCGCGTCCCAGCGGTCGAACGTGTAGGCACAGACGACGACCGAGAAGGTCGGCGTGGCCCGCGATCCGGGCCTCATGCCGAGACCGCCGCATTCTCGTCGGCCTCGGCACCCTCGGGCTGCAGCGTCACCGTGTGGTCATCGATCGTGATACTCATCACGCCGGGGATCTCATCGCGCGTCGGCAGGATGCCGAGCGCCGGGCGTGGGCGCAGCCGCTCGACCAGGATTGCCCGGAGGATCCGCCAGCCGACCAAGTAGACTCCTTGCAGCTTGGCTTCGCCGGCGATACGAGGGAGTTCGAATGAGGGAACCTCCACGACGTTCAGGCCGTCGCGTGCGATCCGAATGTTGGTGATGATCTCGTTCGCCCAGTCATCGATCTCCAGGGCGAGCGCCCCGGCGTGGCGCTTCCAGAAGGCGTTATAGCCGTAGGTGATGTCGGTGTAGCGGGTGCGGAAAAGGACATTCGTCAGGAGGACGAGCGCGCCATTGCCGATCTTGCGATCGAACGACATATCGTCGGTGTCCGCGCCTTTCAGGAAGCGCGAACCTTTGGCGAAGTCGGCCCCGTTGCGTAGGGTCTGCACGAAACGTCCAATCTCGTGCGGGTCGGTCGAGCCGTCGGCATCGATCATCACGATGATCTCGCCGGTGGCGGCTGCGATCCCGGTCTTGAGGGCGTTGCCCTTGCCCCGCCGCGTCTGTCCGACGAGCCGCAGCGCGCGCCCTTCGCTGCGCCGATCGCGCGTGCCGGGACGGGACGCACCGCGCCGGTCCTCGACCTGGCGACGCTCTTTGACCACGACATGATGATTCGGCCAGACTTCGCGCGCTGCCTGTGCTGTGCCATCGGTCGAGTAGCCATCGACCAGGACGACCTCGTGAACCCAACTCGGCACCATTTCGAGGACCTGCCGGATGTTCATCTCCTCGTTCATCGCCGGGATAATCACGCTCACGCGCGGCTCACGCTGATCCGAATTCGCGTCGATCGGTGTCGGTGTCGCGCGTGCCGATCGCGCCCCGGTACGGGTATCGATACGCGGCTCCATTCCCAGCATCGGTGAACGCTCCTTGTTTCGTCATGCGGATCGCCTTGATCCTCTGTCACGCCCAGACATAGTCGTTGCCCCTTGCCGACTGCCCGGTTTTGTCCGTGTGCAGCACAAACTACGGCCCGGTATCGAATACGGGTCGTCTATGCAAGATCGGCAATTACCTGAAAAGGAGACTGCGCCGCGAGATTGTGAGGGGCTGCCCCACGGTATTCGGCGCCGACCCACTGTCCCGACAGATCGCCCTGCCTGGTTTCTATTGTGGTGCAGCAGGGGGGGTATCCCAGAAACGATTGGCCTATATTTCCTAGCCAATATGGGGGGCTAAAGTAGAGAGGATAGTACTGTTTTTGTAGCTAATTTATCCTGGCACTTTCGTCCGGTACCGCGCCATCTCTCCTATTAAGCCCCTGTCTGCGCCGCAAAAGTCCCTGAATTGGATCGTGTGCAATTACCTGGCAGATGGCCGAGACCGGCGTGCGATATACTGCGGCTACCTGTCGTTGAGAAGCGCGATGGATGGATAAAGAGATACCACGCCGCGTTTGCCGCTGCTACGACCGTTGATCGCGCGGCGCGGCAGCCAGCGGTGCGCTTTGGAGGGATCATGCTGATGATGCCGACGCTGGAGACCGAGCGGCTAATCATCCGACCATTTGTCGGGGCGGATCTGCCAGCAGTCTATCAGTTGCTCGATGTCGACCTCGCCGAGTCCGATACGGGCAATGCGGGCGCGCAGAGCCTCAACGAGCGGCGGCGCTGGCTTGACTGGACGGTGCTGAACTACGACCAACTGGCGCACCTCTATCAGCCGCCCTATGGCGACCGCGCCATCATGTCGCGGGAGTCGGGTGCGCTGATCGGCGCGTGCGGCTACTCCCCCTGCCTCGGGCCGTACGCACAGTTGCCGAACATGCGCGACGGTGCTGGGCAATCTCACCCACGCAGCGGCGGCAAGGTCACGCCACGGAGGCCGCACAGGCGCTGATCAACTATGCCTTCGCGGAGTTGCAACTCGGGCGGATCATCGCGACGTCGACGAATGACAACACCGCCTCGATCGGGGTGATGACAAAACTTGGGATGCGCGTGGAGCGCAACCCCCTGCCCACGCCGCCCTGGTTGCAGACGGTCGGCGTCCTGAAGAATCCGCGCGCCGCAAGCTGATCGCAGGCGTCTCTCTCCTCACCGCCCGGTCGGCGGCGTGGCTCATGGATGTTGCCAACCGGGCGAGTCAAGACCCGCCCCCGCCACCGAGCACGCCGTTCACGACGGGGTGCCGTTTAGCAGGTGACATCCTTGCCGTCGCTGCCGAAGACCGCCAGGCGTTCTTCGTCGCCCGTGCGCTCCAGGCTGGCGGGCTTGTAGTGGAACTGCAACGCACGTCGCCGCTTGGCCGAGTGGCTGGGCGGCGTCCCATGGTGCAGGAGGCTGTGGAAGAAGAGGAGGCCGCCCGGTTTCAGCGGCACGGCGACGACCTCGTTGACCGCGACATCGGTATCGCAGAGTTGCCAGTCGCGCCGCTGGAAGTGGATGACCGGCCCGGCACCCTGAGAGCCGGGGATGATGTGCATACAGCCGTTCTCCGGCAGCGCCTCGTCGAGGGCGATCCAGACGCCGATGACGGTGGCGGTCGGCGGGAGGGAGAAGAAGGCACTGTCCTGATGCCACGGCTTCTCGCGCCCGATGAACGGCGGCTTCAGCATCGCCTGATCCTGGTAGAGGGTCGCCGTCTCGCCGATCATCCGGGCCAGCATCGCGAGCAACTTGGGGTGGTGGGCGATGGCCGCCAGCCGCGGCTCGTAGTCAACGAACGAGATCAGCTTGCGTACGACATCCTGCTTCGCCTCGGGTGCGAGGGTCGGCAGGAGATCGCGGGCCTTCGCCTCGAACTGGATCCCGCTGAACTCCGGGTATTTGCCGTCGATCACATCGAGTAGCCCGGCGAGCGCCGCCTTGACCTCGGCGGGGGTGAACGCCGCCTCGATCACGAGGTAGCCCTGTTCGGCGAACTGGCGATATGCGTCATCCGTCACCGCGTCGAAGTTCGCCACGCCGGTTGCCTCGCGGCTGTAGTGGTAGAGATCATCGACATTTGCTTCGAGCCCGGTATCGATCCACGGTTCGCTCTGCTGCACAATCATCCACGTCACCTTTCCTTTGGCACCCACAATCACACCAACACCTTGGTTGCTACGATAGCCCAAGGGTCCGGGGAGCGCAAGTGGGGCGATGCGCGTGAGGTAATGGCGACGTTGGCGGGCGGTTGATGGCGATGGCGAACTCCAACGCGAAGAGGCGCAACCTGTCAGCCCTCCTATCCCAACGCTACTGTCGACTAGCGCCCGCTGCTTCCGCGTCGAGCTGTGGCGTGAGGATCGCGGCGGCGACGCGGATGACCAGGAGCAGGGCGATCAGGGGCAGCGCCCACGGGGTCAAGCCGGCGGCGAGGACGAGTACCGCAACCAATGGAGAGGCGATGGCGTGCAGGCCGGTACGTTGCACTGTGCCGACATTGAGCCCCCACACGCCGAGGAGGTAGAGGGCGACCGGCACGGCGAGTGCCAGGCCGAGCGTCCTGGCCGGGAGGTGCGCGGCACCGGTCGTCGCATCGATGGCGACTTGCAACCCCGCACCGACGGCGGCGGCGGCGACGAAGATCACGAGATGCCCATAGCCCCAGACGAACGAGTTGCGCGGGGTCGGTCGTTGCTCCTCTTCCGCATGGTCGAAGTAGATCCACCACATCGCGAAGACGATCAGCAGGCCGCTCCCCGCCGCTACGATCAGCGACGGCTTGCTCGCGCCGGTGTCGAGGGCAACCTGGATGGCGACCGTCGCGGCCAGGATCGATTCCCCGAGGACGATCAGGGTGAAGAGGCTGTATCGTTCGGCGATATGCCCCGGATGCCAGGTATATTGCGACCCCCGCTCGGCCCAGATCGGCACCGCCAACTCCGCCAGGGCCAGCACGACGAAGGTGGCGACGGCGAGGTTGACGGGTAGGGCCAACCGGATCAGCCACCCGATCTGACAGAGGCCGACGCCGACAGCGTACCGCGTGGCCGATGGCCGCTGCGTGGCGTCGGCGCGGGCGGCGCGGAGCCATTGGGCGACCAGGGCCACGCGCATGATCAGGTAGCCGATGGTGACGACCGCGAAGTCGTTGTCATCGAAGGCGCGCGGCACACCCGCCGCCAGGACGAGCGCCCCGGTGATCTGAACGAAGGTCGCCAAACGGTACGGCACGTCGTCGTTGTCGAAGGCCGAGGCGAACCAGGTGAAATTCATCCAGGCCCACCAGATCGCGAAGAAGACCATCGCATAGCCCAGCAGGGCCGGGCCGATGTGGTTCTCGGCGAGGGCATGGTGGAGTCGTCCCGCCGCCAGCGCCACCGCGACGACGAAGCAGAGGTCGAAGAGGAGTTCCAACGGGGTGGAGGCGCGATGGGCTTCGTCGGGGTTGCGCGGGCGCAGGGGCCGATACCAGGAATTTTGTGTGGGCGTGCCGCTGGCTTGGGCGTCGTGCATCGGTGGCTCCTGCAAGATAGGGGAGCAGAGAAGTACGCAGTACGAATCGGGGCGAAGTATAGGTGAGGAGTGGGCGTAGGTGGGGTGGCCCTCACCCCCGCCGCTGCGGCGGCGATCATCCGGCGGATGAACGACCTCTTCGAGGGCGACCTGACCGACGCCGATTGCCTCAACTTCACCAACTACGTCCGCGCCAAGCTGGTGGAGAACCCGGTCCTGCGGCAGCAGGCCCAGGCGAACAGCCAGGAGCGGTTCGCGCTCGGCGAATTTGGGGCCGCGCTGACCAAGGCACTGATCGCCACGCTCGGCAACCACCGCGCGATGGCCGAGCAGGTCTTCGCCGACGAGTGCAAATGCGCGAACTTCGGCGCGATCCTCCTCGATGTGGTGTGGGACGAGTTGCGGCGGGAGCCGGTCGCGAGTCGTGAGTCGGGAGAACGAGGGGGAACAGGAGCCACGGAGCCACGGAGGGGGTGGGGAGAATGGCGCGCGACGTGTTGACGCCCTCCCTGTCCGCAATCCTGGGAGGTGATCGCGTTCCAAGACAGGGGTATTCGCAGAAATCCTGTCCGAGGCCATCGTATCGACCACTTCCCACCGGGGTGATCGCGTTGCCAGGCAGTGGCGTTCGCAGAAATCCTGTACCTTACAACTGCTGTACCCCCAGAATTGGGGGGCAGGGGCGTCACCCTTCCATGCCTCTTCGCCGCCTGTTCCGGCTCCGCCCTCATGGTTTCCAGGAGACATACTATTTCGCGCCCGCGCCGCTGGTGATCGCGCGGCGGGCGGTGCCGTCACTGCGGATTGTGCGGTTCGCGCTTGGACGGTTTGTCGTCGGCTTCGTACGTTCAGCGTTGTCAGCGCGAGTGTGATTATGAGGTTGCTGAATTGGCGGCGTTGCCAGCCCCTGTCAAGGTATTTCGCATGACATAACTGTTAGTCCCGACAACACTGCGGGTAATGTCGCAGTGTTGTCGGGACTAACGGGCTATGTCCGCGCGGTACGGGTCCGTGCTATCACTGCTGGTAGGGTGGGGTATGCGGTTGTGCATCGGGCCAGTGACAGAGGATGTGGCAATGAGACGGTGGGTGAGGGTAATCCTGACGCTGACGGTTGTGGCGAGCCTGATCGCTGGGGGCTTCGGGCGACCGCCCGCAGCGGCAGCGGCCACCGGTTTCCCGACCTTCTGCGATCTTCGGTCGGGCGATCCGGCCTATGTGGCGGTGACGACGCTAGCGGCGCTGGAGATCGTGCGCGGCTATGAGAATGGCTGCTTCGGCCCGTCCGATACCGTTCTCCGTGCGCAGATGGCGGCGTTGATCGCCCGCGCGATGGTCTGGGATAGGGAGGTGCGCGGCAACCCGTTCCCGGACCGCAACGGCGTCGATGATGGCCTCTGGCAGGCGGTCGGTACCCTGGCGGGGCGCGGGGTCGTACGCGGTTATCCCGATGATACCTTCGACCCGACCGGCGCGGTCTTGCACGCGCAGACGGTTTCGTTCATCGCCCGCGCGATGGTCAATAGCAACCTCTGGTTGCAGCAGCCGGACGACCCGAACCTCTATCCGGAAGTGCCGCTCGACTCCGGCCACCGCGTCGATATCGCTACCTACGTCGCGTATGCCGGGGCGCTCCCCGATCGCCCGGTCACCGGCGCGTTCGATTGGGACCAGCCGAGCAGTCGCGCCTGGTTCGCGCGTACCCTCTGGCAGGCGCTGAACTGGCAGGTACATGCGGGGCTCGACGCCGAAGAGTCGTCGTTCCTGACGATCCTCAATCTGTATCGCCAGCGCAACGGGGTTGGGCCGCTGACCCTCTCCGGGCCGCTCGTCGCGGCGGCGAAGTGGATGAGCGCCGACCTGATGGTGCGCGTCAAGGTTCCGGCCGATTTTTCCCACACCGATTCGCTCAGGCGCGAGTCGGTCACCCGGCTTTGCATATTCGGCTATTGCTTCAATACCTGGACCGGCGAGAATATCGCGGCGGGGAGCGCCACGGCCACGGCGACGTTCGTGCAGTGGCGCGACTCCGGCGGCCACCGGGCCAATATGCTGCGCGCGGAGTTCGCCACGATCGGGATCGGGCGGGCGCAGGGCGGCTATTACGGCTGGTACTGGACGACCGACTTTGGCGGGCAGTAGGGGCCGCTCACCTTCGCCTTCCCCACTCAACCCCTCCCCGCCGCTGCGACAGCGACCCTCCCCTAAAGAGGGAGGGTGAAAAGCAACCACGCTGCAACGCCTCTACCGCTCTCCTAGAATTGGGAGAGGGGTCGCCGCCATAGCGGCGGGGGTGAGGGCCGTCCCCCTGCCCCTCACCCCACCGTCTTCGGCTCTTCGAGATAGGCCATCAACTCCGCCCAGGTCGTCGCCGGGT
>JAABUS010006834.1_pt1 | contig 13534 bp, 12 predicted proteins | sample 5560161 | NCBI WGS metagenome assembly JAABUS01 (sample SAMN10711885, study PRJNA513376) | rock metagenome | isolation source: Antarctica rocks | place: Antarctica: Victoria Land, Trio Nunatak nord | collected 2016-01-04 | reverse complement strand
AGGTCTACACCACCTACCAGTCGGGCATGGCCGCCCTCGACAAGATCTTCGAGCTCCTCGACGAGGAGCCGACGCTCGAGGATCGCCCCGGGGCGCGGGACCTCCCCTCCCCCCTGCGCGGCGAGCTGCGCTTCGAGGGCGTCTCGTTCGCCTACCAGACCGCCGACGGCGTCAAGGATGCCCTGAGCGAGATCGAGCTGACCGTGCCGCCGGGCCAGACGGTCGCGCTCGTCGGCGCCACGGGCGCGGGCAAGTCGACGCTCGTCAAGCTCGTCGCGCGCTTCTACGACCCGACGCGCGGCCGGATCCTCGTCGACGGCCTCGACCTGCGCGACGCGCGCATCGGCTCGCTGCGCCGCCAGCTCGGCATCGTGCCGCAGGAGGCGTTCCTGTTCAGCGGCACGATCGCGGAGAACATCGCCTTCGGCCGGGAAGATCACGACCGGTCGATGATCGAGCGCGCTGCCGAGGCGGTCGGGGCGACCGAGCTCGTCAGCCGGCTCGAGCACGGCCTCGACACGGAGGTCGGAGAGCGCGGCGTGCAGCTCTCCGCGGGCCAGCGCCAGCTCGTCGCCTTCGCCCGGGCGCTCGTCAGCGACCCCCGCATGCTGATCCTCGACGAGGCCACGGCCAACGTCGACCTGCACACCGAGAGCAGGATCGAGGTCGCGCTGCGCCGCCTGCTGCAGGGCCGCACCGCGCTCGTCATCGCCCACCGCCTCTCGACGATCCGCCAGGCCGGTCGCATCGTGGTGCTCGACGGCGGGCGGATCGTCGAGCAGGGCACCCACGACGAGCTGCTCGAGGCGGAAGGCGCCTACTGGCGCCTGTACCGTGACTCGGAGCAGGCGGCGGCCTGAAAGCAGGGCCCCGAGGGTAGGCCGCAGGGCATGCGCCGCCTCGTGCTCCTACTCGGTCCCTGCGCCGTCTCGCTGCTCCTCGCGCAGCACGCGGCGGCCCGGGTGGTCTCGACGAGCGGCCCCATCCGCGGCGAGGTCCTCGCCCTCGCCTTCTCCGGCGACGCGCTCGTGGTCGTCCGCCGGCCCGACCGTCGCGCCGTCCGGATCGAGCTGCGGCGCCCGGGCCAGCCCGCGAAGCTGCTGCTGGTGACCGACGTGAAGAGCTCCGACGCCAACGTCACGCTCGCCGCCTCCCCCGAAGTCGTCGCCGTCGGACTCGGAGAGAACGGTGACGACGAGGGCGCCCGCAGCCAGGTGTGGGTCGGGCCGCCCGTCGGTCCGCTGCGCCAGGTCGCCTCATGCTCACGCAGCTTCCTCGTCGCGGCGGTCGCCGTCGACGGTCCGCGTGCCGCCTGGGCTGACGGCGGCTGCGCCGGTCCCGCCCGGCGCCCGACGGAGGTCGGGCCGGCGAGCATCGCGCTCGGCAGCGCCGACCCCGCCCTCGCGATCCGGCGGGTGCCGATCCCTCGCGACGCGCTCGCGGGAGGCCTCGCGCTCCGGGGCGAAGCAGGGCTCGCCGGTGTCCTGCGGCCGACGTTCTTCGTGCTGACGACCGACGTGCGCCCGTTCGGGCCCGACGGGCTCGGGGAGGCGCGCGAGCATGAGCCGGCCGGCTTCCTCCTTCCGGTCGGGCTGCTGGCCGACGGCACCGCGGCGCTCGCCCGCACGAGTTTCGGCGACGACGGGGAGCGAAGCGGCCCACCGCGCTGCGACGCCGACACGGTGGTGCTCGCACCGGGGGCCACGAAGCGGCGCAAGCTGCAGTCCGGAGGCTGCCTCGCCTTGGACGACGAGCTGCCGGATGCGATCGGTGCGACGGTGGCCGGCGAGCGGGTCGTGAGCCGCGTGCGACCGGTCAGCACCGAGAACCGCGAGTCCCCTTCCCCGGTGAGGATCACCTCCGTGCGACCCGACGGCAGCGACCTCAGGACGATCGTGTCGGGAACCTACCGCGCCCCGCTGGGGCTGGCCGCCGACGGTGCGCGCGTCGGCTGGAGGCAGCTCCGCTGTACCGGCGGCACGGAGCTCGTCGTCGCCGACGGCCCGGCGCCCGCGATCAAGGCGTGCACCCTCCGGGTGCTGACGCGACGCGCCCGTGTGCGGGCGGGCGCGATCTCGCTGCGGGTGAGCTGTCCGCGCGGCTGCGTGGGCCGCATCGTCGACGACACGCAATGCGGCCCGGCGGGCCTGCGCCGCTTCACCCTGGCGCGCGGGACGCGCCGGCTGCGCGTCCGGGTCCCGCGGCGCTCACGGCGGCGCGGCCGCGTGCTGCTGCGCTTCGAGGTCGACGGCGGACCGGCGCGCACCGCGGTCGTCCGCCTGCGGCGCTGAGTGCGGCGCGTCGAGCGTGGCTCACGGGCGGTCCGCGCTATCCTGCCCGGGGCCGCAGCAGCCGTGAGGCCACAGCGCTCCGGGATGGTGTAATTGGCAACACGCCAGTCTCTGGATCTGGAATTTGGGGTTCGAGTCCCTGTCCCGGAGCCTTCAAGAGCACGCGCTCTGCAGGTCCCGCCCACCGTCACTTGGGCGGGCCGCCGCCGCTCGCGCTCTGCATCCCCTGGGGCGGGGGCACGGGTCCGGCGTCTGCGGCGCGCGCCGGAGGCTGACCGGCGGAGGACGACGAGGCGGCCAGCGGCGGAGGGCCTTCGTCGCTGCCCGAGGAGCCGGAGGCACCAGCGGGGGACGGCGGCGACGTCGAGCTCGTCGAGCGATCGCCGCCGGCGACGGGACGCGGACCGCTGTCTGGACCGCCGGCGGAAGCCGTCGAGATCGAGCCCTGACTGGGTCCCGAGCCAGTCAACGGACGCCCCGGCGACTGAGTGGCCGCCAAGACGCTGACGATCTGCTCGCGCTCAGCCGGCGGCGGTGCGACAGGAAAACTCGGTTGCCGTGCGGGCTCCGATACCAGGACCGGCGTCACGGGCCCTTGGGTCGCCGGGGCCGGCTGTCCAGCCGGGAGTGAGGGGCCGGGCGCCACCACGTTCACGGCCGGGTCCTGAGCCGCAGAAGCGCCCGGGCGCGGTGCCGAGCCGGCGCCCGACCGGGGAGCAGCGGTGAGCGGCGCCAGCGCGACGCCGAGGCCAGCGGTCGTGATGTCGGCTCCGGCGCTGAAGGCGGTGGGAGCCACGACCAGGGCCGCGGTCGCGCTGCCGAGCGCGCGGAAGCCCTGGGTGCGGGGGATGAGCGGCAGCAGGGGATTGACCCCGGGGCCGTCGGGCGACCGCGCGGCCACCTCGACGGCAGGGCGCGCGGAGCCGGTCCAATCCGGCCACAGGTCGAACGACCCCAGGCCGTCACCGACGAGGCCGGCGCCGGCGAACAAGACCCCGACAGCGGCCAGCGCGGCCACCGCGCCGGCTCCCCCCGCGATCCTGCCGCTCGACTTCTCCCCCATCGTCACCTTCCTAGCGCGCCCTCGGGGCTTCCGGCAGATCTGGTCTCGTTTACCAGTTTACCGCGCCGACGCGGGGTCCCGCGGAGGTGGGACTACGCGGCCGCGAACTGTGCGGTTATGGCGTCCTCGAGGCCCGGGTCGAGCACCAGCAGCACCTCGTCGCCCGCCTCGATCACGGTGTCGCCCTTCGGGACGAAGCCGGTGCCGCCGCGAAGCACCGAGATGATGAGCGAACCCTCGGGCAGCGTCACCTCGGAGACCATCCGTCCTGCCGCCGGGGCGCCGGCGGGGACCTCGACCTCGATGATCTCGAGCTGCTCGTCGCGCAGGTCGAGCAGGTGCACCAGGCCGTAGGAGGGCACCTCGTGCTCGATGAGGCGCAGGATGAGATCCGTCGCGCTCACCGACGGCTGGACGCCGAGCAGCTCGAACCACTGCCGGTTGCGCGGGTTGTTGACCCGGGCGATGATCCGCTCGCAGAGGTACTTCTCCTTGGCCACCTGGCAGATGAGGATGTTGTCCTCGTCGTCGCCCGTGACCGCGACGACGAGGTCGGCCCGCTGGATGCCGGCGCGCTCCAGGACCCACAGCTCGCTCGCATCGCCGTACTGCACGGCGTGCTCGAGCTCCTGCTCGATCGTGAGGTACCGCGAGCGACGGTTCTCCAGCAGCGTGACCTCGTTGCCCTTGCCGATCAGCTCCCGCGCGAGGTTCCAGCCGACCTTGCCGCCCCCGGCGACGATGACGTACATCAGCCGGCCACCGGCCCGAGGGCCTCCTTGAACATCTCGATCGCGACGTGCGTCGGCGAGATGGTCTCGAGCCCCTGCTCGGAGTACCACGTCGCGCGCGCGGGGTCCATGACGCGGGTGATGACCCGGGGGACGTCGAAGCGCTTGCGGGCGATCTGCGCGATGACGAGGTTCGTGTTGTCGCCGTGGGTGGAGGCGATGAAGAGGTCGGCGTCGGCGATGCCCGCCTCGACGAGCGCCTCGATCTCGATCGCGGTGCCGACGGTGAAGCGGCCGCCCGCGTCCTCCCACGAGGTGGGCTGGCCCGCGTCGAGGCGTTCGTGGGAGAGGGGGTCCTCGTCGAGGACGGAGACCTCGTGTCCCGCTCCAAGGGCAAAGCGCGCGACGGTCGAGCCCACCCGGCCGGCGCCCGCGATCACGACGAACATGGGCTCCCCCTTCGTGCTTCGTGCATGGGCCGCAAGACTACCGTTCGATCCCGGAGGGCCGACCGTCGACGACCGCCCCGAGATCGCCGCCGGGCGTCTCGGGTGCGGGCCTGTCCTGCGCCTCGAGCACCCGGGCGGCGGGAGCGGTGAGGATCACCTGACAGGTCGCCTTGCCCAGCACGTACTTCGTGATCGCGCCGACGAACGTCTCGTTGGCGCCCCCGCGCCCGCCGAGCAGCGCCCCGCCGCGAATCCTCGTGGGCTCCTCGGCGGACATCACGATCGCCTCGACGCCGCGCCGCCGCGCCTCGTCGACGATCGCACGACCGGCGCTGCGGGCGCGCACGGTCGCCGTGGCGACCTCGACGCCCTCGTACTCCTCCCCCACCGCCTTGGCCCGCGCGAGCGCGGTGCGCGCGCGCTTGAGCTGGCCCTCGGGCAGCCGCGCGTCGATCGGCAGCGACATGGGAACCTCGAAGACCCAGAGCGCCTCGATCAGCGCGCCGCGCTCGTCGTCGAAGTCGTCGTGCTCATCGCCGGCCAGACGCCCGGCGGTCTGCACGATGTCGTCGTCGAGCTCGCTGCCGAACAGCGGCACGAGGATCGAGCCGAACTCCCCGAGCTCCTCGAGCTCCTCGCGGTCGCGGCGCAGCGCCGACTCGCGCACGGTCACGCGCCGCGTGAGCGAGTTGCCCTGCGTGGTGCGGTAGGCGACGTAGAGCGCGACGCCCGCCGCCATCCACGCCGCCCCGACGTACCGTGCGCCGTCGTGCAGGACGAGCACGCTGACGAAGGCGATCGCGGCCAGCGCGGCCCCGAGCACCGCCGGCAGCGGCAGCGATGCTCCCCGGAAGGCGACCGAGAGCGGTACCGCGTAAGGCCGGTCGCGATCGGGCTCGCGATAGCGCAGCGCGATGACGCTCAGGTGCGCGAGCAGCAGCCCGATCAGCGCGCCGAACGCGTAGATCCCGACGAGGAAGTCGAGGTCCTCGGGGATCACGAGCGCGCCGGCGATGAGCGCCGCGGCGACGATGACGACGAACGGTGTCCCGCGCGTCGGGTGCAGCCGGCCGAGGCCGCTCGGGATCTGCCGGTTGAGCGAGAGCGAGTAGGCCAGGCGCGACAGGCCGAGCATCGCCGAGGCCGCCGCCTCCACGAGGGTCATCGTCGCGGCGAGCGCGAAGGCGTAGGTCAGCCCGTCGGCCAGCCAGCTCTCGCGGAAGGCGGCGGTGATGCCGAGCACGGGCGCTTCGAGGTGCTGCTGGCTGAGCGCGGTCCTCCCGTCGACGACGGGCAGCGCGGTGAGCGCGACGAGCGCGATGCCGACGTAGACCGTCGCGACGCTGACCGTCGCGGTGGTGACCAAGCGCCGCAGGCCGCGGCGGTCGGCTCCCACCTCCCCGGAGAGCCCCGCGGCGGACTCGAGGCCGATCAGCACGACGGTCGCCACCCCGAGCGCGAAGGCCAGCTCGTCCCACTTCGGGGTCCGGCCGAGCTCGATCGGGGCCGTGAGGACGTCCCACGAGAAGAACGTCGCCAGGCCGAGCACGATCAGCCCCACCTGCAGCACGAGGTCGGCGACCACGATCATGGTCAGGCGCCGCACGCGCCCGGGGGAGAAGCCCCGGATCGACCCGACGGCGATCCCGGCGATGATCGCGAGGGAGAGGACGCGCTCCCCGGTCCCCTCGCCGAGCGGCGCGTAGAAGGCGGCGGCGTAGTTGGTCGCCGTCAGCGCGCAGACCGCGATGAGGATGATGTAGTCCAGGAGAATCGCCCAGCCGGCGACGAAGCTCCACAGCTCGTTGAACGCGTAGCGCGCGAAGACCGTCGAGCCACCGCGCTCTGGGTGCAGCGAGGCACCCTCCACGTAGGTCATCGCCGCCAGGCCGAACAGCAGCGCGGCGACGAGGAAGATCACCGGCGTCAGCCCGAGCGCGTGATCGGCGACGACGCCCAGCGAGAAGTAGACGCCCGCGGCCAGCGCGGCGTAGACGACGGCGAAGAGCACGGGCGAGCCGAGCGTGCGCCGGGCGATGTCGTCCGTGCGGCGCGGGGAGGGCGGCGGAACGGTCACCGCTGTCTCCGTGTGGCGAGGTAGAGGCGCCCGCCGCCCGCGAGGACGAACAGCACGCCGAGGAGCAAGCCGATCGAGATCGGGCTGCCGCCCGCCGCGACGGTCCGCACGATGATCGCGACGCCGAGCACGAGCATGAGCCCGGACAGCATCGCGGTGGCGCGCCGCTGGAGCGGCAGCGGATCGGGCACCTCAGGCCACCGTGGCCGCGCGATCGACCGCCAGCGGGACGACGGTCGGGTCGTGCTGGACGATGACCCGGCAGGGCCGCTCGGCCAGCACGGTCTCGACGGTCTTGCCGAACACGGCCCCGCCTGTCCGCGGCGGCAGCGCCATGACGATCACCTTCGCCGACATCTCGCGCGCCTCGTTGACGATGAGCCGCCCGGCCTGGCCCGCGCGGACCTTCTCGTAGTGCCCGGTCACGCGCCGGCCACCCTGCAGCTTGGCCTGCTCGATGATCTCCTGCGCGGCGAGCTCCTGCTCGGGCAGGTCGGCGTCCAGCGGCGAGGAGGTCGGCACCACGATCGCCACGATGACGTGGATGCCCCTGCGGCGCCGGGTCGCGACCTTCACCGCCGTCGCCATCGCCCCCGGAGAGAAGGTGCGCCCGTCGAGCGCCAGCAGCACGGACTCGTACTCGGCCTCCCGGTCGATGACGGGCTTGGGCACCGCGACCTTCGTCGTCGTCGTCAGGTCGAGGCCCTGGCTGCGGCGGTAGATCGGGTAGATCAGCAGCCCGAGCAGAAGCCACGAGACGCCCGCGATCGCGACGTCGAGATAGATCACGGTGACCGTCAGGAAGGCGATGGCGGTGCCGATCCCGCCGAAGATCGCGAACAGCGGCAGGTCGTGGCCGCGCACGCGCAGGTTGCCCGGTCCGCGATAGGGCCGGTCGAAGTCGGGCTCCTTGACCCGCAGCGCGATGACCGCGACGTGGGCGACCGTGAACGAGAGCATCGCGCCGAACGCGTACAGGTTGCCGAGGAACGCCGCCTTGCCCGGGAGCATCGCGATGCAGGCGACGGTGCCGAAGGCGAGGATGCCGATCCACGGCGTGCCGTACCGCGGGTGCAGCTGGCGCAGGCGGTCAGGCACCTGGCGGTACAGTCCCATGGAGTACACGAGGCGCGAGACGCCGATGATCCCGGCGTTCGTCGCGATGAAGAGGATCGTGGCGGCGAGCAGGCCGACGTAGACCTCCCCCGCCTGCTGGAGGAAGCCGAGGTCGATCTGCTTGACCACGCCGAGGATGGGATCGCCCGCGAAGCCGCCCTGCTCCTCGGGGAGGCCGAGCTTGGTGACGTACTTGCCGTCGGCCTGCTGGTAGACCGGAAGGGCCGAGAGCGCGACGACCGGCAGCGCGGCGTAGATGGCGAAGACGGCGATGACGACGCGGTTGATCGCGGCGGGAATCGTCTTCGTCTCGTCCTTGGCCTCCTCGGCCATGTTCGAGATCGTCTCGATGCCGGTGTAGGCGATCATCCCGACCGGGATCGCGACGAGGAAGTCCTTCCAGGTCGGCGCCACGCCGAGGCTCACGTTGTCGACCAGGACGCTCGGGCTGAGCACGAGGATCGCGCCGACCAGGACGAGCAGCAGCTGCGTGGCGAAGTCGACGACCGCGAGCAGGATGTTGACGCCAGCGGACTCCTTGACGCCGCGGACGTTGACCACCGAGAGCGCGACCACGACGCCGACGCCGAACACGATGTCGCCCGGCCCGTGCCGCAGCGCGTCGACGCCGATCACGCCGCCCACGTAGTGCGGCACGAAGAACGCCGAGATGGCGATCGTGATCGTGTAGTTGAGCATCTGCGCCCAGGCGGCGAAGAAGCTCGCGAACTCGTTGAAGGCGCGGCGCGCGAACGAGCTCGACCCGCCGGCCTCGGGGAACATCGCCGTGGCCTCGGCGTAGGTCGAGGCGGTCAGGAAGAAGATGATCCCGGTGATGACGAACACCACCGGCGTGAGGCCCAGCGCGTAGCTGGCGACCAGGCCGAGGGCGTAGTAGATCGACGAGCCCACGTTGCCGTAGGCGGTCGAGAAGAGCGCGTTGACGCCGAGGACGCGCTGAAGTCCGTGGAGACGGCGTTCGGCCATGGGGCGCCGCGCAGTGTACGCGCGCTCCCATGAGGGACGGCGCCGTCAGCCGCGGCGGGCGCGCTCGAGCGTGACGATCTTCTCCTGCTTGCCGTAACCGGGGGATAGGTTGCAGGCCGTGCGGGGGCGAAGCCCCCTCGGTTCCAAGCGGTGCTCCAGCGCCTCCGACGGCCCCGTCTGACCCGTGGCGGGGATGACGTCTTGAAGCTTCTCGACGACCTCCGCCTCGACCTCGATGATCTTTGCTCCCTCATAGAGCCGGAGCAGACCGTGCTCTTTCTCGGTGCCGGAGCCTCCGTCCCGTCCGGCGCCCCGACGGGGCAACAGCTCGCTCGCTCGCTATGCGCCGCGCTCGGTCGAGGACGGATCGAGGCAGACGACCTCGCAGAGGCATGCAGCTTGCTGGAACACCGTGTAGGCCGCGAGGCGGTCGTCAAGCATGTTCGCTTGCAACTTGCGCCTCTGACCCCCACGGGTGGCCTGGTGACGTTGCCGGAGTTTGGAACCTGGATCTTGCAGTAGGGCGTGATCGGCTGGTTATCTGAGCGTCGGGAAACGTCCGCCTGAGCAGGGAGAATGCGTGTTGTGTGGCGCGCAGACCCCAGACTCAGGAGGACACCTTCATGGTGAACGCTCAGACGTCGCCGTGCAAGCTGGTCGTGACGGCCGACGGCGAGGGCGTCGTCAGCCATGCGGGCAGCCGGCTGCTGGTCGATCTGGCCGACAAGGTCGGGCTGACCGATGCGCTGTCTTTGGCGATGGCGCCAACGCGCGAGCGGGCCTCGGCGCATGACCCGGGGGTGGTGCTGCGCGATCTGGCGGTGATGCTCGCCGACGGCGGCAGGTGCCTGGCCGACCTCGCCGGTCAGCGCGAGCGCGCGGCGCGGTTGGGCGCGGCGGTCGCCTCGGACTCCACCGCCTACCGGGTGATCGACAGCATCGACGGGGCCGGCCTTGAGCGGCTGCGTGACGCGGTCGCCGCCGCGCGGGCGCGGGCGTGGCAGCTGGGCGCCCGGGCGCCGGGACGGGTGGTGCTGGACTTCGACGCCACGCTCTTGGAGGCCCACTCGCGCAAGCAGGGCGCCGCGGGAACGTTTAAGGGCGGCTTTGGCCACCATCCGCTGCTGTGCTACCTCGACGGTACGCGCGAGGCGCTGGCCGGCATGTTGCGCGACGGTAACGCGGGCTCGAACACCGCCGCCGATCACATGACCGTCGGCGACCTCGCACTCTCCCAGCTGCCCGCCAACGCGCTTGACGGCGAGATCGTCGCCCGGGTCGACGGCGCCGGCGCCACCCATCAGTTCACGCAGTGGTGCCGCGACGCGAACATCGCCTTCAGCGTCGGCGGCGCGCTGACCCAGGACGTCTTGACCGAGGCGCTGATCATCCCTGATCGCGCCTGGAAGCAGGCGCTCTGTCAGGACGGCTCAGAAGACGGCGACGCCTGGGTGGCCGAGCTGACCGGCCGCCTGAGCGCAAGGCTCGCGGCGTGGCCTTCGCGCACGCGCCTGATCTGCCGCGCGGTGCGCCTGGCCGCGGGAACCCAGCTGGGCTTCGGGCAGACCGACGGCTTTCGCTATGAGGTCTTCTTGACCGACCTGCAAGGCGACATCTGCGACCTCGACGCCTTCCAGCGCCAGCACGCCCGCGTGGAGGACCGCATCCGCGACGCCAAGGACCTCGGCCTGGACAACCTGCCCTTTCAGTCCTTCGCCAACAACGAGGTCTGGCTGCTGCTCACCCAGCTGGCCCAGGACCTGCTCGCCTGGAGCCAGCAGCTGCTGCTGACCGGCGAGCTCGCGCGCGCCGAACCCAAGACGCTGCGCTACCGCCTCTGGCACACCGCCGCGCGCCTGGCCCGCCACGCCCGCCAAACCCGCCTGCGCCTCGACTGCCATTGGCCCTGGGCCGGCCAGCTGGCCGCCGCCTTCGCGCGCCTCCAGGCGCTCCCCGCACCAAACGCCACCTGACCGCCCCCGCGCGGAGCCCCACGACGTCGATCCGCCCCACCCGCCCCGGCGCCAGCCTGCCCGCAAACCGCGCAAGCGCTCCCGCCGCGCCGCTCATCAGCGCCCCGATCACGCTCCCGCGCGCCGATCACACCCATAATCACCGCCCGCACAGCCCCGCCGCACGCCGCCGGCGCCTGATGCACTCCGGGACCCGACTTCACGACCTTGCTGCACGATCGAGGTCGATGGTCGACGACGCTCTCAGAGTCATGGAAGCCGCAGCGGAGTCGATGCTTGATCCGTCATTCTCGGAGGACTTGATCCGTATCGAGCGACAGCGGGAGCGATTGCGTCGAGAGAATGCTAGTTGAGTATGAAACCCGGATATCAGACTAATTACATGGTCGCGTTACCCGTCGAGCGCCGCGTGGATGCGCGCGGCGATCTCGGCCATCGCAGCCTCTCCGGCGTACGTGGTTCGCGGCCAGAAGAAGCCGCGCAGCCCGTCCTTGCGCCGGCGGGGCACGACGTGGACGTGGAGGTGCGGGACCGACTGCGACACCACGTTGTTCATCGCCACGAAGCTTCCCTGCGCGTGCTGGGCCTGCTCGACGGCGCGACAGAGCCGCTGCGCGGTGGTGAACAGCGGGGCGACGAGCGGGCTCGGCAGGTCGGCGAGGGTGACGTGGTGCTCGCGCGGCACGAGCAGCACGTGCCCCTCGAAGAGCGGGCGGGCGTCGAGGAACGCGACGCAGTGCTCCTCCTCCAGGACGCGGGCGGCCGGCTGGGTGCCCGCCACGATCGCGCAGAAGAGGCACTCGGGGCTCGCGGGCATCGCGCTCGGCGTGGCTGGTGGGACGGTTTCGGCTCAGCGTGGCGCCCGATGGTCGCTATTGGACCATTAGGCGCCACGCTGAGCGCGTTCACCGTCCGGCCGCCACTCCTACGACCCCGGCGTCCAGATCCTCGGCGGGGGCGGCGCGGCGGCCGGCTTCGACTCCGCCGGTGCCGCGGCCTCGCCCGCAGGCCCCGTGCCGCCGAGGCGGACGTAGGCCAGCTGGAGCTGCGTGAGCGCGTCGCGGAGCTGCTTGGCGTCGGGGCCGAGGGCCTCCTCGACGAAGGGCTGGAGGCAGCGGACCCCGTCGACGGCCATGGACACCTGGTCGAGGTCGCGCTCGTCCTCGGTGCCCGGGGCCAGGCCGGCCTTGCGGCCGCCGAGGTTCAGCAGCGAGACGATCGTCTGGATGAGCACGTCCTCCACGCGCAGCTGCTTGAGCTCGGCCTCGTAGGCCGCGTGCAGCTCCTCCTCCGTGGGCGGCGGGCCCTCGGACGGGCCGCCGGGGATGTCCTGCTCACTCATGCTGGGCTCGCTTCCTGGTGGGAGTACGTGGAGTGGGTCTCCCGAACGGCCGCTGCGTACACCTCGGCGGCCGTGGCGCCCGCGTCGATCATGCGGCGCTGACGCTGGGCGCCGTTCAGGACGGGGAAGGCCGGCTCCGGCAGCGCGTGGGCGGCGCGCGCCGGCTCCGTCCAGGCCAGCAGGCGCTCGACCGTAGCCATCGCGGGGTACTCGGTCGCCTCGGTGAGGTCGATGAGCTCGCCGTCCAGGCCGAAGCGGATCGCGCGCCACAGGTTCTCCTCGACGAGGCGGCGCGGCGGGTCGGGCTCCGGGATGCCGGCGTCGACGTCGTGCGCAGCCTGGAGCACGCAGGCGACCATCAGCGCGCAGAGCGCGTCGGACTCCCCCGCCGTCGTCTGCACGTCGCAGATGCGCACCTCGACGGTGCCGAAGGTGAGGTGCGGTCGCACCGACCACCACACCTGCGTGTCCTCGACGATCGACCGCGTGCGCTGCAGAAAGGCGATGTAGGCCGCGTAGGCCTGCCACGAGCCGTACGCGTCGGGTATCCCGCAGCGCGGGAAGCTCTTGGTGAACGACTGGGTGCGCGCGGAGTGCAGCCCGGCGTCGCGGGCGTCGAGGTAGGGCGAGCTCGCGCTCACGGCCAGCAGCAGCGGGAGCACGCCCCGCAGGCGGTCGCAGACGCGGACGGCGCGGTCGGCCCCCTGGATCCCGACGTGGGCGTGGAGTGAGAACGTGTTGTTGCGTCGCGCGACGTACTGCAGCTCCTCGACGACGCGGCGATAGTGCTCGGTGTCGATGTTCGGCTGCTCGCGGTAGTCCGCCCACGGATGGGTGCCCGTCGCCCCGAGCTTCGCGCCGTGCGCGTCGGCCAGGCGAAAGAGCGCTTGGCGGGCGGCGTGCTGGCGCTCCAGAGCGCCGGCGAAGTCCTCCCCGCGGCCGGAGCGGATCTCGACCTCGCTCGAGATGAGCTCGCCGGCGATCGCGGCGCTGAGGACCGGATCGGTGAGCGCGGCGGCGTGGAGCTCCTCGTAGCGCGGCGCCAGGTCGAGCGTCGCGGGGTCGAGGATCGCGAACTCCTCCTCGAGGCCGACGGTCGCGTCGACCGAGGCCTCGAAGTTGGCCTCGGCCTGATCGAGGGGGAGCATCACGTCAGGTAGAAGTAGAGCGCGTAGAGCAGGTCGACCGCCGGGCTGGAGGTGTGGACGGTCACCTCGGGCGGCACGTCGAGCAGCGCCTCGGAGTAGTTGAAGATGATCCTCACGCCGGCGGCGACGAGGTCGTCGGCCAGGCCCTGCGCGGCGGCGGTCGGGACCGCCAGCACGCCGACGACGACGTCCTCCTCGTTGACGACCGCGCGCAGGTCGTCGAGGGGACGCACCTTCTGGGCGCCGACGGCCATGCCCAGCTTCTCCGGGTCTATGTCGAAGATCACCACGACCCGGAAGCCGTGGTCGGCGAAGATGTCCGAGCCCGCGATCGCGCGACCCAGGTGGCCCGCGCCG
>JAABUS010006833.1_pt1 | contig 13536 bp, 17 predicted proteins | sample 5560161 | NCBI WGS metagenome assembly JAABUS01 (sample SAMN10711885, study PRJNA513376) | rock metagenome | isolation source: Antarctica rocks | place: Antarctica: Victoria Land, Trio Nunatak nord | collected 2016-01-04 | reverse complement strand
TTGTTTGGATCACACAACTACGTCCACTCATCAACCAGCTGTCTTTCCCTAGGGTAGGGTATAGTCCTGAGTGCATCCAGTTATAAGGTCCTGTGTTGGCAGTCAGCATATCAACGCCTTGCACAGGACTGCTTCAGAGCATCATTTGCCTTGCACGCAGCAGATATTCACACCTCGAGAGTTGTCTCAGCTGGACGTCTATGGCACCTGGGCAGTCATTCGCAACCGGCTGCACACAGACGATAGTTTTGAGTTCAACAAGACACTCAAAGGCATCAAGGAAAGCATACTGCATCTGCCTGATGCTACAGAGCAAGATGAACAAGCTCTACAGGCCGTCAAGGTCAGAAACATGATAACATGTGTGATGAATGTTTATATCTGCAGCTGGCTTGACGAGCATATCAGTGTCTGTTATTTGACACCTTCTCCGCAACAGAACTGGTATGTTTGTTGGGGACACTCCAACTTGGTATGGTAGCGTACAAGTTTAAATCACATGCATATCACATGCATAGGGCACACAGCTGCCGCTCTGGCCTCAACTGCCTCACTCAAACCTCACACATGACCTGAGTATTGCCTGCATTCAGTCTCTGGTTCTGAATGCCTGCCAGCAATTAACACCAAATCGCCTGTAGCTAGGCACCAAGGGGCAACACATGCATACAGCTGTTGACAATTTGACCAATGAATTGCTCAAAATTGCGTCTTGCTCAAGTTTGCAAAGAAGAGACATCAAGTCTTGTGCGTAGACAAATGCAAAAGCTGAGTGCTTGCTGAAGTCTTTGATCAAAAGCAGCCTGGTGTTCAGGCTAGACTCCCTGAGGAGCCTCAGCTACCTGAGCTGGATGCTGTGGAGGATGAAGAAGCTGAAGCACCAGAAGCTGACCCCTTCGGGTTGAATGCCCTTGTACCAGAGAAGAAGAGGTAGCCACTGCTGCTTGGCTTCGTTCGTGACAGACACGCACTCCTAGTTGCATAGCACTGTTGCATAGCACTGTTGCAAATCTGCATGTAGCTGCTTTGCATTGTCGTAGGAAATGCTCCCGCTGAAGTGCTAGAGCTTGCAGTCAAGGTGCTTGCAGATTTCAAGCTGTACGCTGCCCTGTTGCTTGCAGTTGCAATTTGTACAGACACAGCAGGTCGACATGAAATGGTCAAAGGTACACATTTATTGTCAACAGTGCTGGACATGAGTGTTGTGCTGCGCTTGAAGCAAACATGCAGCTGGTGTGTCACCACGCATCTAGAGTCATTTTCAGATGTCCGCGTCTCCTCATCACGTGTTTTTGCCTGTTGCTAGGAAGATCAAGCTGGCAAAACCCAGCACCTGGTCAAAAGAGGAGATCATAGGCATGAAACGAGAAGCCTTGCTGGACTGCTTCGACACTATGAAGGCATGTTATGGCCATGCTTGGGCCAGGACCTCCGTTGACCTGGCAACCGAGGTAAAACGGCAAGTTTCCTAAATTTTTGTTTTTTTTGTTTTTTTTGTTGATTGATTCTGGTCAAGAAAGAATGTTTCTTTCTTCAGGCTTGAACAGCCTAATGAAACCATTGTTTTGAGATTGTTTCGATGTGGCTTGCTGAGATGCCTCCTTGAGTCATCTGCTGTGTTCTGGTGTCTGAGCAACTCACTCACTCAAGCTCATCGGGTCCTTGACAAAGGCTGATATTGAATTTGCTGACGAGTCATGCTGGCAGATGTCTGCAAGCAAGAAAGAGCTTTGGTCTTTCTGCTGGCCTCTTTGGCATTCTGCCCAAAGTGCCTTTGTCTCTGCTCATATCACTGCATGCTGTACTCCAGTACACAACTGTCGTGTACGCCTGGTACTGGCAAGGGAATTGTAGTGATCTGTGTCCCTCAATTTTAAGCAGTAATGGCTTTGTAATGCTGCTGCTAGAGGAGAAGAGGAACATTACAGGCTGTGGCCGGTCAATAAGTCTGATAGCTGCTGTGTGCAGGACTTAGTGCAGCAAAGAGGGAGGTTCTGCAGCTCCCAGCAGTCGCGCATAGATGAGCTCATGCAGTTTGTCAACCAGCAGCGCCTGAAGCGGAAACAGGTGAACTTGCGTCACCTGATTGATGCATGATGCCTTGAACTGTCGGCACAAGCAACATGATGGCACCACCGTTCTGCAGCAACAAGCTCATGCAAGTGCGCAGCTACCATGTTACAAAGCAGTTGTTGTCCCTGCTAGTTCAAGCATGTCTTGCGATTGGTCTGATGTCCTCATGTCACTTTGAGTGTCCAAGTTGGACAAATTGAGAACGAACTGGATGAGAGAGCTTTGGCTGGTGTCAATGCAGGGATTTGGTGGCTCAGCCAAGCAATTGCAAAGGGATACAACAGCCTTTGAGAATGCCAGGAAGGAGTGGGGCCGAGCTACCATCTCTGCCAGGGGTAAAGTTGGGGCTGGGGGTGATCATCAGGCTGAAACATGGCTGGGATGACACACTCCGATATATGCAAGAAGTGCATGGTGTTCAGGGCAATGTGCCACGTTCATTCAGCAGCCCACATGCATGTGCAACAATGATTATGACTCGACATGTCTGTACCATCTGCCGTGAGTCTTGTCAACTCTGGCTTATTAGTCTAAAACCCATCAAAACAAATATTATATTGCATCAGCAAATACCGTAGTCCATTTGATGTTGGTCAGCAGGTGTTTAGCTGCCTTTATTACAAATTTTGGATCATCAGGTTGTGCCTGCCATTTCTGAGAGCAGAGCTCATGTCATGTAGTGCAACTCTTGCATTGTACAAGTTGCTGACATAAGGAATTTTGTTGTTGCCAAAGTCTGCCAGAGCAAGTTGCGTTGACAGCATTGTCGAAGCCTTGAATGAAGTTTGCAATTGCTGCTGCAAACATGCATATAGTTGCTGCTGAAAACCACTGGATCCAGGCTGATATCAGCCTCAAAACCCAATTCAGCAGAGCAGCTGTCTGTATGCAAAAGATGGGTTAACCCAGCACAGTATGATACCATCCAGAGGATGCTTGACCTGCTTTTACGATATTTATGCTAAACACTTCCAAATTCTTTCAACCACACCTCATGCCTCTTGATGTCATTCTTAGACACACTGGAGTTGATGCGTTCAACAGCCTGCAAGCACCATTGGTTTTCATGTGAGTACCTCAGCATGCAGCATGATACATTGTTATGAGCAGGGGGCAACAAGGGTGTTGTTCACAAAACCCACGAAATGTTGTGCCCAGCATATGCATTGTGACGGTGCAGGCCTCCTGACACGCTAGCACTGTGCCTGTTACCCCAACTCTGCCAAATGCACACAGCATGCATGCACTACGCGCAATGTGTGTAGGACCCTCACTTGCAGGAAGTCCTCCATCTTGATGGGCTCATGCACATCTTCCTTACTCATGGCTCTGCAGCAAACAAATCAATGACATCGCTGGTATTGGTCCATCTCTGACACAATCAATACAAAAACATGATAAAGAGTCTGTTGCATGGCATGCATGATGCCCAATTGGTCAGGGTATCATGTGCATACTGCTGCACAGTTGGCTGTGTAATGGGTATTAACAATAGGCTGTTCTCAACAGACAAATTGCCACAGTGCACACTTTCTTGTATGGTGACGTTTTGGCTTACCTGATTTGCTCAGGAGTCTTGCCCATGATTTTGCGCCTCATGCCGTTCATGGCAGCATCTCTGCACACACCAGTGATGTCATCTCCAGAGTAGCCAGCCGTCTTCTCGGCCAGCAGCTCAAAGTCCACTTCAGGCTCCACCTCTACACCCTGCATTCATTGATTTCACTTGGTACCTGACCGTCTGGGGTGTACCGCCAGTCGTGACTCAGCAGACATCTTGACTTGACTGCACAGGTCCACAGCACCTCACGTTACAGTCGTTCCTCAGATGGTGCAATGCAGACCAGTCCAAAAATGATCTGCACAAACTCTACTTGGGCATTCAGCTGTCCACAGTTTTGATAGGCTCTTGGTAAAACTCATGTAATATTATGACTTTCCACGTCGGCATCCACATGCTTGGTCTAGGCAGCTGCAAGATTGCACGAAATATAGCAGCATGTGTGAAGCATCTCGAACGGCGAGCAAGCATGTTACTTGTTGACAAGCTACCCTGACAATATGACCAAGCACATAACCACTAGTGTGCAAACTTGCAATGCAAGACTGTCGGCATTGTCCATAGCACAGCACATCACAGCACATCACAGCACAGCATAGCATAGCAGAGCACAGCATGGCAGAGCAGAGCAGAACATAGCATAGCAGCATAGCATTGTTTCCCAGAGCATAGCATGATTTAGCACAGCACAGCGTACCATAGCACATGACTCTGTTGCAGAAAACATGTGAGTATATCTTTTGTGTGTTCCATAGCAGCATGGAACGACTTGTTTCATTCAAACTCAGCATTCTCAGAAATTTCTTGTAGGCATTGTCTGCTGACTCCTCTGATGAGTCCTACAGTCACAAAATGTACTTTGATTGAAATTGAGTGTATTACCTTGAGGTTGATGTGCATGAGGTCCTTGCGTTCAGAGGGGCCAGGCAGGGAGATGTAGATGCGCTTCTCCAGGCGCCGCCTCAGGGCCTCATCAATGTCCCAGGGAAAGTTGGTTGCCGCCAGCACCATCACCTGCATGTATTGCACCAACCACTAGAACAGCAAAGAGAAGACAGCACCAACACCTGCGTGTATTGCACCAGTCAATAGAATAGGGAAGAAAAGAAAAGACAGCGCCTTTCGGCGGCAAATGTAAAGAGATGCCAAGTATTATACCGGGCTGCCCAGCCACCAGTCACTACTCACCAGGTAGAGATTGCCACTGTCAAGGGCAACTGGAATAACACAGGCTTCACAGTTGACTAAGCCTGTCTGTGAGTGCGCGCCATTGACAATGAATCCTCTGCAAGCAAGTCTTGTGTGTGAAGGCGAGTGTGACGCTGGATGCTATCATTGGGCTGATGCATGAGGGGACAGCATATTGCCTCTGCTCATCTCCTTGAGCATATCCTTGCTTTACACGAGGAACTTGTGACCATCCCTCTGGGACTATACACCATGCTAAACTGTGGGAGGCTCTGCCAACTTTGAGTAAGTGCAAGAGAGAATGACCTGCTCCCTCTGACCATCTCCTCAACTATGGATATCCTTAATTTATACCAGGATCTTGATAGTGTCTGTCAGTGTCTGTACTGTATGAGACATGATATATTGTGGGAGGCTCCGCCAACTTTGGGACAGTGCAAGAGACCGACCTGCTTCCTCTGCCCATCTTCTTGACTGTTGATGCCATCAATCTGCACCAGGATCTTGCGACTATCCCTCCTGTAATGTCTGATAAACTGTGGGAGGCCTTGCAAACTTTGGGCCGGTGCAAGAGGGACCGACCTGCTTCCTCTGCCCATCTTCTTGACTGTCGATACCATCAACTTGCACCAGGATTCTGCTTGTGTCTTTACTGTTCAAGATGAAAAAACTGTAGGAGGCTCTGCCAACTTTGGGCCAGTGAACTCTGGGTGAGTGCAAGAGGGACTGACCTGCTTCCTCTGCCCATCTTCTTGACTGTTGATGCCATCAATCTGCACCAGGACCTCTGTCTTGACCCTCCTGGAGGCTTCGTGCTCCCCGGCCTGCCCCCTCGAGGCGCACAAGCTGTCAATCTCATCTATGAAGATGGTTGTCGGAGCCATGGCTCGTGCCATCTCAAACAAGCATCTCACCATGCGCTCACTTTCTCCCCTGTGACACAGTCAGGACATTTGCATGTTAGGTCACTGCCATGGAATGATTGGACACTACTCGCAGGTGGGGTGCAAGGTTCCTGAATTTTGACCAGGTTTTCCTGGGGGAAAAAATACAAAACCTGAGACAAAAGCAGTGTTTGAAGCCAAAAAGACGCTGGCGGATGCAAACTGCAGTAAAGCGAACCATCAGCTCACACATGACAGCACTTCATGATGGCCATGCTTGCATGCAATCTATGTTATTTGATCAGGGCAATGTAAGCATGCGTTCAGTCATCCATAAACTGATCACGCAATTAGGCGCCACAGAGTCATGTCTCATGCTGTGATTGCAGGGCAGTGACATATCACCTGTACTTGGATGCTAGAGTGGAGGAAGAGACGTTGAAGAAGGTGGTCTTGCACTCGGTGGCCACTGCTTTGGCAAGCATGGTCTTGCCAGTCCCAGGAGGGCCAAACATCAGCACACCCTGCATTTGCACCAGCCCTTGTCACATGTGCAGATTGGACCAGCCCTTGTCACATGTGCAGACTGGACCAGCCCTTGTCACATGTGCAGACTGGACCAGCCCTTGTCACATGTGCAGACTGGACCAGCCCTTGTCATATTTGCAGACTGGACCAGGCAGTTTCTGCTCAACTCCCAAGCCACTGACTTTCTGCAGCGAGGTCACTGCAAATACCGAGATGCCAGCAATAGTCTTAGCAACTTTTGGTCTCAAACGGATAGAGACACACATAGCCTGTCTCTGCAGAAGATGGACACTAGCACTCATTGGCTGACTTATCTTGCCTGTCATACACTGAAACGTATATAGTGCCAAATGACAAGTCAGCCCAGGACTACAAACATGGCGCTTTGGGAGGCTATATACACCAGACTGCGGCTTCAGTTGAGTGAGCAGCTGCGGGGAGCGGTCAGGTGTTGCACAAGGCAGCTCTGCACCTAACTGAAACAACCTGGCCCTGAGGCTTCAGCAGGTCTATGGCCATGTGCAACGTTTAACTGTCACAAGAATGTGTTACACGAGCTATCAGGCTGGGCTGGCAGTGCACGCAAAGAGTTGCTGTATGGTCAAAACACCTCCAAGGGCCACCCAGACAGGAGCCTCTGGAGGCAGCAGCTCAGACTATCACATGAATGTGTTTGATGGGCTCAGGACGTACTAGCAGAGCATTCAAGCAACTGCTGTAAAGTTGGAAACACCTCCAGCAGCCACCAGAAAAGATGCCCTTCTGACAATCAAAGCCTGCGAAGTGTCTGGGGCAGCACCCCAGAGCTATGGGCTAGCATCCAGAAGAGGCAGACCTTGACAGGGCGCCTGATGCCCCCTCACAGGGTAGGGCCTGGGCCTTGGCAGGGGTGAAAGGTCATGCCGGCAACCATCAGTGCCATGTACAATAGGCCAATCACGGCTCAAGTCAAAAACCAGTGGAGGCAGACCTTGACAGGGCGCCTGATGCCTTGGAAGTACTCAGGCATGTACAGTGGCAGGATGACATTCTCCTGCAGAACCCTCTTGGCCTCTGCCAGACCGGCTATGTCGTCCCAGGACACGCCAGGGCTTGCATCCAGCATATCCCTACAATGCAAACATGCGCGGCTGGTCAATGTATGCAAACATGTGCGGCTGGTCAGGTTATGCAACCATGTGCGGCTGGTCAGTATACGCAAACATGGCGCGAATCAGACAGAAAACAACATGATCAAGTGATGAGAACAGGACCCTGGTCACTGTGCCTTCTAGTCTGATTCTCTGGATTGTATATTGACGTAGTGCCGCTACATTACAAAACGTGTGCGGCTGGTCAGTGTATGCAATCATGCGCGGCTGGTCAGTATAAGCAAATACATGCAGCTGGTCAGTATAAGCAAACAGGTTGGAAGCAGATGACACTCTCAGATTGCTATTGTTTTGCGCTGACTTCGTCACATAGGCTGTAATCCATGCCTACATCACAGAAAACATGGAGTGCTTGTGTGCATCTGCTTTAGGCGACACGCTGCGCTGATGATCAGGACACGCTGTCTGATGTGTAGCATGCATGCAAGCTGCTACTGAGACAAATGTTAAGGGGTCCCAGGTTGGGTCCCCTTACAGCTGTCAGGAGGCAGGGGGGGTCCCAGGATAGAACCCCACCTAGGACACAGTTCCACATGGACTGCAGAGATTGAAACCTACAAAAGGGACAACAACAGGTTTGTTTGTGGTCCATGCTACTTGCTACTGTACTGCAGACTGCCTTGATACCTCTTAATCCCTGCGCAGCCCGGTATAATAGTTGGCTTCTCAATAAGTTGGCGCCGAACGGCGTAGCCTTTTCTTTCTTTTTTGCTTTCTTTTCTTTTCTTTCAGACTGCATGTGTACCTCTGCAGCTGCTCAGCAAGCTCTTGATCAGGGCCGTCATACACCTTGGCGTAGCTGGGGCCGCCCAGAGAAGCCCTAGGGGCTGCCTTCTCCTTAGGGGTGCGCCAGCTGTCTACCTTGGGGTTCACGTTGCGCCCTCCCGGAGTGTTGCTGCCTGCAAGCCAGAGCGCTCAGCAAGCACATGGGTTGTGTGTCACAAACACTCTGCAACACTTGTGGTGTAGAAGGGCTCCTTGCCAGTCAGTGTCTTCTGTAGTGCTGCTGTATGAGGCAGGCATGTTGCCCATGTGCTGTCGGCTCTTTCAGCTGTGACATGTAACAGGAACGCTTGCTGCAGTGCACATGTGGAAGAAAAGAAAAGAAAAGACTACACCTTTCGGCGTCAATTTAACGAGAAGCCAAGTAGTATACCGGGCTGCCGAGCACATGTGGAAGCTCACACATCAGACTGCTGCAGATCTAGCATCAACGAGCAAAGTCCAAATTGTGCAAACACTGTGACTACATCAAGGCCCACCTTGGCGGTCAGGGCCTCCTGAGGACTGCCTTTGGCCACGACTGCCCTCAGCCCTGTCCTTCTTGGCCCAGGTGGGTAGGGTGGGGGTGTCCCCCTGCTGCCGCCTGGGTGTCCTGACTGACTGTCTGAGCTGACTGGAGCTGTTGCGGCTGGGCGGACGCCACACCTGCACAACAATGGGACATCATTCAATAAAGATGCAACTTGACCATAGGCCTGCAGACTTGAGGAGCCTCAGTGACTTCTGTATTCTGCGCTTGGACTTCTGATGTTTCAAAGACAACACACAGCCATGGGGTTTGTTTCAAGACAATGACATATAGGCGGGGCCGCAGACAAGCAAGCACTGTAGATTGTTCTGCATGGGACTCAGTCATGATGCAATGAAATGATTGAGGTGTCTCATGCCATGCAACTGGGCAGTCAGGCATGCATGACATGAATAAGACTTGATTGTGGTTACGGGGTCTCACATCAGGGTCATCTGGATCAGCTGTTGACGACATGAGCCTTGGAGACTGCAAAGGCTCAGCTGGCATCGACCAGCCGCTGTGTCGGTCATCTGCCAGCTGCCTGTCACATGGCGCTGCCTGCAGCACACACACCATCCATGGAAGATGATATCCATGATTGAGCTGCATTTTGAGTAGACAGGACTAACAGGGTTGCTGCAAGACTCTCAACTACACTGGGCAGAAATTCTCTTATTTGTCTGTGCGATTGCAGCTTTTTTTCTGGTGTTGGCTTGCACTGCATGCGTAAATCTGTCGCAGGAAGTCAGCAGAGGCCAGAGCGTAGAGATCAAACAATGACGCCATGTGCGTGTTATGTGCATGAAGTGTTGTAACATCGTTACAGTAATGCTGGGTTCTGTATGCAGTCAAGCAGCAGACGTTGGCATAGTCCAAGCAGATCACAGAGTCATCCACAAAGGAACTGTCATTCAACACTGGCACAAGAATCTGGTTGGTGAACACAATAGTGGGGCATACCACATGGATTGTAAACTCAGGCTGGTAACCTGCAGAACTAGCCTCCACGCTGTTAGCCATAGGGCGACTATTGCGCTTCACTGGTGTGGCAGCAATTTCACCACTCTGCAGCAGCACCCTTGCGGTCCTGATCATATTGTGCAAAGTAGCAGCCAGACGTAGAAATGCTGAATCAGCATAGTCTGAAAGTGAGGGCAGCAGGCCTGAACCACACCTGGACACACCTGTAAGCCAGCTGCCTGGCCGAGTCTGCAGGCTCAGCAAAAGAATCTTTGTCTTTCTGTATACTTTCTGCCAATTTGTGTTCTGATTGTAAGGAAGTCTTGCAAGCTTGCCATTTGGATAGCATATAGGAGTCCGTGACTGTCTGCATGTGCCTGCACAGATACGCCGCGGCGATTCCCGGAAGCAGAACATCGGCACTAAAAAGCGACCATGAATAAAATCAGGTACCTGTCCACCTGGGACAGAACGCCAGCATAATACACCACAGCGCTGCTGTAGTCTCCCAATAATGCATGCTCACGTGCTACTGTGAGCTGCGTCGAGACAGCTGACAAAGCCATCTCTTGACTGCCTGCTTGTCAGCTTGATTAACTTCTTACATGTTTCATGGTCATGGCTGCGCTGCAAACCCCGATCCGGCAGGTGCTAGAGATTGATGAAAGGAAAGCTGTTGCTGGATCACTTTGAATGGGGCGTAAAAAGGCATTTTCGGCATCGCCCTCGCGAGCGATATGATACAAGCTCGAGTTTCGCATACCGCTTCGGCTGTGCCATCAGGCACCTCGCAGCGCATCATTGATTTAAGCGCAGCAGGCAGAATGCTTTTGAATACAAGCTTCTGGTTCCGGGTTGCTGTGACTGATCAGTGTGCATAGGTTTCACGCAACTGTTCTATTATGAGCACCGCGGCTTCCAGTTCTTTGTCCGGCTTGTTCAGCAAAGGGAGTGCGTCTTATGCTAAATTTAGACCGGAATATCCAGCTGCGCTGTATGACGTGATTTTGCAGCAGGCCTCACTCCCTGCGCGAGACCTCGCGGTCGACATTGCTACCGGCTCAGGCCAAGCCGCGAAGGACTTGAGCAAGCGCTTCGCTCGTGTAATTGCTCTAGATCACAACGCTGACCAACTGCAGCATGCCGGCAAGTTCCCAAACGTTCGCTTCCAGGAGGGAGCAGCCGAAAACTCTGGCCTTAAAGATGGAGTTGCAGACCTGGCCGCTGTTGCTCAAGCTTTGCACTGGTAAGGAACCGAGCAGTCAGCTTCAGGGACAGCACAGATATGGCTTTACAATCCATGACCTTCATCAAGCAGGTTCCATATCCCTACCTTTTATCCAGAAGCACGCCGTATACTAAAGCCACAGGGCACTTTGGCGATCTGGGGATATGACATTCCTAAATTTCCAAAGCAAGATGAAGCAAATTAAGTCCTGCAAACCTTTTACAAAGAAACAATGGGGCCTTATTGGAGCAAACAGCGTAGACACATTGACAATCACTATCAGGGCAAGTGCTGCGAGTTCTTCATTTGCAGCTGCATTGCCACTTGATGGACCAACTGTTGCGCTCTGCAGACCTTGAGCCTCCTCCCCAGATGTTCAAAAGGGTACACCGTATTGAGACAGACATGGCAAGACAGATGAGTATAAGTCAGCTGGCAAGTATCAGCAACCACACTCACAAGCTATTGATACATGATACATCTTGGATGCTCAACAAGGAGCAATATGCTGCAGATTGGATATTTATCAAGCTGGTCAGCGTACAATACATTCAATGACAGCAACCCCAATGGCCCAGATGTGCTTCTAGAATTCAAGCAGGACTTCAAAACAGCAGCCAACATGAAGTCTGATGAAAGCCAAATGACAGTGGTGTTCCCCCTTTTTGTGTTACTGTGCAATAACAAGGCATGATCATTCTGAGAAATGACATTCTCAGAGACAAAGTTGCCACACATGCTAGGTATGGCATAACAATCATCAACATCAGCACTACAACTGCAGACAAATGTGATGCTCACTATGCTGACGTACGTTTGTTCTTATTTAATCTGAGGGCAGTCAGGCAGTGTTGCAGTGCTATGTACATTTGAGGCATGTCATTCACAGGATGTCAGCTGGTGATCAATATCTAATGCTTAGATATAGAGGGCAAGCACAAAAGCAGAGGTCAGTTTCTTGCAGTAGCAAGGTATGATATACTCAGCATGGTGTGCACGTCCCTTGAACCTACCTTGCACCACAGGCTGTGCAGATGTGAATTTTAGACTGGTCCAGCACTCTACTGAAGGGAACATATTTAAGCTATATCAATGCGGCAGTCATAAGACCAGGTCTCTGAGTGTCTATCAAGAATCAGGATCTAAGCAACCTTTGCAAGGACGTCACACAAACCAGCTTGACAACAAGTGCATCTCCTCAGTTTTCACTGATGTTGTAGATGGCAAAGGTGGTAATGAAAAGCAAAACAATAAACTGTATCTTTTCTTTCTCTCTTGTCATTTGCTGATCGAGACGAAGAAACGACATGAAGGAATAAAGTGCAAGTTTCTCGCAATGCAATCTCTCTCTTCCTCGTCTGCGCGCAGCCCACAGAGTGAGAGCTTGGTCTTGATATGCGCTGTCTAGGCTGCACTTTCTTCAGGTGAACTAGTCGCAGTGTGCGGTTCTAGCAGGCCAAGGGGGCCACCTGAGCTGATCGTAGGCTTTACCATTCACGACCATGGCAGTCACTGTCAGTAGCGTGTGGTACAACGTTCAGCGCTTGATGGTTTGGTCCAACAACGAACCCATGCTGACCATCCGTCGGATCCTTTGGGTGCTGACAGCCGGATGGGCTCTGTTCATAGCTTACATATTTGCTACAGTCGGCATGGCCATGAGCATTATAGGCATCCCGTTTTGCCTTCAAACCCTCAAGTTTGCAGTGTAAGCACTGCGTGTCGTATATGCTGCTTGGTGACACTGATACATGCACATATGTCAACTAAGATAAGGCTTTTTGAGCAGTTAAATTTAATTACCATGTACAGGTTTTGCCTAGATCCCATTCCAAGAGAAACCTACTCGGACATCTGGTCGTTTGATTACCATACTTCTCCCTGGTCAAACCCCATTCACCCCTTCACCTGTATAGCCAATGTTATTTGGCTTGTATTTTTCGGCTGGGAGATTGTCCTGCTGTTCTGGGCTGTAGCAATCATCCAGGCATTGACTGTGATTGGCATTGGAACGGCTCTACAGATGTTTGAGCTGTCCTTGTTTGCCTTGTGAGTATTTTCTTCTCTGAGCTGTACTGATTGAGCTGTGACACTTCATTTGAGCTGTCTGCATCGTAGCTTTGTCCCAGCTGGTCTCTTGGCACTACTGTGCATGCATCCGGTTGAGTTGCCCATCGTTCGTCCACAGCACTACTGCAAAGTGTATTCAGCAGGCAACTGCAAAATGCTTCGACAAAGCTACACTTGTGTTTGACTTCCAGATTTGAGCTGCAAAATTGGACCCCACCTGTCCCAACGACGCCTTTGTTGCATAGGTTGTTTTCACTGAACATGCTGTTGGCGCCCAACAACCTGCTTGCATTGACTGCACCAGTGCATTGTCTAACACTGCCAAAGTCTTATCCAGCCAAGATGCAGGGCACCAACTTTTTCGATTTTTTTTATCTGCTCCACACAGGTGGCCCTTTGGCAGGGACATCAGACGCAAGCGGCTGCCGACCACAATGGAAGAGCTGCAATCAATGAAGGCACAGAAAGATAATGGGGACTTTGAGGGACAAGGCCCATGGAGGGAGCCCTCCTTTGATGGCAACCAGCCTGCAACAGGAATGGCTAGGTTCACTGGTGCTGGAGCCTACCCCACTGGTAGACCAGGTGGTAACAATGTG
>JAABUS010006832.1_pt1 | contig 13536 bp, 15 predicted proteins | sample 5560161 | NCBI WGS metagenome assembly JAABUS01 (sample SAMN10711885, study PRJNA513376) | rock metagenome | isolation source: Antarctica rocks | place: Antarctica: Victoria Land, Trio Nunatak nord | collected 2016-01-04 | reverse complement strand
GGCAGGCCGCGGAGGTCCTGGAGCTCGCGCAGGAGACGCCATGGGCCTGCCGTCTCCGCGTGCGACCGCCGTACTGGTCCGGGCACCTACCCGGGCAGCACGTCGATGTCCGCCTCACCGCTCCGGACGGCTACACGGCCCAGCGCAGCTACTCGATCGCCTCGCCACCGGAGCTGCCCGGCCTCGAGCTGGTGGTCGAGGGGCTCGACGACGGTGAGGTTTCGCCCTACCTCACCCGCGAGCTGCGGCCGGGCGACCTGCTCGAGCTACGAGGCCCCATCGGCGGTTACTTCGTCTGGCCCGGTGAGGCGGAGGGAGTGCAGCTGGTCGCCGGTGGCTCCGGCGTGGTGCCCTTCCTCGCCATGCTGGGGCACCATCGCGCCACCGGCAGCGACGTCCCGGTGCGGCTGCTCTACTCCGCGCGCACGCTCGACGACGTGGTCGGCCGGACCGAGCTGGAGGAGGCGTCGACCGGGGTGGAGGTGAGCATCACGCTCACCCGTGGCGCACCCGCCGGCTGGGGCGGCCTCACCGGCCGGGTCGACGCCGCGCTGCTCGCCCTGCACACCATCCCGGCAGCCCAACGTCCCGACGTACTGGTGTGCGGCCCCACACCGTTCGTCGAGTCCGTTGCCCGGGAGCTGTTGGCGCTCGGCCACGATGCGGGCCGGGTCAAGACAGAGCGTTTCGGCGCGTCCGGAGGATCCTCGTGAGTGACGTCGACGAAGGCACGAGCCGGCGGCTGGACGGGAACGCGGCGGCCGGCCCGCTGGCGGAGCTGTTCACCGTGGACCTCGTGGTCGCGGTGGCCACCTGCGCCGGGTGCGGCAACCGCGCGCAGCTTGCTGAGCACCCCCTGTACGCCGACGCCCCCGCCCTGGTCGTGCGCTGCCCCGCCTGCTCGGCGGTGATCCTGTGCTACGCCAGCAGCGGAGGGCGTCTGCGGCTCGATCTGAGCGGCGTACGGCTGCTCACCGCCACCGCCCCCACGGACGAGTCAGCTCCCGCCGACTGAGCCCTCCACCGGCTCTTCCCGCCGGCCGCCTGCCGCCTGGCGCTGCCGGTCGATCACCGCGCGCGCCTTCGCGGTCCGAATGGCGGCCGTCAGCGTGGCGATGTCGTACGCGCCGTAGTGCCGCCGGTCGTTGACGAAGAAGGTCGGCGTACCGGAGACGCCGTTCAAGCTGGCGGACTCCACGTCCTCGGCTATCCGGCCCGCATGGACGTGACCGCGCAGGTCGTCGCGGAAGTGATCGACGTCGAGACCGAGCTCGTCGGCGTAGCGCAGCAGGTCCGTCGGCCGCAGGTCCTGCTGGTTGGCGAGCAGCAGGTCGTGCATCTCCCAGAAGGCTTCCTGGACCGCCGCCGCCTCCGTCGCCTCCGCCGCGAGCTGCGCCCGCGGATGTACGTCGGTGAGCGGCAGGTGGCGCCAGACGTAGCGCACGTCGCCGAAGTCGGCGAGGAGCTCGCGGACGACCGGTTCGGCCTGCCCACAGTTGGGACACTCCAGGTCGCCGTACTCGACCATGGTCACGAGCGACTGCCGGGGACCGCGGATGTGGTCGCGCGTCGGGTCGACCGGTTCGTCGAGGTCGACCAGCGTCTCGCCGGTGCCCAGCAACGCTCGACTGCGCCGAGCGGGCGGGAGCATGAACGTCACCCGGAAGACGGCCCAGGCCGCGATCGACGCGCACAGCGCAGCGGACAGAACGCCGAGCTTGGCCTCCTCGAGCGCTACGCCGTCGAAGGCCAGCGTCGCGATGAGGAGCGACACGGTGAAGCCGATCCCGGCGATGGCCCCGCTGCCGGTGATGGCGCCCCAGCCGACCGCCGGGCGCAGCCGCCCTCGGCTCAGCCGCGTGGTCAGCCAGGAGGCCCCGGCGATGCCGACCGGCTTCCCGGCGACGTAGCCGACCAGGATGCCGAGGGTGATCGGCGAGGTGTAGGCGCGGGCGAGGAAGTCGGCGTTGATGCCGATGCCGGCATTTGCGAGGGCGAACAGCGGCACGATGCCGTAGCTGGTCCAGGGGTGGTAGAGCTGCTGCAGTCGCTCGTTGGGCGAGAGCGCCGCCGACAGTCCGGCGGTCGCCGAGCGCGCGAGCTCCGGGGTCGGCTGCTCGCGGAAGAGCCGGAAGAGTCCGGTCGCGCGCTCGAGGTCGGCGGTCGCCGGCGCGTAGGCGTAGGTCAGCAGCCCCATGGCGAGCCCCACCACCACGGGCTCCACGCCGGAGGAGAGCATCGCGACCCAGGCCGCCGCGCCCAGGCCCGCGTAGACGATGCCGTAGCGGACCCGGGCGGTGCGCAGCAGCAGGAGCACGGCGAAGAGAACCACCACGACCATGAGCGGTCGCATGGTGACGTCGCCGCTGTAGACGGTCGCGATGACGCCCAGGGCGACGATGTCGTCCACGACGACGACCGTCAGCACGAAGGCCCTGACCCGGTCCGGGAGCCGCCGGCCGACCAGGGCCAGCAGGCCCAGCGCGAAAGCGGTGTCCGTTGACATGGCGACGCCCCAGCCGTGCGCCGAAGGGCGCCCCGCGTTGATGGCCAGGTAGATCGCCACCGGCACGAGCATCCCGCCGACGCCCGCAGCCAGCGGCAGGGTGAGCCGCCGCCGCTCGCGCAGCTCACCCAGGTCGAACTCCCGCCGGGCCTCCAGCCCGACAACGAAGAAGAAGAACGTCATCAGCCCGCTGTTGACCCACTCGCGCAGGGTCAGGTCGACGCTCCAGTCGCCGAGGTTGATCGACAGGTCCGTCGCCCAGACCGACCGGTACGACGCGGCGCCGATGTTCGCCCAGGCGAGGGCGGCCAGAGTGGCCACCAGCAGGACGGCGGCGCTACCGGACTCCGTCCGCAGGAACGCGCGTACCGGCGCCTTGGAGGCGCCCGTCCACCACGTACGGCCAGACAGATGTGCTGCCCCCGCCTGTGCCACCCTCACCCCCGGCAGTCCGTCACCGGCTTGCGCAACCGACGAGCGCCCACCCTCGCGCACCCGACCACGGTGCCGCACGACTCCGCGACCGTCGGTGCGCCCGGGCGGAGGATTGGCTGGTGACTGCTCCCGGCACAGACGACGCGTCCACCCACCCCGCGTTCGTCCTGCACGAGCATCGGCGCCCCCAGCACCACTTCGACCTCCGCCTGGAGGAGAACGGTGTCCTCCGTTCCTGGGCGGTCCCTCGCGGGCTGCCGGAGGCGCCGGGGCGGGACCGGCTCGCCGTGGCCGTTCCCGACCACGCACTGGACCACCTGCGCTACGAGGACGCGGACAAGTCGATCGCGGACATCGGCTGGTGGGAAGAGCATGACCGTAACCAACGCCGACTGCTGTTCACCCTGCACGGGCAGCGGGGCGCCCGGCGGTACGCGCTCATCCGCACCTCACGGGACTGGCTGCTCCACCTCACCAAGGAGCAACCCGTGTCGGCGGACCCCGCGCAGTGACGAGCGGGCTCCCAGCCCGCAGTCAGGAGGAATCGTGTCCGCGGAACCGCCCCGCGCGCGGGTGGAGGACGTGCACGAGCTGGCGCTCGGCATGCCGCACGTCACGGTCGGCCATGGGCCGAGCGGCAATCCTGTCTACGACGTCGGCGGGAAGTCCTTCGTCTTCTTCCGCACCGCGCGACCCGACGCCACCGACCCCGAGACCGGGGAACGGTACTCGGACGTGATCGTCTTCTGGGTGCCTTCAGAGTCCGATAAGCAGGCACTGGTCCAGGGTCCGGCGTCGCCGTTCTTCACCACCCCGCACTTCCACGGTCACCCCTCGGTACTGCTGCGGGCCAGCAGGATCGGCGAGCTGACCCGTCTGGAGCTGGCCGAGGTGGTACAGGACGCCTGGCTCGCCCAGGCGTCGGACCGCAGGAGAGCAGCCTGGCTCGCCGCACATCACGGCGAGTAGCAAGCCGGCCAGGCAGACTGGTCCCCCGTTGCGGAGCCTTCGCTGCCGCTGCACCCCACGGAGGTCCCGTGCTCGCCGCGCTCTATCGCTCCGCCGGCCGGTCGTCCGTCCTGTCGGTCGAGCGTGTCGATCCGCCGCCCGTGGGGCCGGGTGAGGTACGAGTGCGGCTGCGGGTTGCCGGTGTCAACCCGACCGACTGGAAGTCCCGCACGCGCAACGCGCCTGAGCTCTTCCAGGTGCCGGGTCAGGACGGCGCGGGCGAGGTCGTGGAGGTCGGCGAGGGGGTCGATCGAGCGCGGGTCGGCGAGCGGGTGTGGGTGTGGTTTGCCGCCGCAGGAGGGCGGCGCTGGGGCACGGCCGCGGAGGAGACGGTTGTGCCGGCGCGCCAGGCCCACTGCCCGCCGGCGCGCCGTACGAGCTGGGCGCGGGACTCGGCATCCCGGCGATGACGGCGTGGCACTGCCTGTTCGCGGACGGGCCGGTCGACGGGCAGACGGTGCTCGTGGCCGGCGGCGCGGGCGCGGTCGGGAGTGCGGCCGTCGCGCTGGCCCGGCGCGGGGGCGCCCGCGTGCTCGCCACGGCGTCGGCCGCCAAGCTCGAGCAGGCGACGGCGTACGGCGCGCACGTCGCCCTCGACCGCACCGCGCCGGACCTCGTCGAGCAGGTTCGGGCGGCGGCCGCGCCGGACGGCGTCGACCGCATCATCGAGCTGGCGCTCGGGGCGAACCTGGCGCTCGACCTCGGGGTGCTTGCCCCCCGCTCGACGGTGTCGATCTACGCTGAGGATCCGGTGGCGGAGTTGCCGGTGCGCGACCTCATGGTGGCCAACGCGCGGTTGGCGTTCGTGCTGGTGTACGGCCTGGCCGACGCCCAGCTGGACGCGGCGGTCGGAGGGGTGACCGCGGCGGTTGGGGACGGGTCGCTGCAGCCTCAACCACCGGTCCGCTTCCCGCTCGAGCAGATCGCGCAGGCGCACGATCTCGTCCAGGCCGGCACACCCGGGAAGGTGTTGATCGACCTCCCTTGATCCGCCGCCGTTCTGCCGCCTGGGAGGCTTCGGAGACCACGTTCCGCAAAGTGACTCGACCAGGCTACGTCCTGAACCGTGGCTGGAAGGAGCCCCATGAACCCTGGAGCGGTCGGTGACGCGCTGCCCACCGTGGTCAGCGAGACTGCGCTCGGCTTCCAGTTCCCCGAGCCGGAGGAGTGGTATCCCGGACCGCCTCCAGTCCGCGGTAGCTAGCGAGCTAGCCGGAGGATGGGGCAAGCCGGCACCCTGACAGGGCGCCGGCTTAGCCCCTCTCGGTCACCTCGAGCGGCGCCGACGCCACCGGCTCGCCGCCGGCGTCGGTCAGCCGGAACAGGGAGACCGTGTGCCGACCGGCCGGCAGCCGGGCGGCGAACAGCCCGGAGGCCCGGCATCCGGTCAGCGGCAGCTCGCCGCTGCCCGCCAGCGTCTGGTCGACCGTCCGACCGACCAACGGCTGCACCGAGAAGCCGCCGCTCGCGTCCCTGGTGAACCGGGCCACGTCGACCGCGACGATGATCGTGCCCTCGGCCGCCCCCGTCGCCGTCCAGCGCACCGGGCTGTCCCTGCGGACCGACGCCGAGGACAGCACCAGCTTCGAGTGCGCGCAGTCGGCCGCCAGCTTGGGCGCTGAGCTGTTGCGGTTGGCCTGGACCACGCCGAAGACCAGGGCCAGCGCGAAGAGGGCGAGGATGACCCGCATCCGTGGACGCATGGGCCCGGCGAGGTTCATTCCCGGCAGCGGCGGCGCGGCGTCGCCGTACTCCTGCCGCGCCTGCCGGGCCTGCTCCAGCCGGCCGGCGGCCGCCTCGTACTGGTCGGCCGGCGCCGAACCCCGGCGTCCGCGACGTCGGCCCGGCATCTCAGCCCCCCATCGGCGCCGGGGACCCACTGCCCACCGACCGGGCGAGGAGCTGGGCAACGTCCACCACCTCGACGTCGCCGCGCGCCGTACCCTCCTGCTGCCGAGCCGTGACGCCGTCGGAGAGCATCACCAGGCAGAACGGGCACGCGGTCGAGACCACGTCGGGGTCGAGGGAGAGCGCCTCATCGACCCGTTCGACGTTCATCCGCTTGCCGATCCGCTCCTCCATCCAGAACCGCGCTCCACCGGCCCCGCAGCAGAACCCGCGCTCCTTGCAGCGGTGCATCTCCTCCGAGCGCAGCCCGGGAATCGCGCCCAGCACCTCGCGCGGCGGTGTGTAGATGTCGTTGTGCCGTCCCAGGTAGCACGGGTCGTGGTAGGTGATCTTCTGGTCCACCGGCGTGACCGGCGTGAGCCGGCCCTCCTCGACCAACCGGGACAGCAGCGAGGTGTGGTGGACGACCTCGTAGTGCCCGCCGAGCTGCGGGTACTCGTTGGCGATCGTGTTGAAGCAGTGCGGGCAGGTCGCCACGATCTTGCGTACGCCGGCCGAGTTGAGCGTCTCGACGTTGGCCTGCGCCAGCAGCTGGAAGACGTGCTCGGCGCCGAGCCGGCGGGCCGGGTCACCGGAACAGGACTCCTGCTGCCCGAGCACCATGAACCGCACCCCGGCCGTGTGCAGCAGCTCGACGAACGCCCGCGCCGACTTCATCGAGCGGTCGTCCGAGGCGGCCGCGCAGCCCACCCAGTAGAGGTACTCGACGTCGTCCGGCAGGGGGCGTCCCTCCTCGAGCACCGGTACGTCGAAGGGCAGCCCCTCGGCCCAGTCCATCCGCTTGCGGGCCGGCAGGCCCCACGGGTTGCCCTGGCTCTCGAGGTTTCGGATCATGCTGCCGGCCTCGCTCGGGAAGGCCGACTCGACCATCACCTGAAAGCGCCGCATGTCCAGAATGTGGTCGACGTGCTCGATGTCGACCGGGCACTGCTCGACGCAGGCGCCGCACGTCGTACAGGACCAGAGGACGTCCGGGTCGATCACGCCGCCCTCCTCGAGCAGGCCGACCAGCGGCCGCTCGGCCTGCTCCGGCCCGCTGCCGGGCACCCGGCCGAAGCCGGACTCCGGGACGTGCTTCTGGCCATGGGTGATCGGCCGGCCGTCCTCCTCGATGCCGGTGACCGCCTTGCTCGCCTCGGGGGGGTCGCCGTTGGTCGCCAGCAGGTACGGCGCCTTGGCGAACAGGTGGTCGCGCAGGTCCATGATCACGAGCTTGGGCGACAGCGGCTTGCCGGTGTTCCACGCCGGGCACTGGTCCTGGCAGCGCCCGCACTCCGTGCAGGTGGCGAAGTCGAGCATCCCGCGCCAGGTGAAGTCCTCGACCTTGCCCCGCCCGAAGACGTCGTCCTCGCCCGGGTCCTCGAAGTCGATCGGCTTGCCGCCCGACTCCATCGGCAGCAGCGGGCCGAGCGCCTTCGGCAGCCGCTTGGTCGCCACGTTGACCGGCGCGGTGCCGATGTGCAGGTGCTTGGAGTAGACGACCAGCACCAGGAAGCCGAGGATCAACGCGATCTGGGCCAGGATCAGCGTGGTCTCGATCGCGTAGCTGGCGTCGTAGGACAGCCCGGAGAACGCCCGGCTGACGGCGTACGACGCGAAGGCCCACCGGCTCTCGCCGAAGGGGAAGTGGCCGGTGCTGACCTGCGCGCCGCGGTAGCCGAGCAGGGTGAGGATGACCAGCGCGATCATGCCGAGGATCACCCAGGCGGCGCGGGTGTGGGAGCCGTAGAAGCGGGAGCCGCGCTGACGGCGGGCCGGCGCCTCCCGCAGCCGGATGAGCGCGAAGACGACGACTGCGAGGAGTACGGCGACCGCGAAGAAGTCCTCGAGGAAGCCGAGCCAGCGGGCCCGGCCGACCAACGGGATCGCGAAGTCGTCGGCGAACAGGGCGCCGTACGCCTCGAGGATGGTGGCGCCGAGGATCACGAATCCCCAGAACGTGAAGAAGTGGGCGATCCCGGGGACCGACCACTTCAGCAGCTTGCGCTGGCCGAAGACCTCGGCGAGCTCTGCCCGCAGCCGGCCGCCGACCCCGTCCAGGCGCCCGGGCGCGGGCTGGCCGATGCGGATCAGCCGGTAGAGCCACCACAGCCGTCGGGCGGCGACCGCGAACGCGACCACGGTCAGGACCGCGCCGATGGCCAGCCTCACCCGTCCTCCTGACCTGCCCGCGGACCACCCGTCGGATAAACGATCCTCGCACGCACCAGCCGCCCTGGCCGGGCCTGCTGCCCATGGTCAGGGCAGCAAGGAGTCCATGACCCAGTGCAGGACCGGGATCATCACCAGCGGCGCGGTGATGATCAGCAGCCCGAGGACCACCAGCAGGGACAGCAGCCGGATGCGCAGCGACGGTCCGCCGGAGGGCCCGCGCAGTCCGGTGAGCATGCTGCAACGGTACGACGCGGTTGGCCCAACGTCTGCTGCGCCAGGGTTAGATCAGAAACCTGCGCGGGAATGGCTCAAGTCGAGCGACACGTTCACCCTGTGACAGCCAAGTTAGCAGCACTGGAGGAAACCCATGGCACGTGCGGTCGGAATCGACCTCGGTACCACGAACTCGGTCGTCAGCGTCCTTGAAGGCGGCGAGCCCTACGTCATCGCCAACGCCGAGGGGTCGCGGACCACTCCATCGGTGGTCGCGTTCGCCAAGAACGGCGAGGTGCTCGTCGGCGAGGTGGCCAAGCGGCAGGCGGTGACCAACGTCGACCGCACGATCCGCTCGGTCAAGCGCCACATGGGCACCGACTGGAGCACCGCGATCGACGGCAAGGACTTCACTGCGCAGCAGATCAGCGCCTTTGTGCTGCAGAAGCTCAAGCGCGACGCCGAGGCCTACCTGGGCGAGCCGGTCGCGGACGCGGTCATCACCGTGCCGGCGTACTTCGACGACGCCCAGCGGCAGGCCACCACGGAGGCCGGCAAGATCGCCGGACTGAACGTGCTGCGGATCGTCAACGAGCCGACCGCGGCCGCTCTGGCCTACGGCCTGGACAAGGAGAACGACCAGACCATCCTCGTCTTCGACCTCGGCGGGGGCACCTTCGACGTCTCGCTGCTGGAGATCGGCGAAGGCGTCGTGGAGGTCAAGGCGACCTCCGGCGACACCCACCTCGGTGGCGACGACTGGGACGCCCGGGTGGTGGACCACCTCGTCACCCAGTTCCGCAACGGCCACGGCATCGACCTGTCCAAGGACAAGATGGCGAATCAGCGGCTGCGCGAGGCGGCCGAGAAGGCCAAGATCGAGCTGACCAGCTCGAGCGAGACCACGGTCAACCTGCCCTACATCACCGCGAGCGCCGAGGGCCCGCTGCATCTGGATGTCAAGATCACCCGCGCCGAGTTCCAGCGGATGACCCAGGACCTGCTCGAGCGCTGCAAGGGCCCGTTCCAGCAGGCCATCAAGGACGCCGGAATCACGGTCGACAAGATCGACCACGTCGTCCTGGTCGGCGGGTCCACCCGGATGCCGGCCGTGGTCGACCTGGTCCGCGAGCTCACCGGCGGCAAGGAGCCAAACAAGGGCGTCAACCCCGACGAGGTCGTCTCTGTCGGCGCCGCGCTGCAGGCCGGCGTGCTCAAGGGCGAGGTCAAGGACGTCCTGCTGCTCGACGTCACCCCGCTCTCGCTCGGCATCGAGACCAAGGGCGGCATCATGACCCGCCTCATCGAGCGCAACACGACCATCCCGACCAAGCGCTCCGAGGTCTTCACCACGGCCGAGGACGGCCAGCCCAGCGTGCAGATCCAGGTCTACCAGGGCGAGCGTGAGATGGCGGCGTACAACAAGCGGCTGGGCATGTTCGAGCTGACCGGGCTGCCGCCGGCGCCGCGCAACGTGCCGCAGATCGAGGTCACCTTCGACATCGACGCCAACGGCATCGTGCACGTCTCCGCCAAGGACCTCGGCACCGGCCGGGAGCAGTCGATGACCATCACCGGCGGCTCGGCGCTGCCCAAGGACGACATCAACCGGATGATGCGGGAGGCCGAGCAGTACGCCGAGGAGGACCGCCAGCGCCGCGAGGAGGTCGAGACCCGCAACACCGGCGAGTCGCTGGTCTACTCGACCGAGAAGTTCCTGGCCGAGAACGGCGACAAGGTGCCCGACGACGCCAAGGACGAGGTCAACGAGGCGCTGACCGAGCTCAAGGCCGCGCTGGGCGGTTCGGACACCGCGGCGATCCGGACGGCGACCGACAAGGCCTCGACGACCAGCCAGAAGCTGGGCCAGGCGATGTACGCGCAGGCCCAGACGCAGGCCGGTACTGCCGGTGTGCCGGGTCCCGACGGCGCCGGGCCGGCAGCGGCTCCCACCGACTCGGCTGACGACGTCGTGGACGCCGAGATCATCGACGAGGAGGCCCGAGGTGGTACGGCGTGAGCGCCTCGCCACCTGAGGAGGCCTTCGACCCGTCCCGGATGGTCTTCCGCGACAAGCGGCGGATCGACCCCGAGACCGGGACCGTGCGGGAGCCGACAGGCGTTCGCGAGCCGACCGGCGATGCCAAGTCGTCGGCCGGGGACCCGGTACCGCTCTCGACCGCCATGGACCCTCGGCTCTCCGATCTGGAGGGCCAGCTCGGTGAGCGGATCGCCGACCTGCAGCGGGTCAAGGCGGAGTACGACAACTACCGCCGGCGGGTCGAACGGGACCGGGTCGTCGTCGCCGAGCAGGCGCTGGCCAGTGTGCTGACCGGCCTCATGCCGGTGCTCGACGACATCGGCCGGGCCCGTGAGCACGGCGAGCTGCAGGGCGGCTTCCGCTCGGTTGCCGAGGCGCTCGAGGCGACGCTGACCAAGCTCGGCCTCGAGACCTACGGCGAGCCGGGCGAGGAGTTCGACCCGACGATCCACGAGGCGCTGACCTCCGGCTACTCGGCCGAGGTCGCCGTACCGACCTGTGAGCTGGTCATCTCGCCGGGCTACCGGCTCGGCGGGCGGATCCTGCGGCCGGCGCGGGTCGGTGTCGTCGAGCCCGAGGCACCGGCCCAGTCGGACATCGAGCCGGAGCCCGACTCCGACGAGCGGTAGGGGAAGGGAGGGACGCCGATGAGCGCGCGCGACTACGTCGAGAAGGACTACTACAAGGCTCTCGGCGTCCCCAAGGACGCCAACGCGGCGGAGATCAAGAAGTCCTACCGGAAGCTGGCCCGGCAGTTCCACCCGGACGCCAACAAGGGCAACGCCGCCTCCGAGGAGCGCTTCAAGGGGATCTCCGAGGCCTACGACGTCCTCTCCGACGGCAAGCGGCGCAAGGACTACGACGAGGCCCGGTCGCTCTTCGCCGGCGGCGGCTTCCGGATGCCGGCCGGCAGCGGACCCGGACCGGCCGGGGCCGGTGGCTTCAACTTCGACCTCGGCGACCTCTTCGCCGGGGGGTCCGCACCGGGTCCGGCTTCCGGCGGGCTGGGCGACCTGCTCGGCGGGTTGTTCGGCACGGCCGGCCGGCGTACGACCAGCACCACGGCCGGGCCGCGACGCGGTCGGGACATCGGGTCGGAGGTGACCCTCTCCTTCGACGACGCCGTGCGCGGCGTCACGGTGCCGCTGCGGCTGGCGATCCCCGGCAGCTGCACCACCTGTTACGGCAGCGGTGCCAAGCCGGGAACCGTGCCGCGGGTCTGCCCCAACTGCAGCGGTACCGGCTCGGTGGGCACCAACCAGGGTGACTTCGCCTTCGCCGAGCCGTGCCGGGAGTGTCTCGGTCGCGGGCTGCTGGTCGACGAGCCCTGTCCCACCTGCCAGGGGAGCGGCAAGGGGACCAGCGAACGGACGATGACGGTGCGGATCCCGGCCGGCGTCTCCGAGGGCCAGCGGATCCGGCTCAAGGGCAAGGGCACGCCCGGCGAGCGCGGCGGCGCGGCCGGCGATCTCAACGTGCTCGTGCACGTCACCCCGCACGCCGTCTTCGGCCGCAGCGGCGACAACGTCACGCTGACGCTGCCGGTCACCTTCCCGGAGGCCGCCCTCGGTGCCGAGGTCAAGGTGCCGACGCTGGACGGCCTGCCGGTCACTCTCAAGCTGCCGGCCGGTACGACGAACGGCCGCACCCTGCGGGTGCGCGGCAGGGGCGTCACCCGTCGCGACGGCACCCGCGGTGACCTGCTGGTGAGCGTCGAGGTCGCCGTACCGCAGAAGCTGTCGGGCAAGGCGAAGGATGCGCTGGAGACCTTCGCCGCCGAGACCGGCGACGACCCGCGGGCGCACCTGACCGCGATGGTGGGCGGTGCCCGGTGAGCGACCTCGCCGGCGACGCTCCGGTCTTCGTGATCTCGGTCGCCGCCGAGCTGTCCGGTATGCACCCGCAGACGCTGCGCCAGTACGACCGGCTGGGCCTCGTCTCACCCGGCCGCGCGGTCGGTCGTGGGCGCCGCTACTCGGCCCGCGACATCACGATGCTGCGGGAGGTCCAGCGGCTCTCCCAGGACGAGGGCGTCAACCTGGCCGGGGTCAAGCGGATCCTCGAGCTGGAGAACGAGGTGGCCGCCCTGCGCGCCCGGATCGGCGAGCTGCAGGTCGCGCTCGACGAAGCAGCGTCCGACGCCGTACGCCGCGAAGCCGCCGCCCACGCGTCGTATCGGCGTGAGCTGGTTCCGGTCAGCCGGGGTGCCCTGGTCCTCTACCGTCGCGCGCGCCGTCCATAGTCGTTCCGGAACCGCTTCCGCGGGTTCCGTGCTGCCTGCCTTCGATCCTCGCAACCGCTTCGCCCAGCTGCACCGCTGTAATGACGGGGCCCCAAAAGCCAACACGAGCTTTCCCAACAGCGGGTGTGCAAGGTACATGTAGGGAGGCGCCGATCACACTAGCCGTCGGGGGGCGGGGGCGGGTGGCGTTGTCACCAGCACAGGTGCTCCGTGTGGCATTGGTCGTCAACGCGTCAGGTGTCGTGCTGGCGCACAACCACCTCGACGGCTCGAGACCCAGCGCTGCGGACCAGGCGCTGACGAGACGGCTCGTTGCCGCCGGTGCACTTCTCGGCGTACCGCTGAGAGGTCACGTGGTGGTGGGGGCGGAGGGCTGGTTCGACTGCTTCGAGAACAATCCGCGCGCTCGCGCTTATGCGGGAAGGAGTGCGGCGTCGAAGTGGACGTCGACGGCGTCGCGCAGCTGCAGCGCCCCGAAGAAGGCTGAGTAGGGCTTTATGCCCCACTCGCTCTGCCTCACCTGGGCCTTTCCGGTGACACGTGGCGGGTCGCCGGCGGAAATGGCGGCCTGGAAGGACAGTGGCCGGCTGATTCCCAGGACGGACAGGCTTCCGTCGACCGCAAGCTCCTCCTCCGTCCCACCAAATCCGGTGGAGGAGAACATGACGTCCGGGTGCAAGCGCGTCAGCAGGATCTTCTCCCGCATCGTGCGCCATATCTCTGCGCGATCGCTTTGAGTGAGCGGCTTCACCCCCCCGGTGCCTTCTCGCACCGTCAAAGAGTCCACCCGAACCCGCACCCGGACGTATGACTGCTCGGGATCTGACGGGACCACATGGGCGGTGCCGTCCCAGGAGGTGGCCTCGATCGTGAGGTCGTGGCCGATTGCCGCCCCGATTCCGGCCCGGTAGGTGCGCATCCACAGGCGACCCTCCGGCGAACCCAGCCGGTAGCTTCCCTCGGACAGCGGCATGCGCGGATACTACGAGCAACGTCTGCCGCCAGCCGCCTGCCTCGCTCAGGTCTCGC
>JAABUS010006829.1_pt1 | contig 13541 bp, 11 predicted proteins | sample 5560161 | NCBI WGS metagenome assembly JAABUS01 (sample SAMN10711885, study PRJNA513376) | rock metagenome | isolation source: Antarctica rocks | place: Antarctica: Victoria Land, Trio Nunatak nord | collected 2016-01-04 | reverse complement strand
TCAGCAGGTTTATGGCTTTCACTAGAATTTGACAGTTTTGAAACCTGTAAAAGTATAATCAATTATTCCATTGAAAACGGCATTATATCCGACTGGTTTTTGTTTGCACCAAACTGTATGCGTATTGCTCCTCCGCTTATTATTACAGCAGAAGAAATTAAAAAAGCTTCTGCTATCATTCTTTCGCATTTAAATTTATTATAGGCTTATTGCAATAGGAAAGATGAAAATTTACTGTTTCTTTTATTGCAAAAGTTTGAACTATTAATAAAATTACAAGGTACTTCAAGTTAAGTTTTCTATTAAATTCTATTTTTAAAATAATAGTAAATCTACTAAGGGCATTACATTAAGTAATAGTTAAATACTATAACTATAAATTGTAAGTAATAGACAATTAACATATATTTGGGCATAATTGTAGTTTTAATTATATTGTTATTTAACTTGCGGAGTACTTCAATTGGTTATTTACCAATAATTATTTGAAAAGCGGTTGCGGAAAAACTGGTTAATCTTTACCATTTATTAAGTTTTTCTGTTTTTTTAATAATGGTTTGTGTTGAATTTTTAAATCCAAACATCTATGAAAGAATTTAATACTTTAAATATTAAAAAAATTCTTGTTGCAGAAGATGATCCGGATTTCTTTTATCTCTTCAACTCGGCTATATTATCATCTTTAGCAAAGCCGGTTGAAGTATTGAGAACAGCCGACGGAGTTACGTTCCTTTCACTTATCGAATCTGCTTTACAACCTGATCTTATATTTTTAGATTTAAATATGCCTTTTAAAAATGGCATTTCCTGTTTAAAGGAAATTAGAAACAATTAAATTTATAAGTCAACAAAAGTTGTAGTATACTCTTCATCCGATTACACAGAAGATATTGATGACTGTTATAATAGCGGCGCTGATTTTTATTTTATTAAACCTGCCAGTTATTCATCTCTTGCAGAGCAGTTTAAAAATTTATTTGTGAATGATTATTTTGTCAATAACAGCAGGCCTCCGCGTGAAAATTTTGTTCTTAAATACATTAATACTTCCTAATAAAATTAATCTTCCCTATACTTAACTTTCTCTCTAAATCTTATATAGAACGTAGTCCCTTTGTCTACTTCGCTTTGTACTTCCACAGTGCCTCCAAACGATGTTATCTGCGTTTTGGTAATAAACAGCCCAAATCCGGTTCCGGATGCATTGGAATGGAATCGTTGATACAATCCAAAGATTTTATCCTTATTTCTTTCCAAATCTATTCCCATGCCGTTATCTGTAAAGGTTAAGGAAACATACCCTTTTTTCTCTCTTTTTGACATTACATTTAATTCTAATTTACGGGCAGGAGAACGATATTTAATAGAATTAGAGATGAGGTTTGTTAAAACACTTTCTAAATAACTCTTATTAAAAGGGATTTCTTCACATTCAAAATTTGTATGGATGAAAACAGGAAGTTTTTCTATGTCATCTATAAAGTATTTACACACGTTATTAAAAACTTCTTCTATATTAATCTTTTGTATTTCAAGCTTTGCATTATTTTTTATAATTAAAATCTGATTTAGATCATTGATGGTCTGGAGAAGCTGCTGCGTAGAAGTCCTGAACATTTCAAGTATGTTTTTATTAAAATCATTCAGCGAATTGTAATCTGTGTTGTTTATTAAACCTATCAGGTTTGATAAAGGAGCTCTGAGATTATGCGAGGTGATATAAGTAAACTGTTGTAAATCACGGTAGCTCTGTGTTAATTGCTCAATTAAATATTCTTTTTCAATTTCAGTTTTTTTTCGCTCTGTAATATCCTGCATAGCTCCTACAAATCTTATGGGTTTATTCTGATCATCAACTATTATAAAACCACGGTCATACACATCAGCTACTTCCCCATTTGCCTTTGTATATCTGTATTCAGACTGCCAGTTACCGGTGTCTGCATTTGTTCTCTTCTGCATTATGCTGTTTCTTACTCTATCCCTGTCTTCAGGATGTATTTTTTCTATCCACTGTTGGATATTTTGCGCAGCTATGCTTACAGGATACCCAAAAATCCTTTCATAGCTGGTGTTATGATATACATCACCTGTTACCAGGTTCCATTCCCAAATGGCATCATTTGTTGCTTTTATTACTGTTTCAAATCTTTCATTACTGATTTGTAATTCTTCTTCTGCCTTCTTTCTGTCTGTGATATCTATAAGCATATTAACTGCTCCGGTTAAGTTTCCGTAAAAGTCGTAAACAGGCGTTGAATAAGGCAAAACATGAGTGCTAAATCCTTTTGAGCTTTCGATAATAATTTCCTCGCCAAGAATTGGCCTTTTTTCCATTAAAGTTAAAGCCATAGGGCTGGTATTAAAAGGAAGTAAAGTTCCGTTTGCTTTATAAGTTTTACAATCTTTACACCAGAAATCTTTACCCACTGCAGGTTCACCGCCCCATAGGTTTGCTGCGGCTTTATTGTAAAGCATAATCCGTCCCTCTGCATCAGAGGTGTAAATAGCAGCAGGCAGATTCTGTATAAGATCACTATATTTTTGTTCACTTTCTTCTGTTTTTTTACGTGCCTTCACCTGTTCTGTAACATTTATGCCAAAAAAGAAAACACCCTCAATCTCGCCTTCACTGTTTCGATGTGCCTGGTAAATAAAATTGATATAGATATCAGATATTTTACCATTTCCATTACGATCAACCTTTACTAATATTTCATTCCCTGAAAAAGATTTGCCCGTTCTATAAACATTGTCTAATAATTTTAAAAATCCCTGCTCTTCGACTTCAGGAAATGCCTGTTTTACTGTCTTACCAATAATATTGTTTCTGCTGAATGTTTCTAAATAAAGGGGATTAGCCATTTCAAATACATGATTCTCTCCTTTCAAAAAACAGATATTGACCGGGGCCTGCAAAAACAAATCAGCAAACCTTTCCTGTTCATTCTTAAAAGCTTTTTCTAAGTTTTTTTGCTCTGTTGCATCCCGCGCTACGCAAAACATAGTTTCTTCTTTTGGCGACCAGTGAGCTGACCAGGCTATGCACACCACACTCCCGTCTTTACGATAATAATTATTCTCAAAATTTGTAACTGCTGTACCGGATTTTATTTTTTGACGGGCTTTTTCTGATTTTTCAATATCCTTGTCTGGCACTAATTCGATAATCTTTTTGCCGACCAGTTCTTCTGGTTTATAACCTAAAATTGCTTCCGCTGCTTTACTTAAATGCATAAAGCGACCTTCAGAGTCAAGAGAACAAATCATGTCTGCAGAGTAAGTAAAAACTTTTTCCAGCTCATCCCGAGTCTTTTTTAATTGTTCTGCATTATTCTCCATTTGCTGCCTCGCAGCTATCAGTTGTGCTTCACTTTTTTCAAGAGCTTTTACTTTTTCCTGCAGCTTTTCATTCAACAATTTATTCTCGTCCTGAATTTTTTTTTGTTTTGTTATGTCACGTGTAATTTTTGCAAATCCCCGCAGTGCTCCATCTTCTTTGTAAACTGCATTGATATGAATATTCGCCCAAAAAAGCGCTCCGTTTTTTTTAACTCTCCATCCTTCATCTTCATAAGTGCCATTTTCCCTTGCTTTCTGCAGTTCAATAGCAGGTTTATTTTTTTTTATGTCTTCAGGAGTATATAAAATAGAAAAATGTTTTCCCAATATTTCCTTTTCCTCATAACCTTTCATTCGCCTTGCGCCTTCATTCCAGGTGGTTAGATTTCCGCGAGTGTCAAGCATAAAAATGGCATAATCTTTTATTCCTTCTACTAATAATTTGAAATGATCCTCACTTTCTTTTTGGAAATTTTCATTCGGCTTATTGCTTAAGTCAAATTGAGATTGGACGCACATTTTTTTCAGTTTTTATAGGATTATGAGCTTACAAGATATGTTAGTTAAATTATATAGTTTAATTAATACTTACTTTTTTGGAAAAAAACTCTGCAAATAATTTATTTTTAACTACCGGAGAATAATAAGTTCTGAAGAAGCTGCTTCAAAAAGTGTAACAATAATATCTGTTTTATTATGTCGGCGGGAGAATACACAACATTAAAAAATCACAGGAAAATGTAACCGGAAAAGTAATAACAAACAATTGAAAAAGTCTTAGATAATTAGAAGTTGCTAAAATGTTTTTCTTTTATAACCTTCTTGATTAAAAATAGGCCTTAGCAAGAAAAAGGATAGGACATGCCGACGATGGAGATTATATTAATAGTTAATAAATCTTAAGATTTATATGTAATTTGATAATTCTGGCTTCCGTGGTTTGATCTTATTTTACTGAAAAATTTTGGCTCTATGACGGGTAGTATGGGTAGTTAGAATTATTCAACATGTAAATAGTATTGCGTTTGTAAATAATTAATGTGTTTTTTGATAGCCCCGACCTTGAGGTCGGGGGCAACGATCAAAAGTTGTTGCAATATTAGCAGAGTATTTTTATCAGTTACACATACATTATTATCATTGGGCTAAAGCCAATTTAGTTTTTCCATTTATCCCCCGACATAAATGTCAAGGCAATTAAAATGGGAATAAGACAAGCTTTTACCTATATAAAACATCATAGAACCAAAATTTTTTTAATTAAATTAACTGAGGATATCTATAAATAATTATACTGTTGTATTGTTTATGTATTGTTAGCTATAGTATATCGCTTAATATTATCATCATTTAGTTTTCTTTTGCATTAATTCTTTTACATAGGTATAAACGCGTTTTTCATCTGGGCTTTTAGGTTTGCCACTTTTCAAATATTTCGAATAATATTGGTAAGCAAGCTTTTTATTCTTCAGGCCTATTTCATACAAACGGCCGATGTTGTACAAACTCAAAGGTTTTTTGAAAAGGTACCAGGCAGTATCATATGCAGAGATAGCTTTTTTATATTGCTTAAGCGCTTCAAAATTATCTGCTTTTGAAGACAGATAGGTATCTGCATTTGCAGTAATAGCCTTGCTCAGGCACTGAGTCAATAACTCATTACTCTTTTTGAATTTATTTAATTTATACATCGCTCTCGATGCATAATATAACAAGCTCTCTGCATCTATACCTTGTTGTAAAAGTGTATCACATAGTTGAAAAGATAAAACATAATTTTTGAGATTATAGTTAGAAATAGCTAAATGAACGGTGGTATTTATATCTATAAAATCAACATTCCTCCAACGATTTGAAAAAGATGCGGCCTGCTTGTAATTTTCCTGTTCATAAGAAGAGCGTACAGCAAGCATCATGGCGGATACATTAGCACTATCATACGAAAGAAAAGTATTTAGAATAGAGTCTGTTCTTTTGTAATTTCTATCTTCTAATAACTGATTTGCGTAGGCTGATAGTATTTTCTCCTGCAAAGGTTGAAGACTATACGCGGCAGAATACATTATTAAAGCAGAATCAGTATTGTCTTTTTCCGCATAAACGTCACCCATATATTTATATAAAACCCCATTTGCAGGTTGGGTTTTTGCAAGCCGGTTATAATGACCAATAGCCTCATCATACTGTTTATGTTTTGTATTGATTAAGGCTAAGTATTTGTTTGCGGTGAAATTTAACGTGTCTGCTTTGAAAGCTTTTAAATAGCAATCTTCCGCTGCGTGGTTATCCTTTATCATGTAATAAGCATAACCAAGAGAATTTAATACATAAATGTCGTTTGGAAAATTAGCAGTATTGCCATCTAAATATTTAATAGCTTCATTGTATTGTTCATTTTGAAAGTAATCCGCTATTTTATTTTTATCAATCTCACCTTGCTGTGCAACTGAATAGACAGAATAATAAACTATAAGTAAAGGCAATATTATTATTTGTTTCATGCCCAATAAGAATTGTCTGGTTATGCTTTTTAACGCCTTATTTCTAATAATTCTTATTGGTTTATTTTTCTACCATGAAGCTTATAAATTGCAAAGTCTGAGAGGGCACATTTTTCCCATCTATTGTCATTGGTTCCCACTTTGGTCCCTTTTTAATTAAACCGACAGCTTCAATTGCACAACTTGGGCAACCCGCAGGAACCTGTATTGCCGAAACATGATATATTTCACCGTTTTCTGTGACGATAAATTGAACCTTAACTGTATAAATTCCTTTTGGAGCTTTATCTTTAACAGTAGGAACATTGGCATCTAAATTTCTTTCCAGGTATCTCTTCCATGCCTGGTTGCCACCTGGAAACTTTGCTTCAGTTGTATCAGAATTACTCGCAAAGGCAGAATTATCTTTTTCGGGATATCCTTCCTTGGTTACAACCGGATATTCTTTCTGAATTAACTTTCCATCATTTTTTTGGAATGTTTGTGCTTTTTCTATATTCTTCTCTTCCATTGTAAAGGCAGATAAGATAGAAATCAATGCTAGCAAGGGCAAAATCATTAAACGACGGACATAACTATGACTGGTAATCTTTGATGCAGTAATCATAAGTAATCTTCTTTTTATAGGTGAATGAAAAAATGAATGGGTTAAAGCGAAAGAATGTTGAGGATATATGGCAGTTAACAACATGTCGGCAAAAGCATTTGTATCATCATTGGAGATTGCTTTTTGATCAGCAATAAACTCATGCAGCATATTCAGCTCATTACGAATGATCCAAAAGAATGGATTTGCCCAGCAAGCTATCAATACAACATTCAGGAATAATTTGTCTGCACTATGATTTTGTTTTACATGTGTAAGTTCGTGCTGAAGAATGCGATTACCTTGTTCACTATCAATATTTATATTTTCATTCCAAAAAATGTATTTAAAGAATGAAAACGGTGTACCGGGACTTTCCGTAAAAACAAAACAGACATTATTCCCAGCTTTTTTCGGGCTGCTTCGTATTATTAATAATATTTTTAAAATCTTAAATATAAGAATGAAAAAAGCGACACCGGTGATGATCAGAAAAGCATACAAGGCGATCAGGTTGTAGTCAGATAAAAGCGGTTGTTTTATTGCTGCGGTTTTTACATAAATATCAGTATTATTTAACGTGGAAAGCAGCTTTATTATGTTTGGCTGCTGAGTACCATAGTTTGAAAAATTAATTTTAAATAAGGGTATTATTAACGACAACAATACAGTCAGAAGCAAGAAACATCTGTTATACTGGTGAAACTTTTTATTGCGTAAAGCGGTTAAATAATAGCTATACATTAAGCCACTTAATAGTGTGACTTTAAGGAAATAATAAGCGAATAATAACATAAGTTAATTTTTTTGCTCCTTGATTTTGTTTTTCAGCGCTTTCAACATCTATTTATACTTTTTTACGTGGCAAACTGAAAATAATTTGCTGAACAATTTCCACCGGAACTTTATGTCCGTTTTGAATGCCAGGCTTCCAATCTGTTGAATTTTTTAATAGCCTAATGGCTTCTTCTTCAAGACCAAGTCCCACATCACTTACTTTCTTAAAATCGCTGAGTTTTCCATCTTCATCTATTATAAATTTTATAGAAACTGCGCCTTCTTTTTTGTTTTCTATTGCCTCTTTAGGATATTGCATGTTGTTTTGTATATAATCTGCAAAAGCTGCCATTCCTTTAGAATAATAAGGAGGGTTTTCAACTACTGTAAAGACTCTATCAAACTTAGGTTTAGCAGTATCCTGTGAAGTTTCTTTTGCGCTCTTATCAATAATTCCATTTGTAGTTATTTCTATAACCCCATTTACTCCCTTTTCGCCATACTTTTCAATTGCTGATTTACCATTAAAAACACTCATTGCCTTTATCTGGCCTGGTGCAATGTTTTTTATATCGAAGTCCTTTGAAGTCATTTCAACTCCGTTTATTACAACAAGGGCTTTTTCTGCAGCAGGAGTATCAGCATTATTAGTTTTTGTATTTATTCTCTCGTCAGTTATCGTTAGAACTACACGGCCTGAAGAATCTTTGATTTTTTTTGTTGCTTCTGTCCCTTCTGGATTTGTAATGTTGCCTTTACTGATTTCATCTGTAACAACAACTCCTTTGAGTTTATCTGTTCGTTTATTTTCTGCTGCGATTTTTGGCTTAGTTAAATTTTGCCCCTTTGTTTTAAAAGAAAAAAATACAATCACAAAGCATAACAATGGTAAAATCATTAGCCTGCGCAGGTAAGAATAACGGGGGTTTTTTGAAGTGGTAAACATAATTAATCGTCTTTTTATTGGTGAATGTAAAAAGGAGCTGGCGAGTGCGAAAGAATGTTGCGGATAAGCGGTTTTTAAAAGCATGGCGGAAAAAGAATCTGTGTTTCCGTCACTTACTGCTTTTTCGTCTGCAATAAATTCATGGATCATATTAAGTTCTTTTCGAATTAGCCAGAAGAAGGGATTCAGCCACCCTGTAATTAAAGCAAGATGTAAAAGCAATTTGTCTGCGCTGTGCTTCTCCTGCACATGGGTTAGTTCATGCTGAAGAATTTGTTTGCCTTCATTTGTTTGCAGATCTATATTTTTATTCCAGAAAATATATTTGAAGAATGAAAAAGGCGTTCCCTTAGCTTCTGTAAAAATAAAATTTATATTATTCCAGCTTTTATTTGGGTTTGACTTGATTAATATAGCTATTCTTACTATGCCTGTCAGTAGCCGAACAAATATAGCGGCAGATATAAATGAAAAAACTACTAAAGCGACCAGATTAAAATCCCAAACTACCGCAGATTTTAATGATTCCTCTACAATAGCATCACTTGCTGCTACAACTTTTAATAGTTTAATGGCAGGCATTTGCTGTTGTAGTGTCTCGTTCCAAAATTTGATGCGGGCAAGAGGAATTATACAGGACAATATAACAGTACCAAGCAAATAAAAACGGTTGTACTGATGAAATCGTTTATTTCGCAGCACAAAAAAATAGTAGCTGAATAATAAACCGCTGCATACCGTAACCTTTAAAAGGTAATAAGCTAATGAGAGCATTGCATTATTTTTTATGTTTTTTAATTTGTTTCAGCAAAAGCTCAAGGTCTTCTATACTGAGCTCATTTTTTTTTACCATAAAAGAAACTACATTACTAAATGAGCCATCAAAATAGCTCTCCACCAGGTTCTTCATCGAGTTGTTTGAGTAAGCTTCTTTGTTCACCAATGCGTAATATTGGTTTAGTCTTCCGAATGTTTCTATTCCTACAAACTCTTTTTCGACAAGAATTTTTAAGATAGTAGCCACAGTATTGGAGTGAGGTTTGGGGTCAGGCAACGCATCAATAATATCTTTTAAGAAACCTTTTTCCACTTTCCATAGTGCCTGCATTACCTGTTCTTCGGCCTTGGTTAATGTCTTTTTCATTTACAACTAATTATTTAGTTAAATAAAGATACTAACTAATTGTTTAGTTACCAAACTGTTTTTTTAGTTTATAAGAAATATAAGAAGATGGATTGAAAATAATATAAAAATAACGTAAAGTTTATTCTGTCTGAAAAATCAGAGTTGTTAAGCAGATTAGAAGAAATGAAAATCTAAGAAGAGGTCTAATCTGTCCGTATGCAAGATTGGAAAAGTGTCGAAAATTGTATTTTTTGCAAAGTTGATAATATATCGGCATTTACAATGGCATGTAACGATTCAATTTATAAGGTTGCAGTTAACCAAAAAGATCATTAGTGAAAGAAATTCTGATTCTTGATTGAAAATTATTAATGGTTTTAAATATTTCTATCAAAGTTCCCTGCTCAATTTTAGTAAGCCTGTTAAGGTCAATATAATTGTTTGGCTCCTTTCTATCGTTAATGATTTGATTTGCCTGGTTCTTTAGCCGCATGCTCATTAAAGAATAATATGACTGGAGAAGTTCGTTAAAAGAAGTTTCAGTAAAAATGCCCGTGGCCTTTAAGGCTTTCAGTCGTTCCCCGGTATTTACTTCAAAAATTCTGTTTTGCAGCGCATAAACTCTTACCAGGTCTACAATTGGCGTCATAGCTTTTTTTATGTCAAATACTTCCTGAGAGCCTATGGTGGTGGTTCTTATGTTTTTAAAAAAGGTCAAAGGGGGCTCATATTGCAGCGCATTTTTAGCCATAAAGTAAAAAAGCTTTTCCAACGGTTTTTGCAATTCCCAATCCAGAAAGCTCTTTAGTTCGTCCATAATTAATACTTCGCCAAAAAGAAAACGGCAATCAAAAAAAGTAGAAAATTTAATAGCGGTTTCTGCCAGCGGCTCTTCAATCCAACTTGCATAATTGCGTTTCCAGTAAGATAAAGAATGCGTCCATTTATGATTTTTAGCCATGAAGCCGCCGCTGCAAAAACTAAATCCTATATCATTTAATCTTCCTGATACCGTATCTGCAAATTTCAAAAAATATTCTCTTACCGGTTCCCTGTGTTCATTGGCTTTATCTTCATAAATGATAGCGTTATCCTGGTCTGTTTTCAAGGTTTGTTCTTTACGACCCTCACTGCCAAGCACCATAAATACAAACTTAGCCGGAGGCTGTCCCATTTCATCTATTACGCCTTCTATCACTTTAATGGCAATAGTATCTGCAACCGTTGTTATTACCTGGTTGGCAATTTCTGCATTTACACCCCGTTCCAGCAGTTGCATTACTATCTCAGGCACTTTTTCCCACTTCTTTTTTAGCTCGCCGACAGTTGAAGCAGATTTAACGGATTGTATAAATACCAAAGGAGACTGCGCCTGTTCACTCAACAGTTTGTTGCGGCTCTGAAAGCCTATATACTCACCGTTCTCCTCTACAAGCAGGTAACGCGTTTTGGTGCGGAACATCATGAGAATAGCTTCATAAACATAAGCTTGTGTACTAATGGAAACAACAGGTTTATCCATAATACTTATAACCGGATTGTTAGCATCTGATATAGTGGCTACTACTTTATCTCTTATAGTTATATCTGTAACATAACCAATTACTTTTCCCTGCTCATCCTTTACAAATAAGCAGCTAACCTTGTTTTTAGCCATTAATTTCGCAGCAATATATATTGGTTCAGTGCCTGCACAGGAAACGATATTCCTGTACTGAATGCTTTCTATTTTACGGGAATACAATTGATCAGAAGCTATATAACTTTCATTAAAAGTTGCGGGAGGTTTTACAAAATGTGCAAACTCCTCATTAAGGAGGTGCTCTCCGTATTTTGCAGTAAAGTGATGAAAAAATACTTCAAATGATTTGCAAAGCTCTACAAAGTCTTTTCTGGGCAAGGTATATACCACTGTCCCTTTTTTTGCAATAGCAGTTTTTATAGACCGCTTCCGGTTTAAAAGTATTGAAATTCCTCCGTAGCAAAATCCTTCATGATGAATTTCTACGCACCTTTTATTATAAGAGCTGTCATAAAAAAAGGATTCGTATTCTCCTTGTACAATAATATCTACCCCTTTCATTTTTGAAACTTGCTGGTGATAGATGACGGCTTCCTTGCTATACTTAACCTCTTCTAACAAATCTGCCACACCAAGCAGCACATCTTCCGGTAATCCGTTAAAAGGTATTGCATGCTTTAGAAATTCAAGACGGGCATTCATAGATAATAAAAGATTAAAAAAATTGAAGAAATAATAAAAAGCATTGGAACTGCACAACCTGCGCCTTTCTTTTCAGCCAGTGGTGTATAAGCCATTTTCTGCTGAAGGGCAATGGCTTCATCAGTAATTTCTCCGCGTTTTACCAGTTCAAAAAAACATTCCGCAGTGGCTCTTGCATCAACCAGCGCATTATGTTGATTCTTTAGTGTAATGTTAAAAAGAGTTTTATATAATTCACTTAACTTAAAAAATTTCAACACCGGATTTTTTACAAGATGAGTGGTAGCCAGCATGGTGCAAAATGTCGTTTCTTTTTTTATAGGATTTTCAATTCCCGTTCTGTAAAAATCTGCTCCGACCATATTAAAATCAAACTCCATAAAGTGTCCTATGACCAAAGGTTGATACCTGGCTACATCCTCAGAAAGCATTTTCATTACTTCTGTACGGCTTTGCCCATTTGCCTCAATATACGATTGGGTAATACCATGAATTTTTGTTGCAGATCTGGCAATTTTAAAATTATTTCCTTTTATGTAATGATTCTCCTGTTTCACTTCCTGCCCGTCTTTAGTATATATAATCCAGCAGACCTGTACACAAAAAGGCCAGTTGTCTTTTGCAGAATAAGGAAGTTTCCATTTTTTTGGAAGCCCCGAAGCTTCTATATCTAAAAACAACAGGTAATCTGTCAATGTAAAAAATTAATAAAATTATTTTAGCTTAAGAGTTAAATGCCAAATATATGGAGACTATGATAAATTAATATTTGGTGATAGACAAAACACTTCGATATAAGTGCAATGAGAAGCAGAGCAGAAATTCTTTTTTATAGTATATTTTAAAAAAGCTGATACATCTCCGTTTAAACCTGATATTTGTTCTCTATTCTTGTTACATAACAACTAAAATGATGAATGAATTATTATTTTATTAGCATGCAATTCAATCAAAGCATTTCCATTTAGTGCATCAATAATTACTGTTAATTGTTGCTCAAATAATTTCAGAAGTTCTTTATTTGAAATATTTCCCGTTTTTACAAGTAAGAGTTTTGAAGGTTTTCCGATTATTAAAAATGACTCTAAAAAGTCATAATCTTTTGTAATTACAACTCTTTTTTGTTCCTCTGAAATTTGAATAATCTGTTTATCTTTTGTTTTATTTTTAGCTAAAAGTTGAAGTGTATGAATAGAATCAAAACCTTTTCCTACTAAAAAGTCTGCGAGCTTTTGTGGCAATTGTGCATCTATTATAAACTTCATTAAGCAAATGTATAAATGCTTTTTACCCTCGAAAGTCTGGCAGCGTATTCCAGGCAAGCCAGAAAGTCTTCCTTTTCAAGGTCGGGATAATCTTCAAGTAACTCTTCTATAGTCATTCCTGAAGCCATTAATTCAAGCATTATTTCAACAGGATAACGAAGTCCCCTGATTACCGGCTTACCATGACACACATCATCATCTATTGTTATTCTCTTTAGTAAATCTTTCATATGGTTTCAAATTTAGTTCATTCATCACATACAGCATAAAGTTTAAATCTTTATTGGGATGTTACAGGGTACCTTCGCAACTTTGTGAGCTCATTTTAAGCATTCATGACCCCGGAACGGAGAGAAAAGTTATTGTTGGTATTACAGAAGCGTCAAAACAATCTGACTGTGGTTTTAGAAAATGTGTTTGATCCTCACAACGAAGCAGCCGTAATGAGAACCTGTGACTCTGTTGGCATACAAGATGTTTTCATAATAAATCACCGGGTTCCTCCCAAAAAAAATTGGGGTTTCAAAAGTGGCAGCAGTGCAAAGAAATGGCTTACAGTTCATCAATTTTCTAATGCAGCAGAATGCTTTAAAGAATTACGAAACAAGTACAATAAAATATTTACAACTCATCTTGCTTCTGATTCCGTAACCCATTTTGCAGCTAACCTGACTGTAATAGGCGTTGTTGTTGGGTTTCATTTTTTTTGTGTTCCAGTTTGTGTACTACAGATTTTCTTTTGGTGAAGGGTTGGTGCTTTATTTTTAAGATGTT
>JAABUS010006828.1_pt1 | contig 13542 bp, 14 predicted proteins | sample 5560161 | NCBI WGS metagenome assembly JAABUS01 (sample SAMN10711885, study PRJNA513376) | rock metagenome | isolation source: Antarctica rocks | place: Antarctica: Victoria Land, Trio Nunatak nord | collected 2016-01-04 | reverse complement strand
CACGTATCCACCCCAAATATAAAACACCTTCTTTTGCCACGATAGTTACCGGTTTTGTGGTTGCTGTTCCGGCTTTGTTTTTAAACCTGACCGAGGTAACAGACTTGACCAGTATCGGAACTTTATTTGCTTTTGTACTGGTTTGCGGCGGCGTTCTACTATTGCCAAAAGACGAAGAAGTTCAGGCTGAAGACAGTCATAAAAAATTCAAAATACCTTATATCAATTCTAAATTTATTGTACCTGTTTTATTTGTAATCGGCTTGGTGGTTTTTTGGAAGCCTTTTTTGGCACTTTTCCATTACTCCGGCGATCAAGACAAATTGCCCTATTTCCTGTTCATCGGCCTTTCTGCGGTAATAACGGTGTTGGCTTTTGTCAAAAATCTGTCACTGATCCCGGTTTTGGGTTTGTTAAGTTGTTTTTATCTGATGACAGAATTGGGTTATACCAACTGGCTGCGGTTTCTGATCTGGCTGGTGATTGGCCTGGTTATTTATTTTACGTACAGCTACCGGCATAGTAAATTGAATGTGGCGTAAACACAATGCTTCTTTTAGCACACAAAAATTTAGGTGCTAAAAGAAGCATGAAGATTAATGTGTCAAAATCCGGTTAATGTTTACCGCTTCCGGATCAGTTAATAAAAGCGGGACCTGTTCTATGGTTACAAAACTCAGGTCCAAACCAAATCCACGTTCTTCAGAAAGACTAAGTGCTTTCAGGATAAAATAATACTCCATATAAAAATGCTCGAAAAAAGATAGGTTGTGCGACTTGGACAATACTTTTTCCAAGACAATAAACCTGAAATCGCCTACTATTTTATATTTGTTGAGGGAAGTATATTTACTGGTGATGTTAACTTCTCCATTTTTGACCAAGTCTTCCACCACTTTTCGAAACAGAAGATTAATGCGCTGTTCTACCCGAAAACCTAACTTAAAATCAATCCGGATCAGTTTGTTCGGTACTAAAAAATCTACTTTATATTCGCTGATATACGGCTCGTCCATTACATCCACATGTACCAACCAGTAAATATCTGCCCTTTTGGGTTGCTTTTGTAAAATGGAATAAATGATCTTGGATTCGATCTCGGAACTGAAATTGGCACTGGTGAGATAAACCAATTGGGAAGCAAATTTCGGAACAGATTCATCATCGCTTAGTTGCTTGATGATCTCATAATAATCACTCAACTCAATAAATTTAATATAACGGTTCCTGATCCTGCGGGCCGTATGCCAGGTCCACATCACCGAAAAAAGGAAACAACCAATCATCACTGCAAACCAGCCCCCATGTATAAATTTGACCAGGTTACTGGCCAAAAAGCTGCCTTCGATCAACACATAAACCACTAAAAAGCTATAAACTACATATTTAGGGTATTTTTTGCGGGACAGATAAACTGATACTAATATGGTGGTCATCAGCATGGCCAAAGTAATACTTAAACCATAAGCTGATTCCATCCTTTCCGATCTTCTGAAAATAGCCACTACCGCCAAACAACCGGCACAAAGCAACCAATTGACACTTGGGACGTACAACTGCCCTTTTTGGATACTTGGATAGTTGATCCTTACTTTAGGCCAAAGGTTTAATCTTACCGCTTCAGAAATTAATGTAAAAGAACCTGAAATCAATGCCTGGCTGGCGATAACTGCTGCCACAGTAGCAATGCCAATACCAAAAATAAGGAACCAGGAAGGCATAATTTCATAAAAAGGATTGCGGCCTCCCAGCTTTAGGCTTTCATGATGAAGCAACCATACAGACTGGCCCAAGTAATTAAGAACGAGACATATTTTAACGTAAACCCAGCTTACCCGAATATTGTCCCGGCCGCAATGTCCTAAATCAGAATACAAAGCTTCTGCACCGGTTGTACATAAAAACACGGCACCGAGAATGATAAAAGCATTTGGGTCATGCGCCAGCAACTGATAAGCATAATAAGGGTTTAAAGCTTTGAAAATACCGGGCATTTGGATGATATAGGATATGCCCAAAACACCCATCATGCTAAACCAAATGAGCATAATTGGCCCGAATGCCTTTCCAACCAAAGACGTTCCAAATTGCTGGATCAGGAACAAACCTAAAATAATAGCCACCACAATATAAACTGTTGGCAAGCCTTTGTAAAGAATATCCAGACCTTGTATGGCTGAAGAAATAGTAATGGGCGGGGTGATAATACCATCAGCCAGCAGGGCACAACCCCCTATAACTGCAGGTATGATCAACCATCTGGCTTTCTTTCGCACTAAAGAAAACAGTGAAAAAATACCGCCTTCCCCTTTATTATCTGCCTGAAGCGTGATTACTACATATTTTAAAGTAGTTTGCAGGGTAAGTGTCCAAAAAATACAAGACATACCGCCCAGGATCAGGATATTGGAAATGGGTTGGCTGTTTACGATTGCGGTAAAAACATATAAAGGCGATGTACCGATATCCCCATAGATTATTCCTAAACTGACTAAAAATCCCGCAGCAGAAAATTTGTGGAGGTCTTTATGATTCACGTTTTTAATTTTATGGATTGCTAAATTATTGTAGATTTATTAACAGTTGTAAAAAAGACACTATTTTTAAATGTGGCACGAATTTAGACATTTTAAAAATGTTAAATATTGTTAAAAGCATACTGTTTTTATCGGATGTTATTTTTTTAGGCCAGTAAATCGATACTTTTGGAAGGAATTTATACATGAAACACCTCTACTCTTCTATAAGTACATTATTTCTTTTGCTGTCAGCATTCGTGCTTATGAGCTTTATGCTGGATGCCGGCATTGCTTCAACTATTAAATCCGATAGTATCCCTTCAAAATTTCAGACTAAAACCGAGCGGTACTCTTATCTAAAAAATGGTTTAAAAGTACCCTTTCCAACTGTAAAGCCGGTTCAGAACCAACTGAATATAAGTAAGCAAGCTTCTGTTAAAGTTGAGAATGAAAAGCTCCTTACCGATGTCAGTATTTATCCAAACCCGATTACTGATAAACTGAACCTCAGTTATAATGTTAAAAAAAACACCAACGTTTCCATCAAAATTATAGACATGTTGGGCAACGAAGTTATTACGCTGTTATCACAAAGAGTAGAAGCCGGCGAACAAAAAAATACTTTTCAATTGAGCAATCGGTTATCAAGTGGATTTTATTTTGTGCGGATGATTGTAGGGACAGAATCTGTGATTAAACGTATTTCTGTACTGTAACAGGTATTTTATACTTCAAACAAAGCTATTGCGTGCTTCCGCAGTTATTTAATTTTTTAGTTTTGGCTTAAAATCAATGTAGATGAAGATTATTGCCATTGGCCGGAATTATGCCGAACACGCTAAAGAATTGAACAATCCGATCCCCGCTGCCCCGGTTATTTTTTTGAAGCCGGACACGGCAATCTTAAAAGACAACAAGCCTTTTTACCACCCGGATTTTTCGGAAGACATTCATCACGAAATAGAAATTGTGTTGAAAGTAAGCAAGGAAGGTAAAAATATCAGCGAAAAGTTCGCAGCAACATACTATGAAGAGCTTGGTTTAGGCATCGATTTTACCGCCCGTGACATCCAGCAGCAGCAAAAAGAAAAAGGACTGCCTTGGGAACTAGCCAAAGGGTTTGACAATTCTGCACCGATCAGTAATTTCGTGCCGAAAAACCAGTTTCCGGATTTATACAAGGTTAATTTTCACCTGGATGTGAACCAGGAAACCCGGCAGACCGGAAACACGAAAGACCTGCTTTTTTCTTTTGAACAGATCATAGTTTTTGTATCGAGATACATCACCCTGAAAAAAGGCGATTTGATTTTTACCGGAACCCCGGCAGGCGTTGCCCGCGTAAAAACAGGCGACCAATTGGAAGGTTATCTGGAAGATGAGAAACTGCTTGATTTTTTTGTGCGATAAGATGTTTAGAAAGTTCTTATTGTGTTTTTGTTCCTTTTTTATTTTTACTGATCTATCCGCACAAATATTTACGCAAAGCGGCAACTTACCACAAAGCATTTACCGGTATCCGCAGGATTATTTTCGCTATCCGCTGGATTTGCCGCCGAGTACAGCCGGTTCTTTTGGCGAACTGAGGCCAAACCATTTCCACTCCGGATTGGATTTTAAAACCAATCAACGTACCGGTTATCCGGTCCACGCCGTTGCAGAAGGTTTTGTGTCGCGGATACGTGTACAATATGGTGGTTTCGGGCTGGCGGTCTATATCACTCATCCCAATGGTTACACCTCGGTTTACGGTCATTTAGAACGCGTTACTTTGGAACTGACTAAGATCATTAAAGATTATCAGTACAAAAACCAAACTTACGAAACCGATTTTGTACTGCCGCCAGCGCAGGTACCGCTTCATAAAGGTGATGTTTTTGCCTGGTCTGGCAATGCCGGTGCTTCTGCCGGGCCGCATGTGCATTTTGAAATCAGGGATACCCAAACGGAACAAACCATTAACCCGCAATTGTTTGGCCTTACTATTCCAGACCGTGTTCAGCCTGCAATTTATGCCATTTGTGCTTATCATCTCAATGGAAAACCCTTTAGCGAAAATACTGCCAAGCAATTTATTTCGGTAATAGGTTCCGCAGGAAATTATCGCCTAAAAGAAGCATTACCAATCCGTATGAGCGGAGAATCAGCTTTTGGGATCACCACAAACGATAGGAACAGCTCTTCACAAAACCACAACGGTATTTATTCTATCCAATTGAATGCGGACGGCAAAACGGTTTATGTTTTTACAATTGACCGTTTTGCTTTTGATCAAACCCATGCCATCAATTCACACATTGACTATCCTGCTTTTTTAAGTTATGGCCGGTGGATGCAGAAAAGCTTTGTGGATCCCGGAAACCAGATCGGGTTGTACAACGGTACGCAAAACCGCGGTGTCATCAGCTTTAATGATGATGCCGTGCATGACCTGGAGTATGTGATAAAAGACATTGCAGGCAATACTTCTGCCCTCAAATTCCAGGTAAAATCCACGCCTCCGCCTGTTGCTGAAACTGCTGCTCCGAACGGTGCCTTTTTTAAATTTGACCAGCAGAATACATTTGAAACAGACCAAGTTAAAGTAATCTTTCCAAAAGGGGTTTTGTATGATAACCTGGATTTTAATTACAGCACTTCACCCAAAAAAACCGGCGGTTATTCTGTGGTGCATCATATCCATAACCGTTTTACACCGTTGCATGATGATTTTGAACTTTGGATCAAACCGGATGTTTCACTTGGAAATAATACTGATAAAGCTGTCATCGTTAATACCGGACATGGTGCCCGGATTAGTTTTTTTAAGGACAGCTTTGTAAAAGCAAAGGTCAGGAACTTTGGGGATTATTATATTGCCATCGATACGATTGCGCCGGTTATTACGCCGGTAAATATCTCCGAAGGAAAAAATATGGCTGCGGCAAGTAACATGGCTTTCCGGATTGGCGATAATTTATCGGGCATCAAATCTTATAAAGGTTATATTGACGGGCAATGGATTTTGGTAGAACAAGATTATAAAAGTAAATTGTTCCGTTATTTCTTTGACGAACATTGTACAGCAGGAAAACACAAATTGGAATTGGTAGTTACAGACCAGAAAGACAACATTAAAAAACTGACACTAACTTTTTATCGGTAAAAGAAGCATCTATAATTATGGATTTAAAAAACAAAGTTTTAAAAGAAGGTGACAAAGCCCCGGCTTTCACTTCAATAGATCAAAACGGAAAAACAGTTTTTCTATCTGATTTTTTGGATAAAACGCTCATCTTGTACTTTTACCCAAAAGATAATACGCCGGGCTGTACGGCTGAAGCTTGCAGTTTTCGGGACAATTATCAATCGCTTTTGCAGCAAGGTTATCAGGTAGTCGGCATCAGTACAGACGATGAAAAATCGCACAAAAAATTTGAATCCAAATACGGGCTGCCCTTTCCGCTGCTTGCCGACACGGATAAAAAGATTTCAGAAAGTTACGGTGTTTGGGTGGAGAAAAACATGTATGGCAAATTGTACATGGGCACGGCAAGGACTACTTTTTTGATCGATAAAAACAGCATCATCCTGAAAATTATTGAAAAAGTAGATACCAAAAACCCTTCTCGGCAGGTGCTGGATTTATTGGCTTGAATATCTTCAAAACAGACAATATTAAACTAATGCCTCTTTTAACACTCATACTGTTTTTATCTGCCTAAAAACTGCTTTCTGTTGCTTTAATTAACCGCTTGTAACATTAATCTCATAAAAAGATTAAGTTTGCGTAAAAACCGATCATTTATATTACGAATTATTAAATGTCTGCACAGGTTGACGATCAAGAAATATTGAGCAAGTTTCAGGATGAAAAAACCAGGAACGAAGCTTTTAACCTGTTACTGAAAAAGTATCAGCAAAAAATATACTGGCACGTACGCCGCATGGTCATCAACCATGATGATGCGGATGACCTTGTACAGGAGGTTTTTGTAAAAGTTTGGAAAAACTTGCTGGGTTTTCGCAACGATGCGCAGTTATACACTTGGATGTACCGCATTGCCACCAACGAGTGTATTACTTTTTTGAACCGGAAAAAACTGAAAAACAATGTCCCTTTTGATGATGTTGCTTACGAACTATCAGAATCACTAACGGAATCTGCTTATTTTGACGGCGATAAAGCACAACGTAAATTGCAGAAAGCGATCTTGACTTTGCCGGAAAAACAAAGGTTGGTTTTCAACTTAAAATATTTTGATGAGATGAAATATGAAGAAATGTCTGATGTCCTGGGTACAAGCGTTGGTGCCTTAAAATCATCCTTCCATTTGGCCGTTAAAAAAATTGAAGCTTACTTACTTGCAGAAGATTAATGGAAATAGATTTTAAACCTTTTGAAGAAAACTGATTCTATCTATTCGTCATGAATGAGAATACTGAACATACAGACTGGTTAAACGATTACCCCGTTTTGAAAAATCACCAAGGCGTAAATCCGTTCTTGGTTCCTGATCGTTTTTTTGAGGAACAGCAAGAACGAATTGTTTCTGCTGTTTACGCAGAAGAACTGAAGCTAAAAACACCTAATACAGGCTTTAACGTGCCCGACAGTTATTTTGAAAATATGCATGAACAAGTTTCTTCGGTTGTCGGACTGGAAAAACTGCGTTTCTCAAATGATTCTTCTATTAAATCTGATCAGTTTTTTGAGGAGCAGCAAAGCATCATCGCTGCCCGGATAAAAATAAACGAACATGCTGCAAACGGAAGTGGTTTTACTATCCCGATAAATTATTTTGACGGATTAACAGATCGTATCACCCAAAAAACAGGTATAAAAGAAGTACAGCAACAGGGAAAAGTCCGCAATTTATTTACACGAGCAGCCTGGAAATATGCTACTGCGGCTTGTATGGCAGTTGCCGTAACCACGGGGATTTTTGTAAAGCAATATCAATCAGCACACAATGTGCAAACACAACTTTCGAGATTGCCAGATGCAGATATTGAAAATTATTTAAAAATTAATGCCGATACTTACGATAATCATACTATCTTAGAAAACAGCATTTCTGATATAGAATTGAATATTGAAAACAATCAGGCAACAAGTGCTGACAGCAACGGAACAATTAAAAATTAAAAAGTTGCGATATGAAATCTTTAACAGTAACTATGATTAAAAAATATAGCTTTGCCTTAATCCTGGTGGTCATATTTACTAAAACTGAATGGACTTTAGCACAGGATTTTCGTGTACAAAGCCATACCAACCAGGACAATAGAAGTAATTTTAACAACAACAATATTGACAACAGTGCTGGGATGCAGAAAATTCAATCGATCAAATTGAATTATATGTCTGATGATATGCACCTGACTTCGGATGAAGCCGCCAAATTTGGCCCGGTTTACAAGCAGTTTCAAAATGAAATGAACATGGTACTGCACCAAAAAAGACAAAACATACTTAATTCACAAAAAAACGCACAAGATATTGTAAATGACAATTTTGATTACGATTCAAAAATCTTGTCCATCAAAAAACATTACAACGAAGAATTTTCTAAAATACTTCCTCCTGACAAAGTTTTGCATTTTTGGAAAAGCGAGAGAACATTTAATGAAGAAATGATCAAACGCCTCAAATCCAAAAGGGGCAACGACGGAAATTAACAGCAGCAAAACTGATTGTCAAAAGGCTTTTAACACGTTTGTTAAAGGCCTTTTGTATTTTTGTACATGCTTACTAACCGCCAGCTTTTTTTGCTAAACGTTGCCCAAACATCCAATTCACCAAGATTATTAGAGATTGAACGCGCCGAAGGACTATATCTATTTGATGTTGACGGCAAAGCTTACATGGACCTGGTTTCGGGTTTTGCGGTGAGTAACACCGGACACCGGCATCCTAAAATTGTACAAGCTATCAAAGATCAGGTTGATTTGTACATGCACCTAAGCGTTTACGGCGAATTTGTGCAATCGCCGCAAGTTAGACTGGCGCAAAAATTAACCTCTCTCCTACCCGATTCACTCAACTCAGTTTACTTCACCAATTCCGGCACGGAAGCGACTGAAGGCGCGATGAAATTAGCGAAAAGGTTTACCGGCCAACCTGAAATAATCGCTTGTAAAAGTGCTTATCATGGCAGCTCTCAAGGTGCTTTAAGTTTGATGGGAAACGAGGGATACAAGCAGGCGTACCGGCCTTTGTTGCTTGGGATCAGGTTTATCAATTTTAACCAAAAACAAGACCTCGAACAAATCACAAAGCATACCGCAGCCGTAATTGTAGAAACGATACAGGGAGAAGCCGGAATCCATGTCCCTGATCTGGAGTACATGCTTCTTTTACGGCATAAATGTTCGCAAACCAATACTTTGTTAATTCTGGATGAGATACAAAGCGGATTAGGCCGTACCGGAAAACTGTTTGCTTTTGAACATTTTGGTATCGTGCCAGATATTTTGTTAACAGCAAAAGCATTTGGCGGCGGCATGCCTTTAGGTGCTTTTATTGCGTCCAAAGAAATTATGGATGTGCTGAAAGAAAACCCGATCCTGGGCCATATCACCACGTTTGGCGGTCATCCGGTTTGTTGTGCGGCTGGTTTAGCTTCGTTGGATATTATTCTGAAGGAAGATTTAATGAAAGCAGTTCCCGAAAAAGAAAAGCTTTTCCGCAAACTGCTTCAGCATCCTGAAATCAAGGAAATACGCGGAAAAGGATTGATGCTTGGAATCCAACTCAGCAATTTTGAACAGGTGGAAAGCGTAAGCAAAAGATGTGTGGAAAATGGCGTAATTGTAGATTGGTTTTTGCATTGCGAAACTGCTTTAAGGATTGCGCCGCCGTTGATTATCACTTCGGAAGAAATCAGGAAAGCTTGTGATGTGATTTTGGAAGCTATCAGTTTTTACTCCAAATTCTGATACTGTTTTTATCCCTATAAAAACAGTATCAGGCCATTTTGTTTCTTTTGATTAAATAAGCTTTTAAAACCTGATCGTAACCCTGATGCAAATTGGCATCAACTAAATCAATCTTGTATTGCGCGCATTTCAATTCCAAATTGTGGCGATAAGTATTTAAAGCTGACCGATAACTTTCGCGGATTTCGTTTGGATGAACTTTCATTTCCGCTCCGCTTTCTAAATCAACAAAATGATAAGGCCGGTTTTCAAAGTTAAATTCCAGCTCCTTTTGATAGTCTGAAATATTGAATATCACCACTTCATGTTTGCTGTGTTTGAGATGTTGTAAGGCGGCAAACAAATCGGCTGACTTTTGCTCGTCCATCGCATTCTCCAGCATATCACTAAAAATAACAATCAGGGAACGTTTATGGATTTGTCCGGCCAATTGATGCAGAACCTGGGAAATTGCAGTTGATTGCATGCTTCTTTTATCCTGCAAAATCTTTTCTAATTGCGCAAAAAGATAAAACAAATGTGCGGAAGTTGATTTGGCGGGGCTGATAAAATCCACCTGATCAGAAAAAAGGCAAAGCCCAAAAGCATCGCGTTGTTTTTTAAACAGATACATTAAAGCTGCTGCCGAGTAAACCCCAAACTCCAGCTTGCTCATCCCTTTTTCTGGAAAGTTCATGGAAGAGGAAGTGTCCAGCACCAAAAAACAACGGAGATTGGTTTCTTCTTCAAACTGTTTGACGAACAGTTTATCTGTTCTGGCCATCAGTTTCCAATCTACGTTCCGCACCGATTCCCCATTATTGTAAGCGCGGTGCTCTGCAAACTCCACCGAAAAACCATGAAACGGACTTTGGTGCAAACCGGTTATGAAACCTTCTACCACTTGTTTGGCCAGCAGTTCTAAATTTGCGAATTGTTGTATTTCTTGGTTGAGGCTGAGGTTTGTACTCATTTTATAAAGCTAAATATTAGATTTTGCTTTACAAGGTTAAAAAAAAATTAGGTGGTAAAAGAAGCATTATTCATACTAAAGGCCATTTAAAAAAGCTTTTGCATCTTTTAACTCCAACTCACCTTTTTTCCATTTTTTTATATCAGTTAAAGAGCCTTTTAAAGATTCATAGATCTGCTTTTCCTTTTTTTTAAAAGGTCGAACTTTTGGCTCAACTTCATCCTTACTTTTAATCTCGTAGTTTAATTCAAGTGCATTCAAAAATGCTTTAAGCACTTTTTCAGATTTTTTATCATCTGTACTAACCATAAATGTTGCCATAAACAAATTTACAATTTAACATCTAAGTTATGTAGGAAATTATTATCCTTGATATTAAAATTTAGGTGACAAAAGAAGTATCTCAAAAATTAAACGCACAAAAAAACCCGGCTTAAATAAGCCAGGTTTTTGTATGCTAAAAAAGTATTACACCAATTGTTTGTTCAGTTTGTCTGCCAAAACAGATTTTGGGACAGCGCCAATTTGCTTGTCAACAATTTCTCCGTTCTTAAAAAACAACAAAGCCGGGATGTTACGGATGCCAAACTTCATGGAAATGCCAGGGTTGTTATCCACGTTCACTTTTCCCACAACTGCTTTATCACCGTATTCTTTCGCAATTTCTTCTACTACCGGGCCAACCATACGGCAAGGTCCGCACCATTCTGCCCAAAAATCCACCAAAACGGGTTTATCTGATTTTAGCACAACTTCGTCGAAGTTGGCATCTGTAATTTCTAAAGCCATAATATTTTTTATTTATAATGTTTAAACAAATATATACTAATCAATTTACTTGCCACAGTTACTTTATGACAATCTGACAATTTTACGACTTCCCAAAAAACACCTGCTAAAAACTGTATCAGCAAAATTCTAATCTGCTTTAAATATAGCTGCTTTAAATAATTAAGTTTTTTATTGCTACTTTAACAAAAGCTTTCCGTAAAAAATAAGCCCAAATCTATATGAAAAATTTATCCCTGATCATTATCTTTTTTTGCATTAGCAGTTTGCATGTTATTGCCCAAACCGTAAGCATTGATGATGATAAAAGCACCGGCTTAAAAGGTGGCATCAGCTACCTGAGCAATAATGTTTTTATGGGAAGAACAGATTTGATTACTTCAAAAACAATTACACCAGAGATTACATATAATTTTAAATCAGGTATTTATGTATCAGGATCGGCAGATTTTATCCCCGGCAAGAAATCCAGAATTTTGGACGGAAGCAGTTTAGAATTAGGTTATAATTATGAGATTAATGACAATCTGTACGGCGGACTGTCGTTTTCAAAATATTTTTACAGTTCCAACAGTACACGCATTACTTCTGCCATCAGCAGTTTTGCAAATGCTTATTTGAATTATGATTTAGATGATATTGTTACCCCAGAAATCAGTGCAAGCTACAGCATCTCCTCCAAAATGTGCACAATGATGTTTTTATTACGCCTGGTTTGATGCATATTTTTACGGTCGAGCATGTTTTTGCTTTAGATAATTCTTTAGATATCGGTCCTGAAATCACCTTAAATACCGGTACTCAAAATTTTTACAATGGATATTTTAACCGGCGGAGAAAAAACAACGCAACTGTAACCAACCAGATTTCTACTGCGGATCAATCCAAACTGACACAATTTACTTTGCTCGATTATGAAGTAAGTTTGCCTTTAAAATACAAAGCGACAGACTATTTGATTGCATTTACCCCAAACTATACCTTCCCTCAAAATAAATTACCAGATTCGGTGGTTTCAAAATTAGCCGATAAAAGAAGCTTATTCTATTTTGAGGTGAGTATATTGTTTAAATTTAATTAATTTAAAGTAACCGGATTATTGGTCAAAACTTTTATACCATCCAAAAAATCATCCGCTGGGTTTACTTTAAAGCTGCGCGAAGGCATTTCTACCGCAATGGCATCCTCTTTATCTTTCACCTGGAAACGCAGCACACAGTTTTTTACAGCATATTTTTGGTTGTTGGCTTCTACCAAATCCTGCAAATCATTAAGCAAACGGTCGGAAAGTTCGTTCAAATTCAAGCTGATAGTTAATGATTTAGTCAATTTATCACGCAGTTCTGATAGCAGTTGCATAGAAGAAATCCGCAAGTCCCAGTTGTCTTTTTGTTTAAATTTTTCCTCGATGTTTCCTTTCAGCTGCAAAAAATAACCGTCCAAAAGCAGGTTTTTAAACTTAATGTAATCATCGCCAAACAAAGCAAACTCATAAGAATCATTGTAATCCTCCAGCATAAAAGTGCCGAAAGGGTTTCCTGTCTTGGTCATTTTATGCTGTACGTTGAAAAGCAAGCCGCCGATACACAATTCACCTTTACGTTTTAACTCGTTAAAAGCAGCAACTGTTTCATCTCCTCCTTCGCGGTTTTTCATCTTTTGGATCAGTTTCAAGTCCAAAACAGTAGCGTTGCAAAACTTCTCCAGTTCAAACTTATAATTGTCGAGCGGATGGCCGGTTAGGTAAATCCCGATCAAATCTTTTTCGTATTTCAGCTTTTCGATCAGCGGATACTCCTCGCCATTAGGCATTGGCGGTTCGGGGATCAAAGAAGCATTTAAACCGCCAAAAAGCGAAACCTGTGAACTGTTTTGCGTGTTCTGGTAATCGGTTCCGTATTTGATCAAACGCTCCAGACCAGTTAAAATACCGTTCTCGGTCTTCATAAAAAACAGTGAACGTTTTAGCCCGAAACTATCAAAAGCACCACTGTGAACTAAGTTTTCGCATGATTTTTTGTTGACCGAGCGCGTATTGGAACGACGTGCAAAATCATAAACAGTTCGGTACGGGCCATTGGCGTTACGTTCTTCAATAATGCTTTCCACCGCTTTTTCGCCTACGCCTTTTATGCCTGCTAATCCAAAACGAATTTCCCCATGTGCATTTACGGTAAAAGTTGTAGAAGATTCGTTTACGTCAGGCCCTAAAACCGGTATGCCCATTTGTCGGCACTCATCCATAAAGAAAGTAATCTTATCAATGTTGTTCTGGTTGTTCAAAACTGCCGACATATATTCAGCGGGATAATGCGCCTTTAAATAAGCTGTTTGATAAGCAACAAAGGCATAACAGGTGGA
>JAABUS010006827.1_pt1 | contig 13545 bp, 9 predicted proteins | sample 5560161 | NCBI WGS metagenome assembly JAABUS01 (sample SAMN10711885, study PRJNA513376) | rock metagenome | isolation source: Antarctica rocks | place: Antarctica: Victoria Land, Trio Nunatak nord | collected 2016-01-04 | reverse complement strand
TGCGGCAGCCCGCTCACCGAGACCTTCGCCGATCTCGGCATGTCGCCCCTGGCCAACTCGTTCATCACGCCCGACCAAGTGCGCCGCATGGAGCCGACCTACCCCCTGCACGCCTGGGTCTGCAGCGCCTGCCGCTTGGTCCAGCTCGAGGAGTTTGAGAGTCCGGACTACATCTTCAGCAACTACTTGTACTTCTCCTCCTACTCCGAATCCTGGCTGCGCCACGCCGAGGCCTATACGGCGGCCATGGTCACCCGGTTCGGCCTGGATGAGCGCTCCTCAGTCGTCGAAATCGCGAGCAACGACGGCTACCTGCTGCAGTACTTCAAGCGCCACGGTTGCCGGGTGCTGGGCGTGGAGCCAGCGGCCAACGTTGCGGTTGTTGCCGAGCAGAAGGGCATCCCCACCCACGTCGCCTTCTTCGGCGTGGAGACCGCGACCCGGCTGCGCGCGGCCGGGCACAGCGCCGACCAGATGGCGGCCAACAACGTGCTGGCCCATGTCCCCGACCTTAACGACTTTGTCGGCGGCTTCGCAATCCTGCTCAATCCCGAGGGATCAGCCACCTTCGAGTTCCCGCATCTGCTCCAGCAGATGCGCCACACCCAGTTTGACACAATCTACCACGAGCATTTCTCCTACCTGTCGCTGCATGTCGTGCGACGGATTATGGAGCGGCACGGCCTGCGCGTGTTCGACGTCGAGACACTGCCCACCCATGGCGGCAGCCTGCGCGTATTCGTCTGCCATCTGAAGGCCACCCACGCCCGCCACGATGCCGTCGCCGCCGTGCTGGCCGCGGAGGCGGAGGTCGGGCTGGAAGGCCCCGACGCGTACCGCGCCTTCGCCGAGCAGGTGGTCACGGTGAAGGCTGGCCTGATGCGCTTCCTGCTGGACGCGCACGACCAGGGCAAGCGAGTCGCCGGTTACGGTGCACCGGCCAAGGGCAACACGCTGCTTAACTACTGCGGCGTCGGCCCCGAGCTGCTTAGTTTCACGGTCGACCGCAGCCCCCATAAGCAGGGCACCCTGCTGCCCGGCGTGCGTATTCCTGTTCGCGACCCTGAGGCGATTATGGCGGAACGGCCCGACTACGTGCTGATCCTGCCCTGGAACCTGCGGGCAGAGATCATGGAGCAGATGGCAGGAATCCGCGCCTGGGGCGGTCGGTTCGTGGTGCCGATCCCCGTGCTGGAGGTGTTCTGATGCACTTCACCGCCCTGGCGCTCCCGGGAGTCTGGCTAGTGCGGCAAACCCCTCGCGAGGACCCGCGCGGCCATTTCGCCCGCACCTTCTGCGCCGACCAGTTCGCGGGCCGCGGCCTGCCCTCCGTATTCCCGCAATGCAACGTGGCGCTAAACGCGCGCGCGGGCACGCTACGGGGGATGCACTGGCAGGCCGATCCGCACCCCGATGGCAAGCTGGTGCGCTGCAGCCGGGGCGCGATGTTCGACGTGGCGATCGATATCCGCCGCGGGTCGGCAAGCTTCGGCCACTGGGTAGGCGCGACGCTGACGGAGGCGGACGGCGACGCGCTATACATCCCGCCAGGCTTCGCGCACGGCTTCCAGACGCTGCGGGACGCGACCGAGGTGTTCTACATGATGACCGTTCCCTATCGCGACGGCCTGGCGCGCGGCCTGCGCTGGAACGACCCGGCCGTCGCCGTGGACTGGCCTTTGCCTGACCCGACCCTGTCGGACCGCGACGCGGCGCTACCCGGGTTTGCTGAAATCGAACCACTGTCATGACACGGCGCGTCGTCCTGACCGGGGCCACCGGCTTCGTCGGACGCCAGGCGATTGCGCCGTTGCAGGCGCGCGGGTTCGAGGTGCATGCACTCGGGCGCCGACCGACCGCGGCACCAGGAGTCGTGGACCATGCGTTGGACCTGCTGTCCGATGACCCGGCGCCGCTGCTGCGCGCCATCTGCCCGACCCACCTGTTGCACTTGGCTTGGGACGTGACGCCGGGACGGTTCTGGACGGCGGCCGAGAACCTCGACTGGGTGGCGGCATCGCTCCGCCTGTATCGCGCCTTCGTCGCGGCCGGAGGCGACCGGGTCGCTGTGGCCGGAACCTGCGCCGAATATGACTGGACCGGGCCGCTGCTGGATGAGGCGACGACGCCGCTGCGGCCGGCGACGCTGTATGGCGTTGCGAAGCACACGCTGCACCAGCTTCTGGCGGCGTCCGGCGCGAACCTGGCCTGGGGCCGGGTGTTCTTCCTGTATGGCCCGCACGAGGCGCCGTCTCGCCTGGTGCCCAGCGTGATCGCGCCGCTGCTGCGGGGCGAACCAGCCTTGGTCGGCGACGGGGCGGCGGAGCGCGATCTCATGCACGTGGCCGACGTGGCCGGGGCATTGGTGACGCTGCTCGACAGTCCCCATGCTGGCGCGGCCAATGTGGCCACCGGCGCCTGCCGGCCCCTGCGCACCGTGGTGCAGGGGATCGCGGACCGGCTGGGCCGGACGGACCTAGTCCGGTTTGGCGCCCGCCCCTCCCCGCCCGGCGAGCCCGCGCGGCTCGCCGCGAGCACGGGCGTATTGAACGGCCTAAGATTCCAGAATGAATTCACCTTTGATACCGGGATCAGCAACACTATAGGCTGGTGGAAACGGCACATGATTTGCGATGCGCGCCGCAATGCATAGCACATTACCAGGCGATGCCATGTACTTGCTTGAGAGCAGACCGCAGAATACCAAACACATGCCGACATTGTCTATTGCTGTATTACGACGTCCGGGCGATCGTGCACCGAGGTGTTGGTGGCACCGCTGATGCCTGTCGATGCTTTGTGCGACGGCAGGTCTCAATCCCGCCGCCTGGCTTCTCCTGCGTGAATGGAATTGACCATGTCAGATCGCAACCACTCCGCACCCGCTTCAGCATCGGCGATCACGTCGGAACACTCGCGGTTCGGCACGGCGCAGGCCAGCGCGATGCGCGCCCTGAACGCCGGCGACCTGCGGGCGGCCGAACTCTACATGATCGAGGCCCGGGCGGTCGATCCCTACAACCCTATAGCACACTTCCAGCTCGGCGTGATGCTGAAGACGCTGGGACGCGTTGACGAGGCGATCGGATCCTTCCAGGTTGCCGAATGCCTTAGCGCCGGATGGCCCGAAGCCCTGGCGCATTTGGACAGCCTGGACGCTGGACCTCTGCGTCCGACCGACACCTCCTCTCCCCAGGTCCCCGGAGCAGCCCAGCCCGTAGCCTCCCCGAGCCCGGCCCTTGCGGCGGCCGAGCCACGCGCACCGAAGCCTCGACGACGACCGGCGACGATGCCGGACGTACCCCCGACTACGAGCCTTTGGGACGAGGAGTTCTATCGCGAGAACACGCCCGAACTGGCCTCGGCCGACATGGGTGCGTGGCAGCATTTCCTAGAGATTGGTGCGTCAGCCGGCCGCGATCCACACTTCCTGTTCAGCACTAGGCATTACTTGAGGGCGAACCCGGATGTCTCGACATCCTGCCAAAACCCCCTGTTGCACTTCCTGCAAACCGGACGGGCCGAGGGACGGTCGTTCCACTGGTTGTTTTCGGTCGATGCTTACCGGGCGTTGCACCCTGACCTTGCCGAATACAGCGACCTGCTCGACCATTTTCTGCGCTACGGCCTTCCGGAGAACCGGCAACCCCACCCGCTCTTCCGGCCGATCGATTACCTGCGCGCCTACGCCGACGTCTCCGGCACGAAGCTACCCGCATTCGAGCACTTCCTGAAATACGGCGATAAGGAGGGCCGCACGCCCTACCCCTTGTTCAATCCCACCTACTACCGCTCCGAATACAAGGTCCCGACCGGCATGGGCGCACTGGAGCATTACGTCCGCGACAACGTGTTCGGCAATCCACATCCGTTGTTCCATGGCGACTTCTACCTCAAAGTGAACCCGGAACTGGGGCCGCCCAAGCTCAACCTGCTTACCCACTACGTTACAACCGGGGCGCCGGCCAACCGCGCCCCGCATCCGCTGTTCGACCCGTTCCACTACCTGACCCAGACCACCGACCACGACGCTCGGCGCAATCCGCTGCTGCACTACGTCGAGACCGGCGCGCCTCAGGCACTGTCGCCGCATCCGGTGTTCGATCCCGTGTTCTATCGCAACCAGGCCCGCAAGCAGGGTTGGGCCGGCGCCCCGCTGCCCGAAATCGGCGTGCGCATCAGCATCCTGGTCCCCGTGTTTAACACCCCGCCCGACGTCCTGCAGCAATGCATCGAATCTGTCCGCGGACAGAGCTATGCCTCATGGGAGCTGTGCCTGGTCGACGACGCCTCCACCAACCACAAAACCGTTGAAATGCTCGAGCGTTACCGTGGCACCGACGCTCGCATCAAGGTCGTGCGCTCCCCACAGAACCTGCACATCGCCCGCGCCACCAACCTGGTCGCCGAGGTCGCGACCGGCGAGTTTCTAGCCTTCCTCGACCACGACGACACCATTGCCGTGGATGCTCTGGCCGAGGTCGCCCAGGCCGTCATGGCCCGGCCCGACATCGACCTCCTCTACACCGATGAGGACAAGATTGACCCTTCCGGCCTGCACTGCGACGCCTACTACAAGCCCGACTGGTCGCCGGACCACCTGATGACGGTCATGTACGTCCTCCATTTTCTGGTCATCCGCAAGTCGCTGTTCTGGAGCATCGGCGGCCTGCGCCATGAACGCTCCGGCGCCCAGGACTACGACCTCGCGCTGCGTGCCAGCCGCCGCGCCCGGCACATCCATCACATCCCGAAAGTCCTCTACCACTGGCGCATGATCCCCGGCTCCGCCTCGGCTGAAGTCGATGCGAAGCCCTATGCGCTGCTCGCCGCCCGCGCGGCCGTCGAGGACGCAGTGGCCCAGGACGGGTTGCAGGCGACGGTCGAGGACGGGCTGCTGCAGGGCACGTTCCGGGTGCGCTACAGCCTGCAGGCAGCACCCCCCGTGACGCTGCTGGTGTTCACCAACAACAGCGACCGCGACGTGCCGGGGCGGGGGCGGATCAACATGGTCAGCCACTTCCTGCGCTCGATTGCCGAGACGAGCACCTACCGCAATTATCGCATCGTGGTGGTCGACAACCAAAACACGCCGACCGCCACGAAGAAGCTGATCAAGGAGCTCGGCGGCCGAATCGTCCCGTTCAAGCCGGAGAAGGCGTTCAGCTATGCGCGCAAGGCCAACTTCGCCACGCTCCATGTCGAGACGGAGCATGTGATTTACCTCAACGACGACCTGGAGGTGATCTCGCCGGGCTGGATCGAGGCGCTGCTGGAGCTGCTGCAGGTGCCGGCCATCGGCGGTGTGGGCGGGCGACTGCTGTATCCCAACGACCGAGTGCAGCATTCGGGGGTGGTGCTGGGCGTCCATGGCGGGGTCGGCCACGCCTTCTGGTCGCTGCCGCGTACCGAGGTCGGCTACATGGGATATACCCACCTGGTCCGCAACTACTCGGCCGTCAGCGGCGCGGCATTCGCCACCCGGCTCGAGGTGATGAACGCCATTGGCGGCTTCGACGAGAAGCTGCGGGTCGATTTCAACGATATCGACATCTGCCTCCGCATGGGTATCAAAGGCTGGCGCATCGCCTTCACCCCGCATTGCGAGCTGTACCATTTCGAGGGTTCGACCCAGGTCCGCACCACGCAGGCACCGGACGAGATCGCGCTGTTCCACAAGCGCTGGCAAGACAAGCTCGACCTCGACCCCTATTACAACCCGAACCTGCCGCGGGACCGCTTCAGCTTTGCCTGACCTCGGGCTCGCCAGCTTCAGTCCCTGCGCGTGAAGGAACAGCCATGCCGTCCAGCCTGCTCCATTCCAAAGGGGCCCGCGACCTCGCCGATTTTGTGTTGACTCGCGGCATGCAGGGCGACGACCCCCATCCGCTGTTCGACGTCGGCCATTACCTGAGCCAGCGCCCGGACCTGGTGCCTGAGGTCCGGGCTGGGCTGAACCCGCTGGTGCACTACCTGGAACACGGCGCGGCGGAGGGGGTGGACCCGCATCCGTTGTTCATCACCCAGTTCTACGTCGAGCAATGCGCCGGGCTCGACGAGGCGCTGGTGTCGCCGCTCGCGCATTTCCTGATGGAGGGGTGGCGGATGGGCCTCGATCCTCATCCGATATTCAGCGTCAACGACTATCTTTTGGGCCATCCCGAGGTCGCCCGGTCCGGGGTCAATCCTCTCCTGCACTGCCTTCGCCTGCCCGCCGCCGAGCAGGGCTATATCAGCCGCTGGTTCGACGGTCGGTACTACCTGGCGAACAACCTCGACATTGCCGCGAGCGATTGGGCACCGTTCGACCACTTCGTCCGCCACGGGATCGCCGAAGGCCGCGCTGGCAGCGGCTATGCTGCGCACATGCTGGCCACGAATCCGACATTCACCCGCCCGTTGGGCCTGCGAGACCTCGCGTGGGAGACCCATCGCCGGACCTTGTGGGCGCGGTCACCTGGCCGCCTCCACCCGCGCCAGGTCGAGGCTGCCGCCCAGGAGATCGCCGGCTTCACCTACAGACCCTCGGTCTCGCTGCTGATGCACGCGACCGCCGACGACGGGACGAAGCTGCCTGAGACCCTTGCCACGCTGGCCGAGCAGACCTACCGGCAGCTCCAGATCTGCGTTTCCGTCGACCGGGACGCGCCGGACACGCTTATGCGCGCCCTGGCCGCCGCGGGCGAGGGAGGCGGCCCACAGATCGCGGTCGTGCGGCGCGGCTGGAACGGCGACCCGGCCTTCGCGCTGAACGCCGCGCTCGACATGGCCCAGGGCGAGTTCGCGGGGGTCATTGCCCCTGGTGACTCCCTGCACCGTCACGCGCTCGCGATCCTTGTCGGCCGCATGCAGGGGCGCGGCACTTGCGACGTCGCCTATGGCGACGAGGACACGGTCGACGGTGACAGCGTCCATTCGGACCCAGTGCTGAAGTTGGGCTGGTCGCCGGAGGCCCTGCTCGGCTGCGACTATCTCTCCCGCCTCGGCCTGTTCCGGACCTGGATGCTGCGCGACGTCGGGGGTTTCCGCCCCGGCTTCGACACTGGCTGCGTCCACGATTTGGTGCTCCGCGCGACCTGCGGCCTCTCCGCGAAGTCCGTCCGCCACGCGCCGAAGATCGTCTATCATCGCCTTGCCCTGCCCGCAGCGTCCATCAACGCGCCTCGGCAGGACGGAATCCACCGCGCGATCGCCGCGTTCCTGGACGCCGAGGGCGCACGGGCCGCCATCGTGCGCGCTGCCCCGCGCGACAGCTTCCGCGTATCCCTGTCCAATTGCACCGACCCGCTGGTCAGCATAGTCATCCCCACCGGCAACGCCACCTTCGTCGGCCCGCTCGGGCGCGAATGGGTGCTGACCAACTGCATACGCGGCATCCTGGCTGGCAGCGCCTACAAGGCCGTCGAGATTGTCGTGGTCCATGACGGCAACCTCACGGCCGAGCAGCAGGGCGAGTTCGACCGGCCCGAGATCCGCCTGGTGCGGTACCGTGACCCGATCTTCAATTTCTCGAAGAAGATCAATATGGGCGTTGCCGCCTCGACCGGCAGCTACGTCCTGCTGCTGAACGACGACGTGGTGCCCAAGCGCCCGGACTGGCTGAATGTGATGCTGGGCTTCGCCGAGCGGCCGGGCGTGGGCGTGGTCGGCGCCAAGCTGTTCTTTCCCGACGGACGGCTTCAGCACACCGGCATCATCGTTCAGGGCGGTATGCCCGGCCATCTCTACTATCGCGCGGATGGCTGCGAGGCGGGCACGAACGGCATGAACATCGTCGCCCGCAACTGCCTGGCCGTCACCGGCGCCTGCCAGTTAATGACCCGCGCCAACTTCGACCTGGTGAAGGGCTACGATGAGGCGCTGCCGCTCAACTACAACGACGTGGACATTTGCCTGCGCCTGATCGATCGCGGGCTGCGGGTCGTCTATGCGGCCGGCTCCGAGCTGTACCACTTCGAGGGCGTGACCAAGGAGCTACTGGTCGGCGACCGCCTCACGCTCCCGTCCGAGACCGAGCTGTTCCAGGCCCGCTGGCGCGTCCGCTATGCCCAAGACCCATTCTACCACCCCGACCACCCGATCGACCGGCCGCTCGGCTGGGAACCCGCCGACGGCGTCCGCCGGACCGCCTCGCAGGCGCGCAAGTTGCCCGGGGAGAAATGCGCCAGGACCAAAGGCGTCAACTTCTTCGGCGCTGCCAACCGGGCCAGTGGCCTGGGGACCGCGTCGCGCAGCTACGTCTCGTCGCTTCAGGCCGCCGGGCTGGCCACCCGCATTGTCGACCTCGACAAGCTGTATGGCCACCAAACGATCGTCGATCACGCGCTGCCGTCCGTGCCACAGGACTTTCCGATCAGCCTCGTGCTCGCCAACGCCGACGCCACCCCCGCCACCTTCGCCAACTACGCCGACGATTTGCAGCGCGCCACCTACCGGATCGCGATGTGGGTGTGGGAACTGCCGGCGATCCGCCCGGAATGGATGGGGATGATCGAGAAATACGATGAGATCTGGGTGCCTTCGCAGTTCTGTCACGACGCGTTCAAGCCCATGACGAAGAAGCCGGTGACGATCGTGCCCTACTCGCTCGGTCGGCTACCGGAGTTCTCGAAGGAGGAGGCGCAGGCGGTCCGCAAGGAATTCGGCATCCCCGCGAACAGCTTCGTCTTTCTGTTCATGTTTGACACGTACAGCTTCGTCGACCGCAAGAACCCGACCTGCCTGCTGGACGCCTTCGAGGCGGAGTTCAGGAACGCCAAGGCGGTCACCCTGGTGTTGAAAATCTCCTACTTCAACAACCTGCAATCCGAATACAGCAAGGGCAATTCTGCCTTCCGCACCCGCCTGGACTGCTTCCTGTCCCGCTGTCGCAACGTCGTCATCATCTCGGAGAGCCTGGCCGAAAGGGACGTCTATCGGCTGCTGGACTGCATCGACTGCTATGTCTCGCCGCATCGCGCCGAAGGGTTCGGCCTGACAATCGCCGAGGCCATGTATTACCGCAAGCCCGTTATTTCCACTGACTTCAGTGGTACTCGCGACCTAGTCCAGGACGGGGTCGGCCTCAAATTGGGCTACCGCATGACAGAGATCGCCGAGAGCGTGGGCCCGTATGCCCAGGGCAACATCTGGGCGGATGCGGACCCGGATCACCTGCGGACCCTAATGCGCCAAGTGTGTGACGACCGGCCCGCGTCTCAGGTGCTCGGCGCCGCGGCTCACGACTTCATCGTGGAGCGCTTCTCGCCCTCGATCATAGGAAGCATTGCCCGCAAGCGCCTGCGCGAAGTCGCGGACGCGATCTGATTAGTTAGATTTCCAGTCTGCCTAGATAATCCGTTTTTCTGATGGTTCTACATGAGGCTTACGATTTATGGGTCTGATCCACTCTCACAGGTGCAGCATGAAATATCATCTCCTGGAGTCTCCTCGCGGCACGCTGTGTCATAGCCCCGCCACAAATGGCATGATTACATTCGTTCGGATTACAGCAGGGCTGTCACGAAGCAGGGACTTCTGGCCCGGCCATCCAACCCATGCAAAGTCGAGAAAAGTGGGAAAGCATCCTAATAATCAGCCACCCTCCTTGTTTTGGGTGCAGTCCAAAGACGTTGAGACGCCAGACCCACGTTGTGCCACCTTGCCTCCTACTACTCTACACTAAATGCAAAATAACGTCCTTGAGGGCTTTGCGAATGGCAATTTAACCGTTGTCGAAAGGGCTGTAATGGAGAAATTTGCTCATATTGAGCGTTGCTCCATATTCCTGAGTTCTCATAATACGCCGACGCCGAACGTTGTTGATTGGGAGGCTTGCAATGCCGGAGAGCACTTATTTTACTTCGACAGTAGTCTTATCACACTTGACTATCCTGCAATGGCTGCCATTGTAACCCGCTGGCTAGCGTGTTTGAAGATCGTCGATGCTTATAACACATCTGTAAGGCCAACTGGACGGACCAGTTTCGACATCGGGGATGTAAGTCTTGGCTACGGACTGCGGTTCTCCGACCATCGGTCGGATGCCTGGCTTATCCCAGATTCTGACTTCCTATCCTCAAACAGTTATGAGGGCGCAAGGGAGGCATTTGGAACAGGCGCTCCAACCTGGGACTATCGGCAGACAATCGCGATCTGGCGCGGCAGTTCGTCGGGGAGGTCCTCGACTGGCCTAATGCAGATCCCTCGCGTCCAGCTTTGTCGGCTTGCCGCACAAGAAGACGCGCAAGGGTTGATCGACGCAGGAATTACAGCGATCGTCCAAGCACGCACTCCAGAAGAAGCAGAAGTGCTACAGAACAGCGGGCTTTGCAGGTTCCACATGCCACTCTCCAATATTGTAAATTTTAAGATGCAGATTGACGTCGACGGCAATTCCAACGCCTGGGCTGGCTTATTTCAAAAATTGCTTACTGGCAGCGCCGTTCTAAAGGTGGCATCCAATCAAGGTTGTAGACAGTGGTATTATTCGAGGCTTGTGCCTTGGCAAAACTATGTTCCTGTGTCCGCAGACATGTCGGACTTGAAAGATATCGTGAAATATCTTGTGGCGCACGACACTGTCGCACAAGCAATTGGGGCGGCAGGACGGCAACTGGTGACGGCGATGACGCTTGAAGCAGAAGTCAAAGCATGCCTGGATACCGTCGAAGGAGCGATGCGGGAGAATGCTTGGCGAGCAACCCACATGAAAGATGCGTAGTCAGGGTAGGTTCGGCTCGCCGGGGCATTGTTGCACGAGAGCATGCAAAATCGTGGCTCTCCCGCACTTTGCGTGGAGGCGGGAGGCCGCCTGGAACGGATAACTCGTTGAGAGTCTGGGCGGAACTCGCACCAGCTGGCTTCGGCCATCGTGTCATATACGGCCAGGCAGGCAAGTGCTGATTCCATCTTCGGATCAGTCACTTTGTAACCGACGCTGGTGGGACGGCTCCACGCAAAGTGCGGGAGAGCCACGATTTTGCATGCTTCCTCTCACCGTGACCAAGAAAGCTATCCCGCCTGTCAAGCAGAACCTTCAAGCGATTGCCGTGGCAGCAGTTCCAGCGATTTGCCAAGCGCTTGTCGCCCGACTACAATGCTGTGCGCACGGCTCTCGCGGTACCCTGGAGCGACGGACTTGTTGAAGGACAAATCAACTAAGCAGGCTTCCCCGGCCTCACGCACGGATGGTAATGTAGGGTTATCGTTGGCGTTTGCTGGGTAGAAGTCATGGCGGGTCGGTCTCCTTTGGTTGCGACGGCTGAGCAAGAGGCTGGGTTGCGGGTGCTGTCGCGCTCTGACGTACGCGGCGAGGCGGACCGGGCGCGTGCGATCCTGCTGACGTTACAGGGCTGGACCAGCCTGGAGGTGGCCGAGGCGTTCGGGGTCACACCGGAGGCGGTGCGGCACTGGCGCGGGTGGTTCAGCGAACGCGGGGTGGACGCCTTGCGTGCGAGCCTTGCGCCCGGGCCGTCGCCCTCCAAGGGTGAGCGGGCGCTTGCGGTGGCGCGCGGGTTGCTGCGCCAGCCGGTCGAGGACCGGACCAACTGGACCCTGCCGCGCCTGCGGGCCGAGATCGAGCGGCAGACTGGGGCCAGCATCTCGGCGGGGCGCTTGAGCGTGCTGTTGAAAAAGGGGGGTTCAACTGGCGCCGCCCCCGGCACGTTCTGAGTGGGCGACAAGACGCGCAGGCGGTGGACCGCATGGGCGTGCGGCTGCGCTTGCGCCAGGCCCAGGCTGACGCGGGCGACATCGTGCTGCTGTATGCCGACGAGAGCGAGGCGTTGACGCATCCCTACCTGGCCCACGCCTGGGCGGAGCGGGGCGCCGAACTGCGGGTGAATGCGCCGGGCCAGTCGAAGAAGGATGCCTTGATGGGGGCGCTGGACGTAGCCACGCGCGAGTTAGTGGTCAGCACCTCGCCCACCAAGGTCAGTGACGACTTCATCGCCTTCCTGCGCCGGCTGGACTGGCGGTATGGCCCCAAGCCCGGCAGCACCTGCCTGCCTGCCTGTGGTGCTGGTGCTGGACAACGGCCCTGTCCACACCAGCAAGGCCAGCCGGGCGGCGCTCGCCGAGCGGCCCTGGATCACGGTGGAGTGGCTGCCTCGCTATGCGCCGGAGCTGAACAACATCGAGCGCTCCTGGCGCGACCTCAAGCGGCACCACCTGGCCCATCAAACGTTCAAGGACACGACCGACCTGAACAGCGCCATCCATACCGCCGTCAAGAAGCTCAACAAAGAACGCATGGTGCCCCATCCATGTGACAACCTAAAAAAGGCTGCTTAGCTAAAGGCCCTCAAACGCCGTCTGACCAGAGGGAAAGCATATGCAAGACCCATATATAATGAAAATGCACTTATTAAAGATTTATTTGTGAAGGCGGCTATGCCTGAACTGCTATTAGCAGGTTTGTCCTGGACAGTAGTCAGGCCAGGTTTGCTTGTAAATGGAGCTACAGAGATCAAGATCGGCACCGACGGAAATTGGTATGTCTCTCTTACTGCAGGTGCTGGCGTTGTCGGCCCATTCCGATCGCTCGAAACAGCCGCAGAAGGAGTTCAGCAGCAGGCGAGAACAGGTGGGATGCTGTTTGTGCCACATTATGCTGTCCCAACTTCCTAAGTGCCCGTTTGAGAATGGGCCACAACCCCTGCTGATAGTAGCTGGCGCCCACCACCTGCCACCATATCTTATGGCATGGCAGACTTCTCAAACAGGCACTAAGAGGCGATTTTCACTACTGCCCTGGATTGGGAGCATGCAAAATCGTGGGGTGCTGACATGGTCAGGTTGGGTTCCTTGCTCGTGGAACGAGGGTAGGCTGGTGAGGCAGCTGGCGCCCCGATGCGACCACCCCACGATTTTGGCTCTCCCGCACTTTGCGTGGAGGTGGGGGCCCGCTTGGAACGGACAAATCATTGAAAGCCTGTGCGGAATTTGCATCGGCTGGCTTCGGCCAGCGTGTCCTATACGGCCAGGTAAGCAAGTGCTGATTCCATCTTCGAGTCAGTTACTTGGCAACTGACGCTGGAGGAACGGCTCCACGCAAAGTGCGGGAGAGCCACGATTTTGCATGCTTTCGACGGGAACAGGAGCGAGGTACTTTCAATCGTCGATGTCAGGCGGTTCCGGACCGGAACCTGCACCGAGGTGCTGCAATACGTCCCTTTGGCCAGCGTCACGGCCGAGCAGCTTGCCCTTTCTCTGCCGGGCATACGCAGCACGAAACAGCTGAGGGCGGCACTGCTCCAGCGCTACGGCGCAATGTTCCCTGGCCTGGACGAGGCGCAGGTCGTGGCGCGTGGCTGCGCGATCACGCGCTTGGTGCTGAACGGGTGAGCGGCTGTGCTTGGCGCTGCCCGCCACGCGGCAACAGCCACCCCACCCCACCCCACCCCGCCTCACCCATGATAACGTCCTTTATCAGGCGTGAGGCATTGCACCCAAGGCAGGGCGTGTGTAGCCTTCCCCCATGATCGTCATGGTGCCCATTCCCAGCGATCTGGCCGCCCGCTTCGGCTCCGAAGCCGAGCTGGGCCGCCGCGTGGTCGAGGCGCT
>JAABUS010006826.1_pt1 | contig 13545 bp, 13 predicted proteins | sample 5560161 | NCBI WGS metagenome assembly JAABUS01 (sample SAMN10711885, study PRJNA513376) | rock metagenome | isolation source: Antarctica rocks | place: Antarctica: Victoria Land, Trio Nunatak nord | collected 2016-01-04 | reverse complement strand
CGTAATCGGGCGGTGGGTGCGGCTGATCCAGGCGGCGATCTCGCTGGCGTTGGAGACGGTGGCCGAGAGACAGACGAACTGAATATGTTCCGGGCAGAGGATGATCGCCTCTTCCCAGGTCGTGCCGCGCTCGGGATCGGCGAGATAATGGATCTCATCGAAGATGATCACATCGACAGCGTCGAGCACCCAGGGGGTCTGGAGGAGCATATTACGGAGGACTTCGGTCGTCATCACGACGATCTGGGCGTCCGCATTCTCGGAGATGTCACCGGTAAGGAGACCCACCCCTTCCGCATATATCTGGCGCAGGTCGCGGAACTTCTGGTTGGAAAGGGCCTTGATCGGCGTCGTGTAGAAGACGCGCCCACGGCGGCGCACCCCTTCATAGATGCCGAATTCCGCCACCACGGTTTTGCCGGTGCCGGTCGGGGCCGCCACCATCACCGAGTCGCCGCTGAGGAAGGTGCGGATCGCCGTCTCTTGGAAATTGTCTAGCGCGAAGGGGTAGGTCGCGGCGAATTGCGCGACCTGACGATCGATCTCGGCGTTGTCCACGTTCCTCCCGGTCCTGCGCTCGGTCACTCACGGGTAGACCATCTCCCTGGCAAGGAGCTGGTCGCGAGTTCGAAGCTCGCCATCCGCGCGACGGTTACAATCGACTACAGTGTACAACGCCGCACGGCACCCCGCAGCAACGCCGCTCACGGCTTGAAACCGCACGCTGTCGGATCTTTGCAATCGAGCGTGAAACTCACCTCGACTCGACCGCTCGCCGGTACCGTGACAGTTTTCGAGCCACTCACCGCCCCGGAAACAGTCACAGTAACGGTCCCCGAGGACACATTACTCAGCAAGTAACTCCCCTGGCTCGTTCGTGTAGATAGTCCCGCCGCGCTCACCAGCACGCCGGTGAGATAACTACAATCTCCGTTGTAACAGCCTTGCACGATCCCGAACACCGTCCCCGGCTTCGCCGGTGCCGTCGTCGCGGTAGCGGTCGGCACACGCGGCGGCACTGTCGGTGGCGCAGTCGGCACGACGATCGTTGGCGTACTCGTTGGCGGTGCTGGTGGTGTGGTCGGTTCCACCGTTGGCGGTAGGGGGCCGCTCGTCGGCGGCACCGGCGGCGCCGTCGGCACTACCGGGGTTGCAGTTGGTGGCGCAGGGGGCGCCGTCGGCGACGGTGGCTGAGCGGTTGGGGGAATGGCCGTGGCCGGAGGTGCAGTCGGCGATACGGCGGTCGGCGGGGCGGTCGGCGGCCGCACGCTCGTCGGCGTAGGCACCGCCGTCGGTGTTCGGACAACGGTTGTCGGCGGCACAGGCGTTGTTGTCGGGCGTGCTGAGGGGCTCGGCTGGCTCGTCGGCTCCGGCGTCGCCACCGGCGAGGGGGACGGCGTGGCAACTGGTGTCGCGCTCGGCACCGTCGCCCGTGGGGTATAGCGATCTACCTGATCGATATAGCTTGTGGGGCTACCTTTCCCGCCAACGATCAGAACCGAGCCATCGGAAAGCGATGTCGCCGTATGCTCGGCACGGGCGGTGGGGATATTCGCAGCCGACCAGACATTCGTGACCGGATCATAACGCTCGGCAGTTCCTAGCGGCGTCGTGCCATTCGGCGCATAACCGCCGACTACGAGCAGTTGCCCACTCGGCAGGAGTGTCGCGCTGTGGCCGGTGCGCGGCGTCCCGAGCAATGCGACCGGCTGCCAAGAGCCAGCTTGCGGATCGAAGATTTCTGCCGAGGCTGAAGGAATCATAGCAGCGCTGGCAGTGACAAACTGGAGCCGACCGCCGCGCGTCGCCGCCGTCTGCCCACCGGCGATCAAGATCCGCCCATCGAGGAGGAGATTCGCGGTATGGCCCGCCCGTCCGGTCGTCAGGCTCCCCGTCTCGGTCCAACTCCCGCTAGACGGGTCGAGGATTTCGACCGCCGGGGTCACGTCGCGCTGCCCATCGGCAGCGAGCGTTTCGCCGCCCGAGACGACGACACGGCCATCCGGCAAGGCCGTCGCGGTATGGCCCACCCGTGGTCGCCCCAGATCATTAACAGGGCTCCAGCTATTCGTGCGCGGATCGTAGAGCTCTGCCGAAGCGAGGACACGTTGCTGGCCGGAACCGGGAGCGGTCGTCTCACCGCCAACGATCAACACACGGCCATCCGGCAAGACTGTCGCGGTATGGTGCTCACGGCCAAGTGAAGCGGCGGCACCGGCCCGCCAGAGGTTGGTGGCCGGATCGAAGAGTTCGACGCTATTCGTCGCGGACGCGGGCATACCGGGCTGCACCGTATCGCCGCCGACGACCAGGATCTGACCGGTCGGGAGCACGGTGGCGGTATGCCCCATCCGGCCCAGATTCATCGCCGGACCAGACGACCAGCTATTCGTGCGTGGGTCGTAGATTTCCGCACTGCCCAACGAATTGGCGTTCGATTGGCTTCGCTCACCGCCGACGACCAGCACCCGACCATCGGGCAAGATGGTGGCTGTATGCCCCGCGCGGGCCTGCATCAATGAACCGGCATTGGCCCAGCCACTACTCGCCTCCGCACCGCCACCGGGCAGCGCGACCGTGCCGGTTGGCATCACGATCGGTGTACCAGTCGCCGTCCCGACTGCGCGTGTCGGTGTAGCGGGGGCGGCGGTCGCGGTGCCGCTCGGCGCGGTCGTGGCAACCGCAGTCGGCGCAACCGTCGCGAGAGCCTGCGGCGTTGGCGTCGCGGCTCCCGGTCGGCTGCACGCAACCAAGAGCGCGATGACGCCGAAAAGGATCAGGCGCTGCGTGGCTACGGCGAAGCGCCGGTGGGTTCGTTTGCCCTGCCGGTAGGCATTCATGAGCGTATACTCCGCAACGTACCCCTGCTATTGGACGACAATCTCATTACCAATGGTACGTCAATTCGTGGCTGATGTTTCACCACAGGATAGCGCCTCACCGCCCACCGGTGCCGCGTATAACCGCGCGATCTCGTCGGCGGCGAATTCGAGCAGTGGCGTGTCACCGGAGGGGTGGCACAGCTGTAGTCCCTCCTCCAGCGCGGTGAAGCTACCGATTATTGTGCCCACGATCGCCTCCTGCGCGAGTGCGGCGACGATCTGCGGCGCGGCCTCCGGCGGCGCGACGATCAGCAGCGAGCCAGAGGCGATCAACCCGAGCGGATCGAGTCCATAATCGGCGCATAGCCGCGCCGTCTCTGGGTAGATCGGGAGGGCCGCCGCGTCGATCGCCAGGCCAAGCCCCGCCGCCTGCGCCAATTCGCGTAGCCCGGTCGCCACGCCACCCTCGGTCGGATCGTGCAGGCCGATCGCCCCGGCGGCGCGGGCAATCGCCGCGTCGCGCACGACACTGATCCCCGGATCGTGCAGAAAGCCCTGGCAACGTGCCGCAAACGCCGCGCCATGATGCGCGATTACCTCTGCAGCACGCTCACCGGCGATCAAGGCCGTCCCTTCGACCGCGAGACCCTTGGTCAGGATGATCTTGTCCCCCACCTGTGCGCGACCCGGCTCGACCAACTCCGCGCGTGGAGCCTCACCGAGCAGCGTTCCCACCAGGATCGGGCGATCGAGGCCATGCGTAATCTCCGTATGTCCGCCGACGAGCGCGATCCCGAGCGCCGTACACGCCTCGTGCAATCCGGCAAAAATTTCCTCGACCAATGTCGGCGTCGTCCGTCCCTCGGGCAGCAGCGCGGTCACCAGCAACCAGCACGGGGTCGCCCCCAGACAGGCGAGGTCGTTCGCGTTGACATTGACGAGGTACCAGCCGATCTCGGCGGTGGCGAAAGTGATCGGGTCGGTCTTCACCACCATCGCCCGCTCTGCATCGAGGGCAATCGCCGCCGCATCGCGCCCGATCCCCGGCCCGATGATCAAGCGCTCATCGGTCGTGGCGTAGCGTGCCAGCAGCCGTTCCAATAAGGCGCTTGGCAATTTGCCCAGGGGAAGTCGTTCATCCAACGGGAACCTCACAGAACGTCGCCGCGCGGCATGACAACTATTGAAGAGTCAGCGCGCAGCAATAGTACTGGAAACTGGTTCGCCACGCGCCCTAACGGCCCCATATAAGCGGGCGAATAGCGCAAGCCCACCAAAATTTGTCGAACGCGTCAATATACCGACAGCTTCACGGTAACGTCAATCAATTACGAGAAAAGCGTAGCAAAATAAACGAACTTTGGATGTATCGGCGTCAGCGTAGGAGATTAAAGGCACCTTCCTTTCGCCTACCGCAACTATCCTTGCCGCTGCTTCCAGCTTAGCCCGCTGGATGCGGTCCGTGGCCCATAGTTCAACGTGCCACTTCCTCCCGCGCCCACTCAGTCCGCGCCCACTCAGTTTTCGTCAGCGCATACTCGACATCTTCGCCCTCCCAGACGACCTGATCGGCCCCGTGCGCGGCAAGTTCTTCCGGTGTCATGCGGAAGGTCCGCACCAACGTCATTCCCACCTTCTCCATCACCCGGCGCGAGGCGCGGTTATCCTCATAGGTGGAAGCAAAGATCCGCTCGACACCAAATTCGGTGAAGCCCTTATGGATGAGAGCACGGGAGACTTCGGTACCATAGCCGCGTCCCCAGGCAGCCCTGTGTAGACGATACCCCAGTTCGGGTTCATCGGGGCTGGCGTTGGTGTCCGGACGAAAATGGAACCAGCCCAGGAAATCGCCGCTCGATCGCTCGATCGCCGCCCAGAAGCCGTAGCGGTCGCCGCGCTCGTAATAGCGCAGGAAGGCCGGGAGGATACCGTTCTCGATCTCGGCGCGCGGCGTCGGGATGCCGCCACTGAGATAGCGCATGACGTCGGGATCGCTATCGAGGGCGACGAGATTATCGGCATCGTCTGGCGTGAACCGGCGCAAGATCACACGCTCAGTTTCCAGATAGATCTGCATCGCGACCCTCCTCAGATAGCCAAAAGATAGCCGAAAGATAGCCGAACGGGGCGGTTAACCAGCGACAGGCGCGCAGGATAGCCAACTTGCGGCACCGACGCAACCGCCGCATACACGAACAGACAACGCAGAGAAGATTGCGGGAAGACAGCCATTCTATGACGATTCGGGCCACAGAATAGCACCGTATCCGGTAGCCTATCCGACGATAACCCTGTGGTATAATTGCTCATGGCGCAACAACCAGTTCGCGTCAAATTGGCACGCGCCCTGACTGCGCGCGGTGTGCCTGAGAGCAAGCGCTGCTCCCAGGTTCGCGTGGCGGGATGATGGGCGCGGATGGAAAACACAGCAGGAGGCAGGCAGTTGGCAACCACGGCAGAGGAACGACCACGTAGCCCGATGGACCCCGAAACCGAGCGGCAGACGCTCACCAAGCTGTTAGAAGCGGGCGTCCACTTCGGCCATCAGAAGAAGCGCTGGAATCCGAAGATGCGCCCGTACGTCTTCACCGAGCGCAATGGTATCCACATCATCGACTTGCAGCAGACGGTACGGCTGCTCGAAGAGGCCGCCGAGCGCGTCGCCGACGCGACCCGGCGCGGCGGACGAATCTTGTTCGTCGGCACCAAGAAGCAGGCGCAGGATGTGATCAAGCGCGAGGCGGAGCGCAGCGGGCAGGCGTACGTCAACCAGCGTTGGCTCGGCGGCACGCTCACGAACTTCGTGACGATCCGCTCGCGGCTACGCTACATGCGGAACCTGGAATCGCAGATGAAGAACGGCAGCTTCGAGTTGTTGCCGAAGATCGAGCAGGTCCGGCAGACGCACGAGTACGAGAAGCTGACCCGGATGCTCGGCGGTATCCGCGAGATGGAGCGGTTGCCATCGATCGTCTTCGTCATCGATCCAAAGCGCGAACAGAACGCCATCGCCGAGGCGATGCGCCTCGGGATCCCGATCATGGGAATGGTCGATACCAACTGCGATCCCGACCAGGTCGATTTCGTCATCCCAGCGAACGACGATGCGATCCGCTCGATCCGCGTGATCGTCAACCGAATCGCCAATGCAGCGCTCGAAGGGCGCGGCATCAGCAGTGCCGAGGGGCTGACGTTCGAGGAGATGCTTAACGCGCCAGCGGCGGCCGACAGTGCCGAGAGTGACGACGCGGAAGCGCCGAGCACCAGCGACGCCGACAGCGAAGCGCCGGAAACCGTAGCCGAAACTACACAGGGGTAAGCACACCCGTTGAGCACTGTCAGCGAACGACGGCTCATTGCGGTCGTCGTCCGCTGGCAGAACGCGGCGAACGATAGTGACATGAACGAGAGCACCGTTGAGCCGACAGGCGCGATGGTTACACAAGGTGAGAAGAGGGAGTAATGGCTAAGATTGGTGCCGCCGAGGTCAAGAAGCTGCGCGAAGCGACCGGCGCTGGGGTAATCGAGTGTCGGAATGCGCTAGCGGAGACCGGCGGGGACCAGGCAAAGGCGACCGAGTTGCTGCGGCAGCGCGGGATTGCCAAGGCCGGCAAGAAGTCCGACCGGGTCGCGAATCAGGGTCTGGTCGAATCGTATATCCACGGTGGCCGCGTCGGCGCGATGGTCGAGATCAACTGCGAAACCGACTTCGTGGCGCGCAATGAGACGTTCCGCACCCTCGCACGCGAGATCGCGATGCAGGTCGCCTCGATGAATCCGCGCTACATCAGCGCTGACGAGCGTCCCGCCGAATTTACGGCTAGCGATCCCGATCATCAGGCGCTGCTCGATCAGGATTACATCCGCGACAGCAAACGCACGATCGGTGACATGGTCAAAGAGGCCATCTCCACCCTCGGCGAGAATATCGTGGTGCGGCGCTTCACCCGCTTCGAACTCGGCAAGGGCGACGCGGCGGCCAGCGAAGCTGCCGAGGCAGACGCCGCTTCCTAATGCTCCAGACCGACGCCTCCCCGGATATTCGGGGAGGCGTCGCCTTAATCGTGGGATGGGAGTGGCGATGATCGCGGTGCAAGAAGAGGTGACGCAGCCGGTTGCGCGCTATTCGCGCGTCTTGCTCAAACTGAGTGGCGAAGCGCTGATGGGCGACCAGCCGTATGGGATCGATCCGAAGGTGATCGATCTGATCGCTGCGGAGATTTCGCACGTCTGTGCGATGGGTGTACAGGTCGCGGTGGTCGTCGGTGCCGGGAATATCTGGCGCGGGCTCTCGGCCGCCTCGTCCGGGATGGATCGTGCCAGCGCCGATTATGCGGGGATGCTGGCGACGGTCCTGAATGCCCTGGCGCTACAAGATGCGTTGGAACGGATCGGTATCCACACGCGGGTCCAGACGGCGATCGAGATGAACGCTGTCGCGGAGCCATATATCCGCCGCCGCGCGATCCGGCATATGGAGAAAGGTCGCGTCGTCATCCTCGCCGCCGGGACCGGCAACCCCTATTTCACCACCGATACCGCCGCCGCCCTCCGCGCGGTCGAAATCGGCGCACAAGTCTTGCTGATGGCGAAGAATGGCGTCGATGGCGTTTACAGCGCCGACCCACGTCACGATCCGAACGCCGAGCGTTTCGCGCATATCACCTATCTGGAAGCGCTCCAGCGCAATCTGCGCGTAATGGATGCGTCGGCCCTGTCGCTGTGCATGGACAATGGCACCCCGATCATCGTCTTCGACCTGAACCAATCGGGGAATATCGTTCGCGCGGTCCTTGGCGAAGCGATCGGCACGATCGTGTCGGCGCAGGCGACCGATCTCGCCGATACCACGCAAGCACGGTACTGAGCGTCAGACGGGCGATGCGATTACGTTCATCTTCGTCGTTCGCGTAATTGCACCGCCACACCGCGCGTTTGATAGAACGGACGGCACAGACCGCTAGCAACTGGTGGGAGGAATTGCGATGATCGAAGAAGTAATCGACGAAGCGACCACGCGGATGGAAAAGACGATGGAGGCGTTGCAGCGTGAACTGATGGCTGTACGCACCGGTCGCGCCGCACCATCGCTTGTCGAGCGGGTCATGGTAGAGCAATACGGCACCGATATGCCGCTGAACCAACTCGCCAATATCGCCGCCCCCGAACCCCGGATGATCACGATCACCCCCTGGGATAAGAGTGCGATCGGCGCGATCGAGAAGGCCATCCGGAAGTCCGAACTCGGCCTCAACCCGACGAACGATGGTTCTCTGATCCGCATCAGTATCCCGCCGCTGACCGAAGATCGCCGCAAGCAGATGGTCAAGGTCGTCCACACCAAAGTGGAGGATGCCAAGATATCGGTGCGCAACATCCGCCGCGATGCGATGACCCAGGCCCGCGAGTTCAAGGACGAGAAGATGGTCTCGGAGGATGACGAGCGGCGGGCCGGTACGCAAATCCAGGAATTGACCAACAAGTTCACCGCGCAGGCCGACGAGATCGGCAAGAACAAAGAACGCGACGTGATGCAGGTGTAGTGTCGTCGCAATAGTGGTGGCGGCATGGTGGGCCGGGCTGAGGGCTTCGCGGTGTTCAGCAATGCCGAATACCATCACCCTTCCACTGATTCGTCGCGGGGGCGCAGATGACCACAGTTGAGACACAACCGGCAGAGCCGCAACACGATCCGCAATCCAGCGTACCGCGCCATGTGGCAATCATCATGGATGGCAATGGGCGCTGGGCACAGGAGCGCGGCCTGCCACGGGCTTTCGGCCATGACGCAGGGACTGAAAATATCCGGCGGATCGTCCGGGCGGCGGTCGAACTCGGGATCGAGTACCTGACCCTCTGGGCCTTCTCGACCGAGAACTGGAATCGCCCCGCCGATGAGGTGCAGACGATCATCTCATTGATCGCCCGCTCGATCGAGCGCGAACTCGACGAGCTCGATCGCGAAGGCGCACGCCTGCGGCATATCGGCTCGCTCGGCGGGCTCGACCCGCAGCTTGCCCAGGCAGTCGTCGGGGCGATCGAGCGAACCCGCAACAATGACCGGATCGTGCTGACGTTAGCCTTCAACTATGGTGGGCGCGCGGAGATCCTCCACGCGGTGAAACGGTTGCTCGAAGATCGCGTCGACCCGACCACGGTAGACGAGGCGCTCTTCGCCCAATATCTCCACACGCACTACTTGCCCGATCCCGATCTGATCGTGCGGACGGCTGGCGAGTTCCGCTTCAGCGGCTACCTCCCCTGGCAAGCGGTCTACGCCGAGTACTGGTCCGCCCCGGTCAACTGGCCCGATTTCGGGGCCGACGAGTTGCGCGAGGCCGCAGCAGTCTACAGTCGCCGTGTTCGCAAATTCGGGGGACTTATTGCCGACCCGGCCGATGAACCGACGGAGACTGCGTGAGCACGACAACCAAGACGACCGAGGGAACCGACGAAGCCACCCTCAGCACGGTGACCATCTACACCGATGGGGGCTGCAAGGGCAATCCCGGACCAGGGGGCTGGGGGGTGGTACTGCTGGCCGGTAAGCACCGCCGAGAACTGAAGGGTGCCGAGCCGGCCACAACCAACAACCGGATGGAGCTGCGCGCGGCAATCGCCGGCCTTGCCGCCCTGAACCGCCGTTGCCGCGTGACGATGGTCACCGATAGCGAGTACGTTAAAAACGGCATCACCGCGTGGATTGTCGGCTGGCAACGAAACGGTTGGCGCACGAAAGATAAGCAGCCCGTTAAGAATGCCGAACTCTGGCAGGAACTGTTGGCGCAGACCGGTCGCCACGAAGTGACCTGGCGCTGGACCAAGGGCCATGCCAACGATGTCGAGAACAACCGCTGCGACGAGCTAGCCAACGAAGCAATCAGAACACTATAACAGGCGGCGCAAGAGCCGGGTCACCCTGTCGCTGGCCTCCGTTGTCAGCCGATCCTGACCTGTTCGTGTACGTGTCCCGGCACTCTACGGGGGTACCTGTGCTACGGCAGCGCGCCATCAGTTCGGTGTTCATCGTCTTGCTCACGCTCGGTCCCGCGATCTTCGGGCGCTCGATCTTCTCGGTCCTCGTCGCGCTGATTTTCAGTCTGATCGTCAATGAATTCGAAGCGATGCTCCGTCAGGCGGGCCATCGCCCCTTGCGCGGCTTCGGCTATGTGGTCCTGCTGACATTCATGGGCGCGGTCGTCTTCCAATGGTGGGATCGCTGGGCGGCGGCGCTCCTCACCGGTGCTGTTTTCATCCCGCTCATCCTGATCATGTTCCGCACCGATCATGGTGGTGCGCTGACCGACTGGTCGCTGACCGTGGTGTCATCGCTGTACATCGCCCTACCTGCCGTTCACTTCATCCTCTTGCGCGATCTCCACGGGTCGCTGAACCCCTTCATCAATCAGATCGACGCAACCGGCGGCTGGCAGGCACCGCTGGGGTTGCCGACGGCGGTCGGGCTCGGCTGGTATCTCCTGGCGCAGCTCGTGACCTGGCTCACCGATGTCGGCGCCTATATCTTCGGGCGGCGTTGGGGGCGGCACAAGCTCGCCCCGCTGATCAGTCCGGGAAAGAGTATCGAGGGGATGATCGGTGGCCTGATCCTCGGCGGGATCACGGCGCTCTGCTGCGATCTCGCTTTTGGCCTGCCGATCTCACCGCCCGTCGCGGTGCTGATCGGACTGGGCCTCAGTGGGCTCGGACAGTTGGGCGACCTCGCCGAATCGTTGATCAAGCGCCAGGCTGGAGTGAAAGATAGCAGCACATTTATCCCTGGGCACGGCGGTGTCTTCGACCGCCTCGATAGCTTGCTGATCGTGGCAACCGCGACATACTACCTGGCGCGGGCCTTGAGCTGAGCCCGTGAATGACGGCACTATGCGGCAGCGGGGCGGTAGGGCGGGCCAAATCGTCAGGGTGTAGCGACATCCAACAAAGAAGGGGTGGGGTAGCGATGGCGCAGCACACCGCAGGACGGCAGCACGCCGCATGGCAACCGAATGAAGGGCCGCTACGGATCGCACTCCTCGGTTGCACCGGCTCGATCGGCACACAAACGTTGGAAGTTCTCGAAGCCCAACCGGGACGCTTCTCGATCGTGGCGCTGGCGGCACGCGGGGGACGGATCGCCGTCTTGAACGAGCAGATTCGTCGCTTCAACCCGCTGGTCGTGGCGATCGAAGACGAATCGGAGCGCGATGCCGTTGATTTCCCCGCCGACCGTATCCTCACCGGTGCGGAAGGGTTACAAGCGGTCGCCACCCTGCCCGAAGCCGACCTGATCGTGATCGCCACCTCCGGCCATGCCGCGATCCGCCCGACGCTGGCGGCGATCGAGGCGGGCAAGGAAATCGCCCTCGCCAACAAAGAGACGATCGTCTGCGCTGGGGAACTGGTGATCGCCGCCGCCCAGGCCCAGGGGCTCACGATCCGCCCGATCGATAGCGAACATAGTGCCCTCTGGCAATCGCTGCAAGGGTCGCCTGGGATCAAGGCGGTGCAACGCCTGATCATCACCGGCTCCGGCGGGCCGTTCCGTACCCTCAGTGCGGCGGAGATTAAGGAGGTTACGCCGCAACGCGCCCTCCAGCACCCGACCTGGCCGACGATGGGCGGCAAAATCACGATCGATTCCGCCACCCTGATGAATAAGGGTTTGGAAGTGATCGAGGCCCACTGGCTCTTCAATCTCCCCTATGATCAGATCGACGTCATCATCCATCCTCAGAGCACGGTCCATAGCCTGGTCGAATATATCGACGGGGCGATCGTTGCCCAGCTCGGGATGGCCGATATGCGTGGGCCGATCGCCTATGCCCTCACCTATCCCGAGCGCCCGGCGCTCCCCTTCCCCAGACTCAATCTCGCCCAGGCGGGTCAACTGACCTTCGAGGAACCGGATCACGAGCGCTTCTCGTGCCTGAAGCTGGCCTACCAGGCCGGGCGGGCGGGCGGGCTGATGCCAACAGTCTTAAGTGCGGCCGATGAGGAAGCGGTCGCCGCCTTCCTGCGCGGCGACTTAGGCTTCGTGGGGATCGCCCGGACGATCGAAGCCGCGCTCGCCGCCTACACTGGCCCGAGCACAGTCAGCCTGGAGGGGATCGAAGAGGCCGATCGCTGGGCGCGCGACTATGCCCGCGACGCGATCGTGAACAGCGGCAAATCGCGTTAGCCCCTGGCACGCGGTCGTTGGCTCGGGCGGTCGAGCAACAGCAGCAGCAACCGCACGATCAACCAACTGAGGAGCAAATAGATCAGGATTGCCAGCAACGACGAAACATCCAATGTCGCCCCATTCGCGGCAGTCGGAGTCGAAACGATATTGCTGAACGGGGCAACGAACGGGGCGGTGAAGCCATAGATAAAGCGCGTGAAACCGCTCGTCGGATTCGCGGCGATCAACTTGAGGAGGACGCGCAAACCAAGCGCGATCTGGATGACCGCGAAGCAGAAATAGATCACGCGGGCCGTCCAGGCCGCATTCGAGCGGCGCGGATCGAGGACGTCCGCATCCTCGACCGCCAAGTACTCCACATCGAGATCTTGATCCGGCATGACCAGCGGTGCGGCGCGTTCTTCATGGCGCACCCGTTCATCTCGCTGCGGCTCGGGTGGCTGGCGTACCATGACCTACCTTCTCATGGGAATCGGCATCGGGAACGCGGCGAATCAGGGTGGCTAGCGGGATACCAGGGACCGCACGTTGGCTGCACAGCGATTGTACCCCACCACACGGTGTACGGAAAACAGCGCCGGTCCACCACGATTGGTGGACCGGCGCTGTACGGTCGCCGCAAAGAACGGCCTTATCAGTGTGTCAGATTCCCCACGACGAGAATCGGTGAGGTCGGCGCGACACTCCCGCGCGGTCCAGGTTCGACGGTGATCGCCAGCGTCTGAAACTGCTCGAAGTTTGCTTGCACGGCGGTGGTTGTGGAGAGGAAAACCGTCTCCGGCTTCGGAACACCGCCATCCTGGATAAGCCAGATCTGATAAACCTGACCGGGCTGCAAAGCGGGCAAACCTTCGACACTCACAACCGCTTTCTGCTGGTTGCGCAAGTAGATAACTTCGCCCTTGATCGGCTGCCCCCCCTGCGTCGCGCTGAGTTGCCAGCGTGTGGTGGCGAGTTCGCGCAGCGCCTGATCGCGCTCCAGACGTACCTGACCCACCTCACGCAGCGCAGTGTCACGCTCGGTCGTCGCTTGATTGCGCTCGACTTGCGCCTGGCCGGCTGCGCGTTGCAAGTTCAAGTTCCAGCCGAGCAACCCCAGACCGAGTGCCAGCAGGAGCACCGCAGCAATGGCGTACGCCTGCGGGATCCAACGCCGTGCGCGGAAAGGGAGCGGCGCTCTGATCGCAGCCCTGGCGCGCTCCGCGGCGAGATCGGCCGCCACGGCATCGAGCAGCCGAGCGCGTAAGGCGGGCGAAGGGCCGATAGCCGCCTCCGTGTCGACAGCGAGCGGCAATTGCGCTATTGTCGAACGAAAGTCGCGCAAGGCAGCAATACAGATTGGGCAATTTTCGAGGTGACCGCGAAATTCTGCCACTTCTTCACCATCGAGCGCACCGAACGCGTAGGCAGCAGGAAAGTCCTGCTCTTCAAACGAACAAGTCATGGCGTCGAAGCGTGTGCGCGGATCCCGTTCTCGTTCGTTCATTCGTACTCGACCCCAGCTCCTGCCAGTAGCAATCGCAGTTTTTGCAAGCCGATCCGTAG
>JAABUS010006823.1_pt1 | contig 13548 bp, 17 predicted proteins | sample 5560161 | NCBI WGS metagenome assembly JAABUS01 (sample SAMN10711885, study PRJNA513376) | rock metagenome | isolation source: Antarctica rocks | place: Antarctica: Victoria Land, Trio Nunatak nord | collected 2016-01-04 | reverse complement strand
GCCGATTCGCCGCAGGCTGCTGCGTCGTTAACCTTCATCGTGATCCCTCAACCCCAAGGAGACCTATGTCCGATGTCAAGTCCGAAGGCGCCACAGACAAGCCCGGCGGAGGGCAGACGCTCGCCCGCATGAGCGGCGGGGGCGAGCAGGCCGGGCCGCTGCATTCCTCACAGGGAACCACGAAGGTCGCCGACGGCGTCGTGACCAAGGTCGCCGGCATCGCCGCGCGCGAAGTCGCGGGCGTTCACGCTCTCGGCGGCGGCGCCTCGCGCGCGCTCAGCAGCGTCACCCAGCGCGTCGGAATGGGCGACGACCGCTCGCAAGGCGTCAGCGTCGAGGTCGGTGAGCGCGAGGCCGCCGTCGACCTGACGATCGTCATCGAGTACGGCGAGTCGATCCCGATCGTCACCCAGGCCATCCGTGACAACGTCATCCGCCGCGTGGAAGGCATCTGCGGGCTGTCGGTCACCGAAGTCAACATCGCCGTCAACGACCTGTACTTCCCGGGCGAGGAGCTGCCCGAGCAGCCGCCGCGAGTCGCGTAGACACCCCTGTGGCCGACTCCCCCACCACCGTCGCACCCGGCTCAGCCCGGGTGCGACTGGCTGCCTTGGCCCTCGCGGCCGCCCAAGCCGTCGACGGCGTCCTCGCCGCCGACGCGGGGCCGACCGCCACGCACGTCACCGTCAGCGGCTCGACCACGGTGCTCGGGGTGCTGGTCGTCGCCGAGCCCGGCGGCCGCTACAGCATCGACCTTGGATTGCGCGCCCGCCTCGTCCCGCTCGGCGCGCTGGCCGACGCCGTGCGCGCCTCCGTCGTGCGCTCAATTACGCGCGCCGGACTCGCCGATCTCATCGGCCCCGTCGGCGTCACCTTCCACGACGTCGCCGCCCCCGGCGTAGTGATCGGCTCATGATCCTCGCCCGCGCGCTCGTGCGCCTCGTGTCCTTCCTGCTGCTCGTGACGCTCGCCCTGCTCGGGCTCGCCGTTGCGGTCGCCGCCGTCGACCCCGGCGGCGTCACCGATCTGTTCGACCTGCCGCAGCTCCGCGACGCCGTCGGCGGATGGTTCAGCGACCTGGCCGCCAGTGGGCCGATCGCGCTGGCCAGCCTGCTGGGCGGCGCGGGCGCGGTCCTGCTCGGGCTCGTGCTGCTCGCCGGGCTGCTCATCCCCCGCCGCGAACGCCTCGTCCGACTGGCCTCGAGCTCCTCGGGAACCCTCAGCGCGCGCCGCGGGACGCTGGCGCAGATCGCCGGCCACCTGGCCGAACAGGTGCGCGGCGTGACGAGCACCCGCGCGCGGGTCAAGTCTCGCCGTCGCGGCGGGGGACGCCTCAAAGTCCGCGTCGACCGGCCGCGCACCGCTCCCCCCGGCGCGACCAAGCAGGCGGTCGTCGAGCAGCTCGAGAGCCTTACGGGACCGTTCAAGTTGAAGGCGAGAGTGCAGACGCGCCTCGGTGAGCCCGGAAGCCGCGTGCAGTGATGCTGCGCCAACGCCTCAAGATCCGCGCATCGGCTCTCGCGCTGATTGGACGCATCCTCGTCTTCGTGCTCGCCTGCGCGCTGGTGTTCTACGGGGCGATCCTCATGCTGCTCGCCTTCAAGGTCTCCGCGTCGACGCTCAACGACATCTCCGCGTACCAGACCGTCTACGACTACCTGGCCGATCTGCGTGAAGGCGACCTCAGCGACAAGCGGCGCATCGCCGCGGGCGTCGCCGGCGCTGTGGCCTTCCTGCTCTTCGGCTACCTCGCGCTCAAGCAGCTTCCGAGGCCGTATCTGGCCCGCCACGAGCTCCAGCTCGAAGACGATCCCCGCGGCGTCGTCACCGTCGAGCCACGCGCGATCGAACGCGTCGCCGAGACCGCAGCGCTGCACCATCCAGCCTTGACCGCCGCCTCCGGCCGCTACGGAGACGACGAGCTCGCCGTGGGCGTGACCGTCCGCCACGCCAAGGACGTCGCCCGCACGCTCGAGGACGTGCAGGGGGCGGTCGTCGAGGCGCTCGAGCAGCACGGGCTGCCCGTGGTACCTGTCCACCTGACCCTCACCGGCTATGAACGCCGTACCCACCGGGAGCTCAACTAGATGATCACCCAGAAGCACTTCCTGTCCGCGCTCGGCTTTGCCTTCGTCGCCGCGTGGATCGCCTTCGGCTTCGGCAACGCCCTGCTCTGCCTCCTCGGTGCCGCCGTCTTCTACGGCGCCGTGGCCGTCCTGGAGGGCGAGATCGACCTCGGCGAGCTGCAGCATCGCGTCCGCGGCACGGACGCCGAGGCGACCCGCCCGCCGGCACCATCGCCGTACGGCGGCACCCCGCGCGTGCGATGACCCCGAGCGGGGCGGCGACGGTGACGACGGGATCGATCAGGACGCGACCCAGCGCGGCGAGGCCGGCACCACCGACGCCGCTGTTCGGCTCCGACACCGGCGCCAACGTGGCCGTCGCCGCAGCGGCCGAGCTGATCGCACGTTCCTGCTGATCTTCTGCGGCACTGCCGTCGCCGTCGCCGCCGGACTTCAGCGGCCCACTGCGGGCAGCGCGTATGGCTCCCTGGCCGTGCGCTCGGGTTCGGCTTCATGCCGTCGTCGCCGCCCACGGTCACGTCTACGGCGCCCACGTCAACCCCGCCATAACCCTCGGCCTCGCGATCACCCGCACGTTCCCCTGGGCCTTCGTCCCGGCCTACATGGCCGCCCAGCTCGTCGGGGCCGTCCTGGGATCGCTCGCCGTCCGGCTGTCGCGCGCGCGACAATCGCCAAGGGCAAGACGCCCGGCTGAAGGACCCGCTCAGGTCGCCGCGTTCGCGCGCAGGTTCTCCAGCGGAATGATCTCCAGGGTGCGCTCGTGGCAGGCCGCGAGCACGACGGGCGGCGCGACGCCGTCCTCGAACGCCTGCTGCCAGCGCGGGGCGCACAGGCACCAGTGATCGCCGGCCTCCAGGCCCGGGAAGCCTGGACGCGGCGTCGAGAGGTCGTTCCCGAAGGCCAGCGAGTAGCGCAGGAAGGCGTCCGTGACCACGGCGCAGACGGTGTGTGCGCCGGTGTCCCCGGGGCCCGTCTCGCAGCAGCCGCTGCGCGTCCAGCCCGTCAAGGGGTCGAAACCACACAGGGCCAGCGGACCGCCGAGCACGTTCCTCGCCTCGGGCATCCAGCGAGCCTACCCGTCGCCGCGGTCGGCCTGGTCCTCGTCGTCCTCGCGCCGGTCGAGCACGCCGAGGATCTCGACGACGCGGCAGACGAGCAGGCGCTCCTCCTCGATCTCGACCCAAGCGCCCGCCGAGGCGGGGAAGACCACGTGGTCGCCGGGGCGCACGGGCATGTGGACGCCGGCCTGCGCCCACCAGTCGAGGCCCGGCCCCACGGCGAGGACGATGCCGTGCTGCGGCGGCGGCTCGTTGGTGCCGGGCGGTACCACGAGGCCGGAGCGACGCATCCGCGCGGGATCGAGCTCCTTGACGACGATGCGATCGAAGAGGGGTCGCAGCTGCTGATGCATCCTGAAAGGAGCCTAGATCCTCTCCCGGCGACCGCGCGAGCCTGAAGGCCGTCGCACGCTCCCGTGCGGATCCTGCGCCTGCAAGAGATCCTGCATAGAAGAGCTTTCGTCGCTGGTAGCTTGGCCGCCGCGCCGAGCCGTCGCCTGCGGGTGACGGACGGGGGACCCATCGCGACCAGGCCGGTCGCCGGGGTGAACCACGACGACCGTCGTGGAGCGGGGTCTCCCCTCGCCAACCCTTCAGCTCACCCCGTAGGCGCCTCAAGACATGCTCAAGCGCCTCACCCTTCTCCTCCTCGCCGCCGCCTTCTTGATCGTCGCGTCTCCCGTCGCCCCCGCCACGGCCAAGCCGCTGGAGAAGGGCGATCACGGAAAGCGCGTCGTCCAGCTGCAGCGGGCGCTGCACCTGCGTCCCGCCGACGGCGTGTTCGGCCCGGGCACCCACCGAGCCGTGAAGCGCTTCCAGCGCCGCCACGACATCAGAGCCGACGGCATCGTCGGGGCGGGGACGTGGAGCATGATCCGCCGCGCCCGCGGCGCCGGGCGCTCGCGCCACTCTCGCCCGCGCCGCACGTCCAGGCGCTCGCGCCACGCCTCCTCGCACCGCGGCGCCAGGAGCTCGCGCCACTCCCGCTCGCGCCGCACCGCCGGGCGTTCCCGGGGCGGCGTTCGCGTCACCGGCCGCGGCCCCTCGGTCCGCCTCCTGCAGCGCCGGCTCGGTATCCGCGCCGACGGTGTCTTCGGTTCGGGCACCGCCCGGGCGGTCAAGCGCCTCCAGCGCCGGCGCGGCATGGCCGCCGACGGCGTCGTCGGGCCGGCCACCTGGGCCGCCCTTGGCGTCCGCGGCCGCCATCCCGTCCTGAAGCGCACCCGCCTGCGCTCCGTCGGAGCCCGTAGCCGGCGCGTTCCCGTCGCGGTCTCGCGTGCCATCGCCGCCGCGGACCGCATCGCGCGCGCCCCGTACCTCTACGGCGGCGGGCACGCCACGTTCAACGACAAGGCCTACGACTGCTCCGGCTCGATCTCCTACGTCCTGCACCACGCGGGGCGCCTGCGCCGTCCCCTCGACTCGAGCGCCCTGGCCTCCTACGGCGCACCGGGCCGGGGCCGGTACATCACCATCTACACCAGTCCCGGCCACGCGTTCATGCTCATCCGCGGCCGCCGCTACGACACCAGCGCGCGCCTGAGCGGCCGCGGCTCGCGCTGGACGTCCGCGATGCGCGGCACGGCCGGCTACACCGTCCGCCACCCGCCGGGGCTGTAGCTCGAGCTTCGAGCGTGGGCCGGTCGTGGTCGGTGGGCCCGCCCACCCCCGTCGTCCTGAGGTGCTCGCGGCACCGCGAGAAGGCCAAAGCGGGGGTACAGCAACCGCTTTCGCCTTGTCGACGCTTTTCCGCCGCGGCTGACCCATGCTGTTTCTCAGCCCTCGAGCGCCCGTGACCCGCGCTCCTCGTAGCGGCAAACGGGCCGGGAGCCTCTCAGCCGACCGGCGCCATGCCCGCCTCGGCGGCGAGCTGCGCGTACTTCCCATCGGCCGCGAGGAGCTCGTCGTGCGTCCCGCGCTCCAGCACGCGCCCGCGCTCGAGGACCACGATCTGGTCCGCGTCGCGGACGGTGCTCAGCCGGTGGGCGATCGTGATCGTCGTGCGCCCTTCGGACAGGCGGTCGAGCGCCTCCTGGACGGTGCGCTCGGTCTCGTTGTCCAGCGCGCTCGTGGCCTCGTCGAGCAGCAGCACGGGCGGGTTGCGCAGGACGGTCCGGGCGATCGCGATGCGCTGCTTCTCCCCGCCGGAGAAGCGGTAGCCGCGCTCGCCGACGACGGTGTCGTAGCCAGCCGGGAGCGACGCGACGAGCTCGTGGATCTGCGCGGCGCGCGCGGCCTCCTCGAGCTCCGCGTCGGAGGCGGCCGGCTTGGCAAAGCGCAGGTTCTCGCGGATCGTCGCGTGGAGGAGGTAGGTCTCCTGCGAGACCATTCCCACGGTCTCGGCCAGGGAGGCGAAGGTCAGGTCGCGCACGTCGACGCCATCGATCGTCACCCGTCCCGCGGTCGCCTCGTAGAGCCGCGCGGCGAGGTAGCCCAGGGTCGTCTTGCCCGAGCCCGTCTCCCCCACGATCGCCACCGTCGAGCCGGCCGGCACCGCGATCGTCACGGAATCGATCGTCGGCGCCGCGTCGGCGTCGTAGCCGAAGCTCACGTCCTCGAAGCGCACCTCGCCGCGAACCTGTCCCGGTGTCAGGCGAACCGCATGGGGCCGCTCCTCGATGTCGACCGGGAGGTCCAGGTACTCGAAGATCCGCTCGAACAGCGCCCCGGAGGTCTGGAGGTCGATCTGGACGCCGAGCAGCGACTGGATCGGGAAGAGCACACGCGTTTGCAGCTGGGTGAACGCGACGAGCGTGCCGAGGGAGATCGCCGTCGAGCCGCTCGCCAGCGAGAGCCCGGCGAACCAGTAGACGAGCGCCGGCATCACTGCGAACGCGGTCTGCACCGAGGCCATCCGCCAGCGCCCGGCCATCCGCGAGCGGACTTCGAGGTCGGCGAGCTCCGAGCTCTCGCGCGTGAAGCGCTCCGCGAGCTCGGCCGAACGGCCCATCGTCTTGGCGAGCAGGATCCCGCTCACCGACAGCGACTCGGAGACCAGGGCGCTCATGTCGGCCACGCGGCCCTGGCGCTGCGCGGTGATCCGCTTGCGCTCGGTACCCACGCGCCGCGTGAGCCAGCCGAAGAGCGGCAGCAGCACGAGCGAGAACGCCGCGAGGCGCCAGTCGAGCAGGAACATCGCGACGACCGTCGTGAGCACCGTCGTGACGTTGGAGACGATCGAGGTCGCCGTGCTCGTCACGACGTTCTGCACGCCGCCGATGTCCGAGGAGATCCGGGCCTGCACCTCCCCCGTGCGCGTCCGGGTGAAGAACGCGAGCGAGAGGCGCTGGAGGTGGCGGTAGACCCGCGCACGCAGGTCGTGCATCACATGCTGCCCCACGACGTTGGAGAGGTACGTCTGCGCCACCGCGAGCGCACCCGTGGCCACCGCGATGACGAGCATCCCGACGATCAGCACGCTCAGCAGCGTCGTGTCGTTCTCCGGGATAGCCGTGTCGAGCACCTCGCGCAGCAGGAACGGCGTCACCATCCCGAGGACCGCGGAGAGAGCGATCAGCGCGAGCACGGTCGTCAGCCGCCGGCGGTACGGACGGAAGAGGGCGAGGATGCGGCGGTTCTGCGACGGCAACGTGCTGTCAGTGTACCTCAAAGGTTGAGGTTGCCAAGCATCACGCCGACGGGGGCTCTCCGGCCCCGCGCCGCGGCCTCCGCGAGCACGTCGGCGACCCGTTCGGCGATCGCCGGCCACCCGTAGCGCTCGAGGGCGACCGTCCGCGCCGCGGCGCCGCGGCGCGCGCGGGCTCCCGCGCCGTCGGCGGCGGCGACCAGCGCGTCGGCGAGCGCCGTGCGGTCGTCCGGCGGCACGAGCCACCCGGTCCGGCCGTCCTCGACGATCTCCGCCGGCCCGAACGCGTCGACCGCGATGCACGGCAGCCCGCAGGCCATCGCCTCGACGAGCACGAGACCGAACTGCTCGCGCACGGAAGCGAGCACGAGGGCGTCACTGGCGCGGAGGAAATCCGGAAGCTCGTCGTGGTCGTGCCAGCCGGCGAGGAAGACGTCGCGCGCGCCCGTCCGCGCGATCACGTCGCAGGGATGCTCGCCCTCCCACTCCCCCGGATGGCCGCCGAGCAGGACCAGGGCGCCGCGCCGGCGCGTGCGCTTCTGCGCGTCCGCCCACGCCTCGATCAGCAGCCCGATCCGCTTGACCGCGGTGAAGCGCCCACAGGAGATCAGCACCGGGCCGTCGACGAGCGGCGCGAGCTCGCCCGCCGTGTAGGCGACGCTCCCCTCGGCCTGGCCGGGCCGCCAGCCCCGCGGAGCGGCGACGAGCTGCTCGTGCCAGAACGCGGCACGGTCGACGGGCCCCGGGCTGAACGTCTGCGGGTCGAAGCCGTTCGGGATCACGGCGCAGCGGTCCGGGTCGACGCCGAGCAGCCGGACCGCCCGCTCGACCTGGCCCTCGGCGAGCAGCAGCAGCAGCGCGCAGCCCTGCGCCCAGCCGCGCATCCGCGCCGCCCAGTCCTCCGCGTAGCGCCAGTGGACGGGCGCGCCGGCGGCGATGCGCTCGAGCATGAGCAGCTCCGTGCCGTGCAGGTGCGCGACGATCGGCACGCGCGGCGCGACGCGACGCGCGGCCTCGTGCAGCGGCGTGAGGTGGTGCAGGTGGAGGACATCGGCGTCGGCGGCGCTCGCGGCGTGTAGCGCGCCCGCCCAGGCACGGACGTGCTCCTCGTAGGCGGAGAGGCCTACGAGCGCGAAGCAGGGATCCACGGCGCCCGGCCGGTCCTCGTAGGAGGGATGCATCGGCGCGGCGGAGCCGAACTCGACCGGGCGCATGTCGAGGTCTGCGTAGAAGGCGCGGGCGTCGCCGTGGCCGCCCGGCAGCGAGCCGGTCACGAGCGTCACGTCGTGCCCGAGCGCCTCGAGCTCGCTGCCCAGGGCACGGACGACGTGCGCCGAGCCTCCCCGCGGGAAGAACATCACGCCGCTGAGAACCCTCATCCTCGCCCCCTCTCCGCACCGCTCCGCCACCGGCGGCGCCAGGGACCATGGTACCGAGATGTAACCGAGGTGTTACCGAGGGCCGAACAGCAGCGCCGTGGAGATCGCCCGGCCGCCCGGGAGCTTCACGCCGTGCTTCTCGCGCGAGACGTTGCGCAGCTCTCCCCCGCACACCAGCGAGCTGGACCCGCCGCCGTCGAGGTTGAGTGCGTCGCGCGCCCCGAGCGCGAGGAGCACCTCGGCGAGCTCGGCCAGGCTCAGCCCCGCCTCGCCGTCGGCGCGCCCGTCGCAGGCCAGCGCCAGGAGGTGGCTGGCCGACACGCCGAGCGCGGCGCGTGGATAGCGACCGTCCGTGATGTCCGCGTCGAACTGCCGCGCACCGGCGGAGAAGCCCTCCTCGTCACCGTCGACGACCGCACCGTCGCGGACGAGCAGCGGCCCGGCCTGCAGGAGGTCGCCGCGCGGCTGCGCGGGAAGCGCGTCGCGGCGGGCGATCCGCACCTCGCCGCCGGCGACCAGGACGCAGGCGCGCACGCCGCCCCACGGCGCCTCGAAGGGGACGTGGCGTCGCTCGACGCCGCGGGTGCGCAGCTCTCCCAGCGGCGTCCCGTGCGGGCGCGCGTAGAAGCCGCCGACGAGCGCCTCGGGCGCGTCGTTGCGCGAACACCAGGCCGCGAGCGGCTGCGGGCGCCGCAGCCGGACGACGCGCACGTCGGTCGTGGCGAGGGGATGGCGCGCGACGTGGACGGTCGTCCGCGCGCCGTCGGTGAGCTCCACGCGCACACGCTGCAGATGGGCCGGCACCGGGAGCGGCGCCGCGACGGACTTCAAGAGGCAGGGCATCGCGCTGATCGCAGCCTGCGCTCTCGATCGCGGCCTGGAGTCACGATCCTGTGACCAAGCCGCGCCCGGCGCGTGTGGCTCCGCCGTAGGGCGGCCGGCTACTTCCGGACGGGGCGGTTCTTCTTCCGCGCCTGGCGCGCGCGCTTGGCGGCGGCCTTGTGCTTCTGCGCCGCCCGCGGGTCCGGCTTCCTGCGCGTCTCCGCAGCCTCTCCTGCCGAACCCGCGTTGCTGCCGCCTCCCGGCCGCGGCTCGACCGGCGCGTTCTTGCGCGCGTCGCGCGCGATCGCCAGACCGATGCCGAAGACGAGCACGACCCCGGAGAGGATCAGCAACGCCTGCTGGAGCGCCGAGATGCCGCCGTCGTCAGGCTTCGGCGCGACCGGGACGGTCTCGGGCGCCGGCGCCGGCGTCGGCGCGGGCGCGAACGGCTGAAACGGCGACGACTGCGCGGCGGCCACCGCCGGGACGAGCAGCGCGGCGGTGAGGACGGCGACGAGGGCGGAGCGCATGACCCCGCCAGGATGCCACGTCGCCCGCCCGCCCGGCACGCGTCGAGGCGCCGACGACTCCTCTTCCGCGCGGAGGCGAACGCTAGATTGCCCGCACATGGCCAAGCAGCGGCAGGTCCGGATGGAGCAGAAGAGCCCGCTCGCGCAGATGCAGGCGCTCGAGACCCGCACCGACGAGGAGCTCGAGCGCGAGACCAAGCTCAAGGCCGCCGCCCTAGCGATCCTCGGCGCCCGCGCGGCCGAGCGCTACGACGCCAAGACGTCGCGCGAGTATTTCCGCCGCGCCGTCGCCGCCGCGCGCCCTCAGGAGCGCATGCAGCTGCGCCGCATGGCCGATGCGTCACTCGCGCTGGCCGAGCGCCGACCCGACGACCTGAAGGCCGCCGTCGAGCGCCTCGGCCAGGAGGCTCCCTCCAGTCGCCAGCTCTTCCTCCTGCGGGTCATGGGCCTGCTGGCTCCCGCACAGGGCGCCTCCCGCGCGGCGAAGGTCCGCTCCTTCGCGATCATCCTCGCGATCGTCGTCGTGCTGCTGCTCGTCGGCTTCCTCCTGGTCAAGCTGATCGCGCTGCCACTTGGCGGCGCGGGCACGGGCACGTCGCTCATCTTCGGCTTCGTGCTCATCGTCGCGCTCCTCGCGCTGCTGGCCCTGTTCGGCCGCCGCCGCCAGGCCAAGGCGCTGGCCGCGCGCGCCTCGAGCGGTCCACCCACGAAGCGGAAGTAGCCGTGTGCGGGCGCTACACGCTGGCCGGTCCGAGGCCGGGCGAGTGGAGCGAGTCCCGCCTGCGCACCCGCTTCGGCGGCCTCGGCGAGTCCGTCGCGCTGCGTCAGCGCTTCAACGTCGCGCCGACCGACGAGGTCGCCTGCGTCACCACCAGCCGCGACGGGGTGCCGCGCGGCGAGCTGTTGCGCTGGGGCCTGGTCCCGCACTGGATCACGGACCCCGGCCTCGGGGCAAAGATGATCAACGCCCGCGCGGAGACCGTCGCTGAGAAGCCCGCGTTTCGCGACGCCTTCGCCCGGCGGCGCTGCCTGATCATCGCCGACGGCTTCTACGAGTGGGAGCGCCGCGGCCCCAGGGCCCGCCATCCCTTCCACGTGACCCGCGCCGACCGCGCGCCCTTCGCCTTCGCCGGCCTGTGGGCGACCTGGCACGACCCGGACGACCAGCGCATGCGCACCTGCTCGATCGTCACCACCGTCGCGAACGACGCGATGCGCGCACTGCATGACCGCATGCCGGTCATCCTCGATCCCGCCGCCGAAGCGGCGTGGCTGGACCCGGCGACCCCCGAGCCGCTCCTCCACGAGCTCCTGGTCTCACTCCCATCCGAGCAGACCGCAGTGCGGGAGGTTTCCCGCGTGGTCAACGACGCGCGACACGACGAGGCCGACTGCCTCGACCCGCCGGAGCCGGAGGCCGAGCCGACGCTGTTCTGAGCTGAGCTCAGCGGCCGCTCAGCCTGGCGGAGGTGATCTTGACCTCCTTGCGGGGCGGGCCGTCGCCCTCGCCGAGGGCGGTGATCTTGTCGACGGTCCCGAGGCCCTTTGTCACCTTTCCGACAAGCGCGTACTCGGGCGGAAGCCCGACGTCGGCGGCGGAGACGACGAAGAACTGCGAGCCCGAGGCGCCGGGGGCGTCGGCGCCGCCCTTGGCCATCGCGACGACCCCTCGTGTGTACTTCAGGTCAGCCGGCGGGGGCTCGGTCACCGAGTAGCCCGGGCCGCCGGTGCCCGCGTTCGGCGTGTCGCCGAGCGGGTCGCCACCCTGGATGACGAAGTCCGGGACGACGCGATGGAAGTTCAGACCGTCGTAGAAGCCCCGCTTGGTCAGGTAGGCGACGGAGTTGGCCGTGGCCGGCGCGCGCTTGGCGTCCAGGGTGATCTCGAAGGAGCCCTCCGAGGTCTTGAACGTCACGACGCTGTCCTTGCCCTCGATGAGCGTCGGCGTCGGGCAGGGGAGCGCCTTGCCGCCGCCGGGCTCCTCCTTCTTGACGCAGGTTCCACCCGCGGCGTCTGGGGTGGTGGCCGGCTGCGTCGGCGTCGCTGTGCTGGCGGTGGGCCCGCCGGCGGGCGGCGCCTGGCTGCGCTCCAACGGGCCGTCCCCGCAGGCGGCGAGGCCAACGGCGAGGAGGGTCAGCACGAGCGCGAGCGGGCGAGCCATGGCCACCCACGATAATGCCCGGACGTGCCCGACCTCCCCGCCCTGCTGGGCCGCTACGACCACGTGCTGCTCGACCTGGACGGCTGCGTCCGGGTCGGGGAGACGGCCACGCCGCGGGCGGACGAGGCCCTCGCGGCGCTCCGGGCAGCCGGCAAGGGCATCGCGTTCATCACGAACGACCAGGCCCTGACGCCCGAGGAGATCGTGCGGCAGCTCTGGGGGCTTGGCGTGCGGGCCTCGCTGGCGGAGGTCGTCACCGTCGGGGGCGCGATCCAGCACGTGCTCGCCGAGACGGCAGGCTGGCGCACCGCGTTCGTCGTCGGCGGCGCCGCGCTGCACCGCCACGTCGAGGCCGCGGGCATGCGCATCCTCAACCACACCGACCTCGACACCCGCGTGGACGTCGTGGTCGTCGCGGCCCACGGCGGCTTCGACTACGCCGAGCTGCGCACGGCCACCCAGGCGGTCCTCCACGGCGCGGCGCTGATCGCCGCGGGCCGCGACGCGACGTTCCCGATGCCCGACGGCCCGTGGCCCGGTACGGGCGCGGTGCTCGCCGCCGTCGAGCAGGCCACGGGCGCCGTCGCGACGTCCGTCGGCAAGCCCGAGCCGCAGCTCTTCGTCACCGCGCTCGACCGCCTGGGCGGCGGGAGCGCGCTCATGGTCGGCGACCGCCTCGACGCCGACGTCGCAGGCGCGCGCGCCGCCGGCCTCGACGCGGCGGTGGTGCTCACGGGCGTCACCGATCGCGCGGCGGCGGAGCGCGCCGCCGGGCAGGACGGCTCCCCGATCGTCGCGATCGCCGCCTCGCTCGGCGCGCTCGTGCTGGGCGAGAGCTGAGCCCGGGTCGAGTGCCGATGGGCGTCGGAGGGGTCGACGCTCAACGGCACTCGGCCGGCGCGGGCGGAAGGTCGACGCCTCCTGAGCCCTGCGCCGCCCACCCATCGGCGAGAATGGCGCGCTTGCCCGCCTCGCGACGCCTCCGCCTCATCGTGAACCCCGCCGCGGGCGGCGGGCGTGCGGCCGCGCTCCTGCCCGGTGTCGAGGCGGCGCTGCGCGGCCACGAGCTCACGTTCCGAACGGAGCGCACGACGTCCGTGCAGCACGCACGCGAGCTGGCCGTTGAGGCCCACACGGCGGGCGAGGTGCCGGTGACGCTCAGCGGCGACGGGCTCGTGGGCTGCGTCGCGGGGGCGCTCAGCGCCGTGAAGGCCGGCGAGGCGCCGCTCATGGGCGTGCTCCCGGGCGGGCGCGGGAACGACTTCGTCCGCGTGACCGGCATCCCCGCCGACGCCGTCGCCGCCTGCGCGGTGCTGGCCCACGGCGTGCCGACCCCGATCGACCTCGGCAGCGTCGACGGCTCACCCTTCGTGGGGATCGCCTCGGTCGGCTTCGACTCGGAGGCCAACGCGATCGCCAACGCGGCGCCGGCCCGCCTGGGCAACCTCGTCTACGCCTACGGGGCGCTGCGCGCGCTGATCTCCTACCGCCACGCGACGTTCACCGTCGAGGCCGACGGCGAGCGCCGCACCTTCACCGGCTGGTCGGTCGCCGCGGCGAACGCGAGCACCTACGGTGGGGGCATGATCATGGCGCCCGCCGCCCGGATGGACGACGGGCTGCTCGACGTCGTCATGAGCGAGCGCACGAGCAGGGCGCACTTCCTGCGCGCGCTGCCGAGGGTCTTCAAGGGCACGCACGTCGAGGACCCGTCCGTCCGCGTCACACAGGCCGGCGAGGCGCGGGTGAGCGCCGACCGCCCGTTCGTCGTCTACGCGGACGGCGATCCGATCGGCACCCTGCCGGTGACGATCGGCGTGCTCCCGGGCGCCGTGCGGGTCCTGCTGCCCGCATGAGGAGCGCCGGCTGGAAGGGCGCGGCGGCGCGGGTGGCGGGAGCGGCGTCGCGGCGCAGCGGCCGCGGCG
>JAABUS010006822.1_pt1 | contig 13550 bp, 2 predicted proteins | sample 5560161 | NCBI WGS metagenome assembly JAABUS01 (sample SAMN10711885, study PRJNA513376) | rock metagenome | isolation source: Antarctica rocks | place: Antarctica: Victoria Land, Trio Nunatak nord | collected 2016-01-04 | reverse complement strand
ATAATTAAATTTTGTATATATTTAGTATATATTAAATTTGTATTAGAATAGAATTAATTGCAAATAAAATTTCTAAAAACTAGATATTTAATAAAAATATAGTTTTTTATATATTGTTGTAATTTGTAATCTATTAAAACGCAAAAATAATTAATATCGATATATACTAAGTTTGCGTTAATAATTCAATTTGTATATTATAATTTTATATCGAAAAATAAAGAATATTTAATTTAATAAATCTATAAAATTGGTTTACAAACAATATAGATAAAGTAAGAGTTTATTTTATAAATCTTTTATATAGTAAACTCTTAATTCTTGTATATACAAATTATAGATTCGAAATATATATAGCGTATATATTAATTTTATTATTTTTTAAGAAATTTATAATATTAAATCTTTGTACAATACTTTAATTGCGCGTTAACATTTATTGTATATATTAATTAAATAAAATATTGTCAAAAATTGTTAATATTCTTAAACTTAACTCTATTGTATATTAAATATATATATAATATATCTAAATACGCGTGTTTGCAATACTTAATTTCGAAATATTTGAAACTTTAATATTAATTTTTTTTTTTTTTTTAATTTCTAGAAATAAAAGAGCAATCTAAATAATTTTAAAGTTAATTGTAACAACAAAGAATTAAATCTAATTTTAATATAAATTAAAATTATATCTTATTTAAGTTAAATATATATTAAATATAAATTTGTTAATTAATGCTTTAATAGAAATATTAATTAAGATCTCGATTAATATTGTATTTCTTTTGTATACAAAATAAAGAATTCTCTTTAAATATATATATAAATATATTAAAATATTGTAATAGTTTTGTATTTTTAATACAATTATTTAATTGCATTCTTTAAAGATAATTGCAATTCTATTAACGTTAATAAAGCTCTATATATAATAAATATTAGCTCAATATATAATAGATATAAAATATAAAAAAGAATCTATTTTTTTAAGTTTTATAAGCAACAGTTTGTCAAAACTATTAAGATCTTAATTGTTTAATATATTTTAATATATTTAATTGTTTATAAAAATATTTTTGTTAATATCTTAATTACTTAATATTGTATTCGACTTAATAGTATTAATATTGTTAAGATTCGAAGTTTGTTTATATATTTAGCAAATATCTAGTATATAGTAAGTATAGAGTAAATCTCAATTTTATTTATCTATTGCAAAATTGTTTGTTAATCTTAATTTGCAAGATTTTCAAATATAAAAGAATTTTTCTTGTTAGAAAATATAAAGACTTCGAAAACAAAAAAATTAATAATACTATTAAAAAATATATTATTATTAAAATTTAAATTAAATATAAACTAAGCTTAAATATAATATATATACAAAACAAATAATTGAATTGCGCAAATATAAAACTATATTAAATTTATACTACGTTTGAAAGTAATTTATACTATAACAAAATATAATTTTGCAATATATAAATCTTGTTTTTGAACTTAATTAATTGCGCGTTACAAATCTTATACAACTCTAAAAATATTATAGATATAGAGAATTAAGTTTATATTTAATATATATTAGAAAGAAACAAAATTCTAAAAGTTGATTTTAGTTAATACTAAATAAAAAGATTTATATTTTATATAAACTATATATATATTAAGCTTGCATCTCGATTGCAAGCAAAGATTGCAATTAATTTCTATAATTCGAAATAACTATACTAAGTATAAGCTAAGTATCGACAGAATTTATTTCGAATAAAAATTTCTATTCGAGATAAGCTCGTTTCGAATGCGATTTCTGTATCCGGGATAAGCTGCAACCCGGATATCGAAATATAGGTTTTTTTATAAAAATAATATTCGAAAATAGAAGTTGTCTACTATTATTTACAATTGCAAAATTTAATATATTAATTCAATAAATATTTTAGCTATTAATATTATCTTAATTTTAATAGCAATTACTAAATTAATTGCTATTGGAAAAAATATTCTTTCTATTATTAACAATTTTAGCTTCGTATATATTAAACAAAAAAAGTACACAAATTGCAATAAAATAGATTATTAAGAATAAAATTGTTGAAACTTATATTTAGAACTATATTTTGCTTTAAAAAACAATAGTTTCGAAAACAATCGAAACAATAATAGCAACAAGTATTATCGAAATTACAATAATTAAAAAAATAATCGAAAAAAGTTTAAATTTAAAAAAATAAAAACAAGTTTAAACTTAAATTTAATAAAAATAAGAATAAAAACAACAACAACAAAAAATAGAAAGCTACTAAAACAATAGTCTATAGATATTATTTTGTTTTTATTGTTATAACAATTCTATTTGCAATTTCTAAATTATTTGTTTCTATAATTATAATATTAACTTTTGTTGTTAATTATCTTTTACGCAAATAGATTTTTAATACAAAATGTTTACAATATATATTCGAGAACTCTAGTATCTTTGTATTCTACTTAAAAATATCTTAACAATTAGTCGAAAATATAAAAAACAATTTATTTGCTATAAATATTGAAACTATTTGTCTATTTGTTAAATATAAAGATAAAAGAGTTCGTTATATTATAATTTACAATGTATAGTATATATTTAAGTCTTTTTACAATTTAATTTTCTATAGTTAGTTAAAAGACGCTAATATTGTTCGAAAAATTATTAGTTATAATTTTTTTATTAATATTTACCAAATTTAAGTAGTTAAAATTTTCGATTTCTACTTTCTAAACTTAAAAATATCTATTGTATTTTCTGCTATTACTATTGTTCTATTAACAATTAGCAAAAATATGATAATTATATAATACAAATAACTCGATTATCTAGATAAAAAAAATATCTATTAGCTAATTTATAGAAATATTTTTGATTTTATTAAGTTATTTTTGAATAATATTTGTATTTCTTATATATGCGCAAAAAACAAAATAATATTCTATTGAATTTCTATTAAATCTAATTGCTAAAAAAATAATTTTATTTATATTAATATTATAGAATTTATATTTCTAAATAGTTTCGATAGTATTTGCTATATTTGTATTTAATTAAATAATAAAATTAAGTATTTGCAAATAAAATATTTTAAAAACAAAAATAAAATTAGTTTGTTAATTTTTTTTAAATACTATATTGACAAATTTAAGTATAGAAACAACAAATATATTTGTATTTGCGTTAATAATAAGAATAAATATATAGATAGAATTTTTCGAATTTAATACAAAAAGTAAAAAATATATATCGAATTAACAATTGTTGTTTTCTCTAAAATAAACAAATATATTAAATATTTTAATTAGATTTTAATACAAAAAATTAATATTATAATTAAAAATACTAACTTAATTGTAAATCTCTAATTAGAGATTATTTAAACAATTAATTTATATTGTAATATTTTTTTTGTTATCGAATATTTTGTTACTTTTTTCGAAACAAGTATCGAATATTTCTATAACTATAAGTATATTTGACGCATTAATTAGCAGAAAAAAATATTAAAAATTTAATTAAATATTAATTAACAATTTTTTTAAAATTGTACTCGATTCTCAATTCTAGTAGAATACAAAAAAAAGTATATCTATTATATAATAGATAACAAAAACAAGATTTAACAAATATTAGAAATTTATTAACTAGACAATAATCAAATATTACTTAATTCTAATATTAATTATAGCAAAATTAATTGTTAAAATAACAATATATAATTGTCTATATTTCTATTTATACAATCTAATATTGCAAATATTATTAATAAATTTCTAGATTCTATAAATGCTAAATTAAACAAGCTTTTTGTAACAATATTATAATAATAACAAAAAACTATTTTGTTCTTAAATTATATCGAAAACTCTAATAAGTTAGATTTATCTATTTTATTTAAAATTCTATTTTTTTTAGACTCTAAAAATACTACTTTTTTTAAATTATTTTTCGATTTCAAAAATAGTATTTTTTTTTAATTCTATTAACTTTAATAAGTTTTCTAAAGTTACTAAATTATTAAATATATTTTAAAAACTATTATTTTCAAATCTCGATCTAACATTGCAAAAATATTTGAAATTTTAATTATATTAAAACAAATTTGCAAATTCTTTTATTCTATTGTTTAAAACTATATTATTAAAATTATATAAGTCTAAAATTTATACTAAAGTTATAGCAAATATCTATTACAAAATAGACTAACAATTAGTTAAACAAAACAAAATTAAATTTAAAAAAAATAGTATCTATATTGTTTGTTTAGTATCTAATAGATATTATATATTTTATAAAAGATAAATCTACAAAATTAAACAAAAAATTAATAACAAGATTTTTTGTTATAAAGTTTGTTAAATTGTTAAAGATTTTAAACAACACAAAAATCTAAACTATATTAAGATTTTTGCAATTGTAATTAAATTTATAAACTATAAGATTATTTTTGCTTTTGTTGTTGTTAATAGCTAAAATCTAAAGCAAATAAATATTATTATTGTTTTTTTTTACAAAAATATTGATAAAAAAATCTATATAGAATTGTTTTACAATTTTGAGCAAAATAAAAATAATTGTCAATTTAGAAAAAATTTCTATAAACTTAAGCAATTATTTCGAATATAATATAATACTTTTGCAATATTTCTTAAAAAATACTATTTTTGTTTGTTAAACTTCGATTTAAGTATCTTTACTAATAGTTTTATTGTTATTGCTATCTATATAAACAATCTTTTAATTGTTAATATTAACAAAAGATTTATCAATATTATTAAAAGAACTTTTGTTGATTAATTTAAAATAACTAATTTAAATTTTGTTTAATAGTATTTAGAAATTAAAATTAAGTGCAATTTTGCAATTCGAATTTTCTATTTAAGTTAAAAAGTATATTTAAAAAAAATACTAAAAAATTACAAAATATAGAAATATAAATTAGTTGTTACTTTTATAGATATATTTAAAATATATATTGTCGATTCGAACTATATTGTCGATTCAAATTACTATTATATCTATTAATCGACAATTAATTCTTTTATATACGCAATACTAGATATTCGATTAGATATTGTTTTTGCTGTTTTAATAATAAACAAATATATTTTCAATTCTATCGATATTTATTAAAAAACTATTAAAAAACTATTTTATTATTTTCGAAATACTTTTAATTTTCGTTTTATTTTCTATAAAAGTATTTGTTCTTTATTAAACTATATCGATATTAATTGAAACAAAAATCAAAATATTTGTTCTTCTATTTCTAAATATATTTTTAATCTAGAAAGTATTGCTATTAATTAATTATTTAAATATTAATTAACTATTGCTTTTTCTATTTGCAAAATCAAGTATATCGAACAAACACAGACTATTAAAAAGACTATTTAATTTTAAATATTGTTAAAGCAATTGCAACTATTCTATCTATTTTTATTATTATTGCTTATATCTAGAATTTTTGTTGTTGCTAAAATTTGTTTGACACTCTCGATGCTATATCTAGTTGTTATTGTTATCTATTGCAACAGTTAGAAGACTATAGTATTTGCTAAAAATTTCGCACAATATATTCAAACAAAATATATAGATATTTAAATTTAGTTTGTTTGTAAAAAGATCGCAAATAGCTAGATTAAACTAAAAAATAATTTTATCAAAAAAAAATTTAACAAACTAATCAATTTTTTTTGTAATATATTTAAAGCGTTTCGACAAACTTTTAAACTAATTTAATAACTAAATTAGCTATAATTTCGAATATAGATACTAGACTTAGTTATTTGAACAACTTGCAACTAAATAGTTGCTATATTTATTATTGTTAATTTTTGTACTATTTATTTAAATCTGTATCTATTGTTCTCTTTATTTTACTAATAAAATTATCAAATATTATTAACAATATTTGCATAACTCTCTATTAAAATTTTGTTTCTTATATATTTTTCGAATTTCAGAGTATTTCGAATTTGTAAATATATATACGTCTATATATAAATTGCTAACAAAGAACTTTTATATATTTTTTTTACTTTTGCTAGAAAGATACTTGAAACTTAATAGTTTTAAAATAAATTTTGAACTTAATAAGATATAAAATATAGTGTATATAAAAGCTGATTTCTAAATTTAAATTAGATAAAAATATCGAAATAGTATAATCGATTTGATTTAGTATCGATACTATTCGATTCGATACTATTCGATTTGATATTATATAATTGGTTCGGATAGCTTCGATCAATATATATAGATAAACAAAACTCCAGCTTCTCTATAGTAACTAAGTGTTCTATTATCTATTATTTTGATATCTAGCATATATATAGATATAGATAATATATTATAGTAATGCATTATTGTTTATAATAAATTAATAATTAAACAATATTTATAGAATTTAATTGGAAAATCTAAATTTAAACTTATTTTATACTATTTTTAGTATATCTTGATATAATAACATTATTTTCAATTTCTTAGCAATTCGATTCGATTTCTAATATTGGAATCGAATATCGACTCGGGTCGAATCGAATCGATTTCAAAATAATAGAAATCGACTCGGATTTCGAATCGATTTCTAGAATTAAAATTGTCGAATCGAATCGGTTTCTAAAGTTGGAATCGAAATCCGATCCGACAATCAGTCTAGTATTAGGATAAAATCGAAATTTACTGTATAAAAATATACTAAAAAACTAATAATTAACTTAAAATTGTTGTACAGTTAATAATATTTAATTTAATATATATTATATTAATAACAGTAAACTATATATTGTTTTAGTTGCTTAGTTAATTTTTAAAAATAGAAGTTTGTTGTAATTGTTTTATATATTTTTAAAAAGTCTATATAATAATTACTGTTATAAATTTGTTCAAAAAAAATTTAAATTTCTTAGATAAGTATAGATATTTTCTTTGCGCATAATTAATAAAATAGATAAGCTTGTTGTTTAATATAAATTAAATTCCGAAAAATATAGAGACTCTCTATAGAATTTTTAAGATTGTTGTTTATTTAATAAAGCTATTCGAAAATTAATACTTATTTTTATAAGATAAATATAAAAAAATTAGTTTTGTTTGCTATATTCTGTACAACAATATTCTCTTTTTTTTAGTTATTTGCTCGACTAGTCTATCTACAGTATTTGTTTTAATATTAATATTAATAACTGTTTCTATTCTATTATAAAAAATATTAATATTGTTAAGTATATTTTAATTGTTGTTTAGCTTTTTTTTTTGTTAAAACAACAAATCTTAATAGAGTATCTAAAACAGTATTAAGTTAATTCGAATAATAACAAATATCTAGAGTAAATTGCAACAAATACTAAAAAACTCTGATCAATCTTAAATTTAATTTGTCAATTAATAAAAATAATAGAATAGTCTATTTAACAATTTCTATTATTGTTGAGTAATTTGTATAGACTACAGTAGACTATCTAAAAGTTTTAATAAAATATCGAGTTTTCTTAACTATTTAAATTAAAGTAACAATCTTTAACTTAATAAATTAATAATAAGATTTAGTTGTAATAAATATTTTTAACAAAAATTAAATATATTAAATATTTGTTTTTCTAAAAGTGTCTAATATTAAATTGCTTTTAATATAATATATTTTAATATTAAAGTTGCGTCTTTTTGGTTGTATCTAAATTAATATAGAGATATCGACTATTATTAAAATAAATTAAGAAATTAAAAGTTATTAGAATATATTAAAATTAGATATAGAATTTTCTTAGTATTAATAAGTTTTCGATAGATATTGTTTTAATATATATTTTGCGTTTTTGATTGTCTAGAATTAAAATTTGTTTTAGCAGTTATAATTTTTTGTTCTAAAAAGTATCGATTTTCTATATATATTACGCAATCTTATTTTATTAATAGTTAAAAAAATTAAAATAGATTTTAAAAGTTTTTAGATTTTTTGAAAATCTAATTATTTTAACAACAGCTATTTGCTTTTTAATTGTAAATAGATTAAAATATTTATTTTCTGTTTTAAGAATATAATATTTAAATAATTTCAAAAAAAAGTTGAATTTAAGATAACTTAAAGTTTAATAAATTTAAGAAAAAACTAACTAAAATAATTCAGATACTAAACAAATATTTTAAAAAAAATTATAATATTGTTAATATAGATATATATAAATTTTCGAAATTTTTGCAGCTGTTTGTCTATTATTCGCTGTATATATACTGAAGAGTTTTTAAATTTTATAATAACTATCCGTAGTTTTTCTTTTTTTTAATAACTAATAAAGAAGAATTTATATCTGTTTGCTATAATTATTAAAAATTAAAAAAAAATACTAGACTATTTATTAAACTAATATAATTGCAATTTCTTATATAAGCAATAATATTATTTTATATTAAAATAGAATAACTATCTGTAATAACAGATTTATTAAGTTTTCTAATATCTGTTATAATTTGTAATTTTCTCTCGAGCTTATTTAATTTATTAACAATATATCAGACAAAAAATACTAAAAATTTGAAAAAAATAAATTTTCTTAATTAATTTATTTTACTCTGTTAATAAAGTTTGTTAAATTTTTTATTAACTATTTGTTTATCTTAAATATCTAATAGATAGATTTTATAAACAATACAAAAAACATCTATTAAATTTTAGTTTTTTATAAGAGATACTGTTATTTGGCTGTTTTTCGATAAATTAATTGTGTTCTTACTATCGATTTATAGATCGACAAATTTAATAATTAATATCTAAAGAGAACTAATTTTATTTAAAGATCTGTATATATAAATATTGTTTAACAAAGTAATTTAACAATTATTCTTCGATATATCTATTTATATTTTTTTTTTGCTGTTTATAGACATTTCTCGATATCAATTTAATAGCAATTTTATATTTTATATTCTGTTAGATAATTAAGATTAATATATCTATTAAAAATTATTAATACTAAACTGATATTACAAATATATAAAAAAAAAACGCTAAAATTAAAAATATAAATATATATATCGACAAATTTTAACTCGAATAGATAGTCTCTGTCTAACAGAAATTGTAACAAACAGATAGATAATTTAATAATTATATTAATATTAATAAGTATTTTTCGACTTGTTTTTAAAACTCTACAAACTTATATATTGTTTTTTGCTATAATTTTAAAACTAATTGTTAGTTTTTAATAGCTGTTAATTGTTAGTATTTTGCTATTTAGATTTACTATTATTTGTTCTGAAATTATAATATCTATTTCGAGAAATATTTTAACTTTTAGATAATTTACTATATAAATCTTTCGACAATTATAAATTATTGTATTCTTATTATTAATCTGTTCTTTAATATATATATTTAAAAATAGATAGTTATTTGTAAGATACTTCTCAATATTAATTTTGTATACTAAAATAAAAATATTAACTTTTTTTAATAAATATTTTAGTATAAACTTGTTTAGAAACTAACAGTTAATTAAAAATATTATATATTTTGTATTAATACAAATAGAATATATAATACTATATTAAATAAATTTCAGAAATATCGTTGTATAATAATATAATTGAAAAGCTAATTTAATTTAGCAATAACTGTTGTATTAAATTTAATTAAATTTAAGCTATTAACAATCTAATTTAAATCTACTAAACTAAAATTTGTTTAAAAAACTTTAATATAATTTCTTTTTACTTAATAATTAAGATTGTAATAGTTTTATAAATATCTAAATAACTTATCTTTTAAACAAAAAATATATTAACAAATTTAATAGATGGAACAATCTGAGATAATACTAATTTCGAAATCGATATAATATATATTAATTTAATAAATATCAATTAAAATAATAGAAAAATCTGCACAATTAGTTTATTTTTTATTAAATAATTGTTTTTTCTCAGTATAATAGATTAAATTTTTAATAAATAACTTTTAATTAGTATATTCTGTATTAAAATAAGTCGAAATCTCTAACTGCTATCTATTATAAAAGTTAAAAACAAAAAATATTATATAATACTTTAAAATAATATAGAGCTAATAAGAATTTTGCTAATATTTTAACAATAGACTTTTTTTTTTGCGAATATAAATATTGCTAATAATTATATAATTAATAGATTAATTGCTGTTTTTAAATTTAATAGATATTGAAATTTTAATTTTTTCTAATATTGTTGCGTTAATTGTCTATTTTTTTTTAAAAATATATATTTTTGCTGTTAATCTAAGTTTTAGTATTAGAGATAATAATTATTAGATATTTAGATATTAACAATTCTCTTATTAAATTAAACTGCAATAGTATAAATTGTAAAAATATAAACTGCAATAACTATATTATTAATTAATATTAATCGACAATATATTCAGAGTTTTATACTAAAAAACAAAATAGATATTTAGGAAAATTCTGATAAATGTTGTAGTACAATATATATAAAAAATAGATTGCGTATATTTGTATTAGTATAAAAAATTAACAAACTACTAATTAATTAAATTTAAATTTTTTGTTATATTTGTTAGTTTTTAAGCTATATTCTGTTTGTTATTAAATAAATATAATTTTATAAAAATTTTGTTTTGTTTTAAGTTTTTTAATAAAATCTTAAATTGTAATAATTGTTATAAATATAATTACTATTGTTTTAAGTTTTAAATTAAGTTGTTGTCAAATTTAAGTTAGTTAATTCTGCAAATCAAATATTTTAATAAATTAAAAATAGAAAAAAATATTTTAAAAATATTTAATTGTTTTACAATTATTTATAATATTTTTTGCAATAATTAATTTCGATATTAATTTATCTAGAATTTTATTAATTTGTATTTTAATTTGTATTTGAAGATTATTTGTAAAATCGATTAGCAATATTGTTCGAAAAACTTTTTATTAAAATTTTTAATTTTTTTTAAAATACTATATTATTGTCAATTTTTAAAAATAAAAGAATTTTTTTTTGCAAACAACAATTTTGTTAATAATGTAAATATAGTTGTTCATTTAATCTACAAAAATAAAAATCTTATAATAGATTGTTTTTTTATAAATAAAAATAATAGATTTTGTATTATAGTTTTCGAAAATATCCAAGTAAAAAAATTTAATATTTGTAATTCTAAATTTAATTAACAGCTATTTGCTATTAACAATTAAAAACTTTTTTTAATAAAAAAAATTAATTTACTGTTTAATACAATTCTAACAAAAAGAATTTTTATTAAAATTTAAGATAATTTGTCTGATTTTATTATATATAATATCTCGAAATTAATAAATTATTTAAAAAATAAAAATAAAGTTTTTCTGTTAAAATCGATTTTAACAAATATATTCTAATTAACTAAAGTACTAATTAAAATTAAAATCTTTGTACTGTTTTTTGTTTGCATAGTTAGTTGTCTAATTAAATACAATTTGTTGTTTAACTTGCTGTTTAAAAATAATAGCAAAAACTAACTGTCTGTAGTTAGCAGTTAAAACTAACTATACAAAAATAACAATTAAAACTAACTGCTGTTTAAAAATATCAATAGAGATTAACTACTATTTAAAAACAGTTGTTGCTATTGTAATAATTAATTATCTAAAACTATTTGTAGAAACAAACAAAGAAACAGAAATTTTCTATTTCTGACAACAATTTTAGATACTTGTTTTTAAAAAAAACTAAATTACAAAATTAGTAAATATAAATAGTAGAAAAAAAGATACTTGGTTAAAAGTACTTTAAATCTATTAATTGTTTGTTAGTTATCTATTCTATTAACAAAACTATTAATAAATAGATCTAATAATTCTTTAATTATTCAATACTATTTATTAAAAACAAAAAAACAATTTTTGCAATTTCTAGAAAAAAACAAAGATAATCTTTTTTAATTTAAATTTGTATTTTTATTAATCAAATAGTTGTCGAATCTTAAAATATTCTTATACTAAAAATTATTATTTAATAGATTCGAAAACTAATTTTTAACAATCTAAAAAAATAAAGACTAAATTCGACTGTTTATTGTTAATAAATTAAAATATAAAAGAATAAATAACTGTTTTGTTAAGTTAGAGCTATTACTTAATTAAATATTAACAATAAAAGCAACAATATTTGTTTAAAAACATTTTTAAAATTTACTAAGTAATTAATTGAGAATATTCTGACTATTTTTAATTTTTTAAAATTTTTCAAATAGCAATTATTATATTATATTCTAAAAATTAAAAGATTTCTTGTCTGAAAATATTAAATTAACAAAAAAACAAAATTTGTATTCAAATATTTTAGCAATATTTACAGAATTTTTTTTAGACTCGGAAATCTTAGTAATAGAAAAATTGTTTAAGTTTGATATTTAATTATTAGTTGCTGCAGTAAATCTCTTTATAGTTTTTGGAAATAAAATTCTATTAATTGCTTACTTTAATAGTTAGATAAATAACTAATTGGCGTTTTTATTGTTTTGTTGTTATTCTAACTCTACAGAAATAGAAAGCAAAATTTGTCAAGATAACTTTTTAGCTAGGTTAATAATAAATAAAAACAAAAGAAATTTAAAAAAATAATCAATTTTTGCAAAAATAAAAAGCTAATAGACAAGTTAAGAATTTTTTTTAATATTTGTTAGTTTAATAATTGTCTAGTTTGTTGCAAGAATATTTAAAAGAATCTTTTTAATAGTAAATACTAATTTAGAACAGAAACTCAAAATACAATACTAAGTAATTGGAAAGATACTAAATAAACTGTATTAACAATATTGTTGTCAATATTTGTCTAAAACTAATACAATAAATTAGCTAACAATCTTAATAAAATAAGTATCTAATATAAAAATTCAAATACTTAAAATCTGCGTCAATATATTTAAGCAATAGCAGAAAAATTAATAATATTTAGCGCTTAGCAATTAATACAGTAATTCAAATAATAAGAGCTGCTTATTTTCAAAACTAATATTAAAGCTATCAATTAATATAAAAAGAAAAACAACTGTTGTAAACAAAAATTAAACAAAACAACTAATTGTATAATATAATTATAATTGATAATTAAACTAGAAACAAATACTAGCTAGATAGATTCTAACTAACATAAATTCTGACTGATAACAACTAACTAGACAATGCTTGTATTAAATTAAGAAAATTAAAATATATTATACAATAAAAATTTTAATAGTCTTAACAAATTATTGTTTATAAAACTTAAAAAAATAGAATCTTTTTTATTTTTTATTTTTTATATTTATTATATATTAAATTAATATTTATTATGTATAGAACTTTATTAATATTAATAGAATTGCAATTATTTTCAAAAAATACAATTAAATAGTTATATTGAAAATACAAAACTATTATAATATTTTAGTATATTTATATATATATCTAAAAAGAGATCTTTATTTTATATACAAAAAAAATACAATATTAGTCGAAATCTTAATTAATATATCTATTAAAGTATTAATTAATAAATATATATT
>JAABUS010006821.1_pt1 | contig 13552 bp, 19 predicted proteins | sample 5560161 | NCBI WGS metagenome assembly JAABUS01 (sample SAMN10711885, study PRJNA513376) | rock metagenome | isolation source: Antarctica rocks | place: Antarctica: Victoria Land, Trio Nunatak nord | collected 2016-01-04 | reverse complement strand
CACAATTCGTTTCGCCTGAAGTGAGTCTATTCTGTGTTCACAACTTTATCGCATGCATGCTGTGCCAGCATGGTCCTATGCATGCTTGATTCAGAATGGCAGGCAATAGTCATGCAAGATAGCCGCTCAGGCATGGCTCAGGCAAGCAGATGCCAACAGCAAAAGCATTGTTTCCTCAATTACACAAGAACCTCTTTAGCTACATCTCCTAAGATCTGGCAACACTTGTCAATGTCTTCATCAGAGACAACTAGAGGTGGCACCAGCCGTACAACATCACCCTTGCCTGCTGTGATGACTATCAGACCTGCATCTCTGGCCTTAGAGCATAGCTCACTGGCACCCTGCAAAGCAAGTAGATTAGTCAGCACAGTGTGTTTGTCATATATTAGCTAGTTGGGTTATGGACATTCAGTGAGCCTTGGCATGCAGCATCTGGCTGCGTCCAGATGATTTGCTGCATTGGCATCAGCAACAGCAAGGCAGCTGGATAGCACAGACAACTACATTGCCACTCACTGTATTTATGTTAGGGATGATGTGTGCATGCCTCCAAGCATGATCTTCTGAACATTGCCAGGACTTGCAGTTGATGTGAAAATCAGCAGCCATGCATCTAGTTTATAGGGTGCGATGAGCATAATAAGTTTTCATCATGCCCTAGATTAGATGTATGGCACACAGCGTAATTCAACAGATATGCTAGGCCTCCAATGTACAGACAAAGCCCGCATCAGGTCTCCTTACCACATCAAGCTGGACGCCGACAATGAGCCCCAAGCCTCGCACTTGCTTCACATGGGGGTTGCTGCCCAGGGCCTTTTCCAGTCCTGCCCTCAGCTTCTCACCCTTCCTTGTCACATCCTCCAAGAAGCCCTCCTCTGTGATGATGTCAACAACTGCCTCAGCAGCGTGGCAGACCAAAGGGTTGCCGGCAAAGGTTGAGCCGTGGTCACCCACATTCATGACCTCTGCTATAGCTTGAGTCACCATCACTGCTCCAATGGGCAGCCCGCCTGCAAGAAGCTACTCAGTCTTGGCTTTGCAGGTTGACCAAGTTTTGCAGCTTTGCAGATCGACCAAGTTTTGCAGCTTTGCAGCTCTGCGAGTTTTTCAGGTTTGCAGGTTGACCAAGTTTCGCAGCTCTGGAGGTTGACCAATTTTTGCAGCTTTGCAGGTTAATCAAGTTTTGCAGCTTTGCAGATTGAGCAGCTTTGCAGGTTGACCAGACAGATAAGATGTGCCTTGATAACCTTGACTGACCAATCAGTGCGTGAAGCAACTGACAGAGGGTCTGCATGACTGACTGAGCAACTGGTCGGTCAATTTGCCAGCTAATTGCTTGGCTGGTACGTTAAAGTGGTACATGAAATGGTGAGTCAAGCAACAAATGTTTGCGCTTACCCTTCCAGCTAAAGACAGGCACACATGTAAGTATGCTGCAGCATCACACTTGCCCTGATTTTGCAAACTGCGCCCAAGTACACTGAGTGCATATGGCATGTTGATGCTGTATATATGCACTAGCAGAAGTTCCAAGTGAGGAAGCAGCTGCTGCCATGCTAGCACTGTGCAAGGCAGCATTGGTGAGCAACAAGGCACTAGGGATGAGAAACAAAAATCAGGTAAACAGATTCATGAAACAGTTTCATGATATTTGCTTCTGCCCAGGTGCTCTGTCCTTCTCAACTGTGTGAGGTTCAGTCAGGAAAGACAAAGCACCTGGTCAGAAGCAATAACACTGGCATTGCGCCTGTTGCTTGAGTCATATTCTGCGTTTCAACCTGACAGCCAGTTTCACCCAGCCCTAGCAGTGCGCCAGCAGCGGTATACTGGTCGCAGCTGGTCCTAGCAAAGGTTTCTGTAGCACTAGCTCACCTGCCAGGGGCTTAGCCAGTGTCATCATGTCAGGCTGCACACCAAAGTGTTCCCAGGCCCAAAGCTTGCCAGTACGACCCAGCCCACATTGCACCTCATCATAGACCAGCAGGGCGCCCGCCTCATCACAAAGGTCTCTCAAGCCCTGTAGGAACTCGCTGTGGGCGGTGTTGATGCCCCCCTCCCCTTGCAGGGGCTCCACAAAGACTGCACACGTCTCACCCTGAACCAGCCAGAACATTGCATGAGCTTACGCAAGCACCAATTTGGACCCAGGATGCTAAAGAGGCAGTTCGAGCATGTGCAGCTGATTTGCAAGCAAGTCATTGCAGTGTCGCTTGAACAGCTGCGACAGAAAGTGTATGGTCATCCAGTCTGAACCCTGTCTGATAATGGAAATGGCTGCAGATCCAAGGATGACAGCACAAACATTGGTAACCATGTACATTACCACGATGTGCACTTTGCCTTCCTCCGGCCTCAACATTTTGATGCAGTTGCGCCCTCACCACAGCAGCTGCTAGACAGGGCAGGGCAGCGTATCACACTGTGAGTCAAGCACGGACCTTCTTGATGACTTTGGCAGCAGAGTCAAGGTCTTGGTAGGTGGCCAGCTTGGCACCAGGCATGACAGGGGCAAAGGGCGTCTTGTACTGTTCCTTGTATGTGAGGGCTAGAGCTCCCATGGTTCGGCCATGGAAGCTGGCAGAGAAGCAGACAATCTCACTGGGAGCAGTGGCGCCGGCATCATATGGGTCGATTCCAGCTGCAAGAACACACACATGCACACACATCAGCCAGTGTGCAAGTCAGCAAAGGGAGACTTCTCAGGGAGAGAGACGCACCCCCATTGGATTTACGCATTGCGCAGCGTGTTAGGAGCTGTGATGTTTTGATAGATCGAGTGCCATTTGCAAAAACATTAGAGCAGGATGCGGTGTGCATGGTGAGAAGCAGCACATAAGATATGAAAACCGAGTGAATTTGGTGTCTTGTTGTGCAGGGGGCGGATACACTGCATCTGGCAGTGTGATGAACAAGGGCAACATAGATCCAGGACGACATGCTCATGCAAGGATTCCGTGTCCAGATTGCAAATAACGTACTCACCTTTGACTCTTGCATACTTGCGTGCAAATTTGATGGCAGCCTCGTTGGCTTCAGTCCCTGAGTTGGTGAAGAAAGCCTTGTCAGCAAACGAGCAATTGTTCACCAGCTTCTCAGCTAAATTCACCTGCAACGTCGCACGTGGTCAAGGTTGCATAGGCGGTGTCTTGACTTGCCTGTGAATGGTCACGAGCTGCGAGTTGGTGAGGAGTTGCAGACTTGCTGCTAGCTGCGTGCATGTGCTGCGTTGCAAAGACTACTAAAAGTATGCAGCTGATTGATTACACGCATGCATGATGCTGTGCATGTATTGACTGGATGAGCGCACCCCTGCTTCTGTGTGAAAAAGATTTGAGGTGTGTGTCAGGACAGCTGCCTGTTCATTGACTGCTGCCAACCACCTTGGATGACTGTGACCTGCAAATGCACAGCTACCATTTGGTAAGTACCAGGAACCAGGTCATTGAAGATTTTTCAGAAATTGGGCACATGATATGATGTTCTTGCTTACAGACTCACCTACAGAGTTCACAGCAATTCCCGCTGCAAAATCCAAGTATTCCTTGCCATGTGCGTCCCACATCCTGACACCCTCAGCATGGGTGAACACTATGTCTGGTCTTACATAGGTCTGCAGCACGTACCTGCAGAGCAAGGTATAGCCTTGCAGAAATAGACAAGGAAGCACGCACTTTTGCAACAAGCATTGTTTTCCTTACTTTTTCTCTCTTTCAATGATGTCTTTCGTGAAAGCAGCCGGGTCCTTGACATCCAGATTGGTTCTGACAGCATTGGCAGCTGGTTGATCAGTAGGTTCCTCAACTTCCTGACCTCTGACAGGTGCTTCAACAGCCCTTGCTGTCACCTGTGGGTGTATAAACGTATGCTGACAACCAAATATATACTGTCGCCAGCTTCAAGCAAGCGTTTGCACACCTGATGTTTTCGCTGAGCCGAGCATCGGACTACGCTTTGCCCGACATGCTGCGTCCTCACAAGCCGCAGCTGATGCCTGCCGGGCAAAGCTACCACCATAACTGAACAGGCTGACACCAGCACCCTTGACTACTTCCTGAAAGTGAGTACTTTGTCCACGAGCACAGCGCTACTCATCAGCAGCCCGTTTCAGAAGCAATTGGGTGCAAAATGTCGTGGTTCACATGCAGCACATGGGGGGTTCAGTCACCTCACGGCATCAATCCGGTTTGCATCCGGTCATGCAGTCGCAGCGCATTTGCTGTTGTAACGACTAGTGTTGGCTTGTGGCAAAGGGAGTCTGGCCATTCCGATATGCAGCTGTGATCAGAGAGACATGAACAGTCGCAGTGGCCAGTAATCTGCGCGTAATAGCGCCTGACTGATCACAAACAAAGCCATGGCTGGACCTCTGTCCTCATCTCTGAAGTCAGGAGGCAAAGATCTTGTGAAGGAGCTTAACAGGCGTCTAGCCCCGGCAGTCGGCAAGTATTCGGTATGCTTGACCAGCTGTACCTGACTGCTTGGGGATGCATGCCATACTCCAAGCGCACACGGTACAACCCGAAAGCCAAATTGATGCAGGACTTCATTGCTGAGAGGGCTGAAGGCACTTACGTATGGACCACAGACGGCCAGAAGCACCTTGACATGGCTTGTGGTGAGCTTCGTTGTGACTGCTTCCAAGACGTGTTGCTGTGTGTCCAGCAGTTACTAATATTGTATGCAACACAGGTATTGGAGTGGCTTCCACTGGCCATTGCCATCCCAAAGTGGTGAAAGCCATCCAAGATCAGACACAGCAGTTCATCATTGCTCAGCAGAATATTTTCACAGCCTCTCCTGCAATGGTAAGTCTAGTACTCTGGTGCTGGTCATGGTGCATACTGTCTCTGCTGATGGTTTCATGATGGCAAACAACAAGCTGCAATCATCGCACATTCAGTTCTGGCCCCAAGCACCTTAGAAGCTACCAGATGCTGTACAGGTGGGGTTGCTGGACAGGCTTGGCAGGATTGTACCAAAGGGACTAGATACTCACATCTTTGCCAACAGTGGCTCAGAAGTGGTGGAGAATGCCATCAAGATGGCGCGCGCTCACACCAAAAAGACTAACATCATCTGCTTTGATGTGAGATTTCTATTGTCCAACTTCCAAAGCATGCTGTTCGTCAATAGACACATTGCTTTCTGAACTAAGAAAAGGCTACAGATATGCCCTAATGCATGCAAACCAATCCGCTGCCTGGGAATCACTGGTACTTGTCTGATGCTCCTGCTTGTTAGTCAGCTTTCTCAGTAGTTGTACTGCAACCTGTAGCCTCTGTTGTCCTGAGCATGGATTGTTGCTCTGAGCATGCACATTTGGTATGCAGGGTGCCTTCCATGGGCGTACAATGGGAGCCATGGCCCTGACCTCCTCCAAGACCTTCTACAAAACTGGCTTTGCCCCCCTCATGCCCGGGGCCTTCATTGCCCCCTTCCCCTACTGCCTGCACTGCAAGGTCCGCCAGACTGCCTCGGATGGCAAGGACTGGTACAAGGTCTGCACTCCTCTTGCTCTTCCTGTGCAAGCTCTGTGAATGCCCTTGCTGGTGAATGCAAGCCATCCTTGTTGTCAGTCAGACTTGACAGTACGCCTGTGCTGCATGCTACCATCCAGCTCCCTGGGATCAATCATTCAACTCTGGTTGCGCAAAGTCTGCAGCCTGTTCGATCCCAGAGTCCTGTCGTGGTGGCTTTGAAAGTCTGCAGTCCAACAGTGTTTTTGTCACAGTCATAGTCAGATCCAATGCTGTTCATGTCACAATGAACAGTCTCTCACGTGAACCTGTGGCGCAGATGTCACCCAGCATTCCTCCCTTTGATGAATACGAGGCCCGGCGCTGCTGTCGAGGCCCCCATGACGCCTTCAAGTGGATGCTCAAGATGCAGACAGCCCCAGAGGACACAGCAGCCATCATCATAGAGCCCATCCTTGGGGAGGGGGGCTTTGTGGCCCCACCCCCTGACTTCCTGTCTACCCTCAGGAAGCACTGTGATGAGCACAACATTGTCATGATCATTGATGAGGTGACACAACTGCTGCCTTTGCATACTGTCGTGTGCAGTACAATGAACAACTGGTACCTGTGAAGGCTGTCAGTATACATGGCATCCATGCTGATACATCTGGCATCCTGAATTGCTGTATCTTGCAGTATCATTGAGTACATGTCCGCCTGTTACATGAATGGCAAGATTGAGACAGACATTGTGTTGCCCAGCACAAAGCTCCTGATGAGCATGATGCTGGCGCTTTACATCATTGATCTGGTGGCAGGTACAATCGGGTGTGGCCAGAACAGGCAAGTGGTGGGCGCACCAGCACTTCAAGGGCGTGGTGCCTGACATCATGCTCTTTGCCAAGGGCATTGCCAGCGGCTTCCCCTTTGCTGGCATTGCTGCCAAGCCAGAGATGTACCAAGGCCTGCCCACAGGATCACTGGTAGGCTTTGCATCCCCCTCTCATGTTCACTTGCCACTGTTGCTCCCCCTCCACACAGTAAGGCCTGTCACGCCTGCAATACTGTGACGCGGCAGGCCGCCCGCCTCACTTGCCGTGCTCCTGTGTGCTACTCGTCTGATATGCTGTCAGAGAGAGGGCATAAACCACAAAACTGCGGTATCCTGGTTCCAGCAGTTCCTGGTCCCTATCTGTTCAAAAACAGCAAGTGTGTGACCTACTTGGGAATTGCAAGTGCTTTCCACAGGCTGATGGGTGTTACCTGCGGTCACAAGCATCAAACTCAGTCAAGGAAGCTGCTTTGTGTCAGCCACCTCTTCACATTCTGTTAAGCAAGTGATATCATCAGATGCTGCCAGAAAGCTGTCGTAAAAGTACCCTCAGCATCAAACATTGGGGTCTGATTGTTGTGACATGCCTTCTACATATTTTGGTGATTCAACGTGCTGCATGCTTTGACAGGGTGGCACGTACGGAGGCAGCATCATTGGTTGTGCTGCAGTAAATGCTACCATTGATGCCATAGAGGAGGATGGCATGCTTGACAATGCTAGGGAAAGAGGCTTGCAACTCATTCAGGTAGAATTGCTGTCTCACACGTAATACTTGCCAGCACCATTATCATCTACTACACTTCCATGCTGTCAGCTAGCTCCAGCTTGACCTCTGAATCAAGAAGCATTGAAGTGCGTAAGGTGTCAAGTCGGTGACATACTTCTTGACAGAATTTGCAAAAACCTGCAGTCAAGATGCATGCATGTTAAGGTTATGTGTGACAACACCCCTCTGTTTGTAGACTACCTGGAAGTGTGAGGCCAACCAACACAATCAATATACCTGATCATGGTGCAACTCATTTCACCCATAGTGCTTTCAAAATCAGCCTTGTGGCTCCAAGATGGTGAGTGAGAAGTGCAGGGTCTGTTGGAGCTGAGCAAGAAGTACCCCATCATTGACATCAGAGGTCGCGGCCTCATGGTGGCAGTTGAGTTTGGAGAGCAGAGAAGCGTAGATGGCAGCTACACTGCCAAGGCTGGCTGTGCTGCTGAGGTCACCAAGGCTGCTCAGAAGCGCAACATGATTCTGCTCACAGCCGGTCAGCTTCCTCTCTCGTTGATTGTCATGTCAGATGTATTTGCTGAGTATTCTAGTGCCTGTCTTGGCTGCGCAGTACCTTTGGATTGCTGATGTATGCACATATGCATGTCAATGTCTTGTTTACAACACAAGGCTTATTGAAAACATCACTTCAACACGTTTTTACCCTCACAGTTTGGTACAAACTTTGAGGTGCGTTGGTTTCAAGCAATGCGAGTTTTGACTGTCAAGTCATGTTGGGCCCCTGTGTCCAAGTGTGCCAATCCAGGTGCAGATTCAGTCACAATTACATGTATTTGAGTTGTAAAAGCAACAACTAAGCAAAGCTTGCTGATGCGCCTGCAGGTGCACGGGAGTGTGTCAGGTTCCTTCCACCTCTGAATGTGAAGGCAGCCGAAATTGATGAAGCATTGGAGAAGCTGGATGGCTCCCTGCAGGAAGTGTTCAAGAGTGACAGCAAGACTGGTTGACCCCAGTAACCTAAGCTTTTCCTGATTCCTGCTGCAAACCTTTTTCTGCCCGTATAGTTTGAACAGCAGACATGCATCTGCTCGGTCATTCTAGTGAATGGGAATTCAGCAAAGCTGTTCCAGCAAGCAAAGAGTCTTGCGCTGTATTGCGTTTGAGCTGCAACAATAGATGACATCACTGCAATAAGCTGCAATATAGATAATAAACTATATTGTGTTGTGGCCATGCTGTGCAGCACGTGTGAACTGTATTGCTCAGGTGCAGTAGAGGTCCATGATGACATGCAGTACCAATTGAGACTTATTTTCACTGCAACTGCGTCAAGCATGTATGCAAAGTTAAGAAAGAAAAGCTTGGATCAATCATTGCTGTATCCACAGACACATGTTGCAATGCTGCTGCTGCAATGCACATAAGCACAGAGCACCTGAAAAAGCTTTAAAGCCTTCTTTGGCATTTTGTGGTTTGTCAAAAAGAATTGTACTTACAAGGGTGTTCTCAGTGTCAAACAGTCTTGGACACCACCTCTTGAGCTCCCAATGTGAGGTCTGGTGGTCCATTGCAATAAAGCAAACATCAGATGCAGTACATTACACAAAAGGACATTATGATTAGGTTTCTAAACACATACATGAGCTTCGACAGCAGACTATCAATAAAAGCAGTGTGAGGCGCTCAACCAGGCTGGAAGCATGTCCTGTCACTTGTCGCACAAGACGTAGCAAGTGTCTAGAGGTGCTGTGTATGCGTTGTAGCCATAAGTGTAGGTGGCATAGTCACGGTGAGCTTGGCATGCGCCTGGGATATAGTGATGGGGCCTTGGCGCCCGGATGCCGTGGTCACTGCACAAACAGGTCAAATCGAATTGTCAGCGCATCTAATCACTTGAGGGGTGCCAAGCAATTGACTACTGGGGAACTGCACCGAAACTGCTAGTCCACACCAAATAGGTGCATCAACCAATACATCCTATATAGGCAGGCAAGATGCATCAAGGCTCGCTGAAACACATGCTGCCAGACACACGTTGCATATAACCAGCAAACTGAGTGGCTGAGGTGAGGCAGCCGCCAGGCCTTAAGGGACATACGTCTTGCACATGGTGGCATAGATAGGTTTGCCATCACTACCAAGCCCCAGCTCCATTGCACCTGGGGGAAGCCTGTGTGGACCAGCCAGGGCCTGCTTCCATGCAAAGTCATGCAAGTTTGCGACCACCTGCATGTCAGCCTCAACCTCAACATGCACACATGGTGTGTGCAGATGCGCATCTTCATCTTGGGCTATTTGCTGTCCCACATGCTACAATATTTGCTGTATGATGCCTACATGATGCTGTCGCAAACAGGTTCATGCAGATACAGGCAACCATCGAAACTTCTGCTGCATTGAGCGCAGATGGTCTCATCTTCTGCAAAGATTTGGCAGGTATGCTGTGCATGCTAAGCATTTGCATGCAGAAAATTGCAATAAGGTCATGTCGTACCTCAAACTCAGTAAAGGCGCAGTGTGTGCTCCTGTATGCAAAATGAGCATACACCCATTTATGCACACTTCTGCCATAATAGTACCCTCCCCCTATCTTGGGTGCGCGTGCAAGCCCGTAAAACCACCCCGTCTCATCAGTGCCAAACAGGTCGTCATGCTGAAGACGAATGCAGTGTCCTGGCTCACGCAGCTCTCTGTCTGACTGAATGTGCAACCACTTCAGGCGCTGGTCCCCTCGGCTGCAACAATCATGCATGTTCACAGTCAGCCTACTGTTTGTGTCATGCACTGCTCAACGTGTAGCCTTGCTGTTGCAATATTGCATGAGATTACAGAGCGGTGCCCGCAGCAGCTGGCTGTTACAATGCTGCAAAGCATGCACAGACGTTGCCACCAAAGACAATGCTTTAGCTTAGCACATTTTGCTCACAAATGCCATCATGCACAGCATGTGAAGTCACCTCATGAAGCTGTTGAACACGTCTTGTACTGAATGCAGCAGCAGAGACATGTCAAAGCTGTTATGCATGACAGCCCCAGAGGCCGCCTCCAAAGCAGCCTGCACAAAACATATGCATTTGAAATGCATACCATGTCAACATCAGCTCAGCTACTGTACATGCCACATGGGCCATGACAAGGCTTGACATGCAGTGCAGCATTTGTTTTAGATGAAGCTCTGTGTCTGCAGTGTTCACAATGGGGTTTTCTCCCTCAGCTTGTGCCTGTGACGGGAGTTATTGCAGCCAGCCCTCCTCTGATTGCTCTTAATGATTGGTATACATGCAAGCTGTATAACCCGCAGACTTGCCTGGCTGCAATGCAACACCATGCCAGTGCCTGACTGGAACTCAGATTCAGATGCAGAAACTGTGTTGGAGCTTGCAGCCAGAAGTTGGCTGAAGCTGGAATGTATATGCGGGAAGAGCCTGTGAAGAAAAACTCCACCTGCACAGCTCGAACAGTTTCTTGCACATGGTCCTGAGACAATTGTGACGTTGCAGATGCCAACTCGACACCATGATTGGCTGCAGCACCAGTGCTAAGCTGTAAGCTGTCCTGGAGAGATTGCCTGCTGCTGATTTCATTGTCCTCTCCAGACTGTGCTGTCAGCAACTGGACAGACTGTAGGGGCTGTTGATAGGGCAACATTTGACTGTGGCCGCTAATGGATGGGGCACTGTGATGGCCTCTGTCACTAATCTCCTCTTCTTCCTCTACTGTTGCATCTGCTTCTGCATCTGCTTGTGCATCTGCTTCTGTTTCTGCAGCTGCTTCTGCTTCTGCAGCTGCTTCTGTAGCTGTCTGGCTGGCATCCATGCTAGTACTGTCAGCTTCCATGCAGCCTGCAAAGTAAACTTGGTCCCTTTGTGGGTCATGCACCACACTGTAAATCCACGCTACTTGGCAGAGCATGTAGTTATGCATGGTTTATGCTGCAAGCTCCAACAGATAGCTACCCTGGCTGCATGGGCAGCTGCAGCAAAAGCTAATCCCAGCCAGGACAGCAGAATGAAATAGCCAATACCACAAGAGAGATGACACCAAAGTGACACTCGAACGCAATCCGAAGACAGGCGGACCGCAAAGAGCTATGCAAAGGACAACTATGAGATGCAGAGAGCGATAGATAGTTTCACATCTGCTCTTAAGTGATTGCTGAGGTTGATGTGGTGCAGGAGCTGCACATGACGGGCTGTATGCTCATGGCTGATGACTTCTGCTTAGTCATAGCTGAGGGCAGCCTGAAGTCGCACAAGAAGTACAACCGGCTGATGCTGAACCGCATCGACTGGAATCAGTCCCTGGAAGAGGAGCCCCAAGGTCAGCTCCTGTGCTGCTCAGATAGTCAAAAATCTGTGATACTGATAGTGTCAGTCTCAGACTACCCTGTTGTGGGAATCAGCCCCTGTGCTGTTCACATAGCAGAAGTCTTGTGCTGATAGTGCTAGTCTCAGGCTACCCTGTTGTGCACACTCTGTGACTGCACTGCAAATTTTACAGTCACAGGGCCCATGCATAGTGTCCAGTGTGGATGTGTGGTCACTGCATATTATCTCACAATGTAGTGCATCCTGTGGCGCCATGTTGACAGCTCATCATGTTCCATTGTATGGGGGGCAGAGGCTCTGCTATGCTATCAGGGCTTGTAGCTGTGGCCGGCCAGCAACAGCCAGAATCGGACATAGATGAAGATGCTCTTTGACTTGTCCTGCGTTTGTTGCTTTTTGGCAGCGCAATGTGGTGTGTTCTATGCTTTCTGGTACTCATGCAAGTAGCATACAGCTGTTGCCTTTCCTGCCCGATTGGTGGCCAAAGGTCTCCATTGAGGCCACATCAGGGTGCCTGGCTAATTGAATGATGTGTACTGCAGAGTCCAAGCATAATTCTTGCAGTCTTGTATGGCAAGGCGCTGTTCAACAGAAGGTTTTCCAAAGGTTTGACATGGAGCTGTGCAGAACAGAGGCAGCAGCCAAAACGTTTCTCAAGCTCAAAGGGCTTGAGCACTATTGGGACCTAGCCAAAGGCCATGTCAATGAGTGAAACTCATAATTTTTATGTTATGCACATGTGTGTAGTATCTTCAAGATCACATTACAGGGTCAGCATGGGATGGCAAAAACAGTGCCAAATAAATACGATATTCCCCATGTTCAACACTATGCAATCGTTCATGTGTCTTAACGCAAACATCTGTTACAGTCATGTGTGCATGTAATGACAAAGAGCACAAGATATGTCTAGTTTCTTAGGACAGGCCGCCCTAGTACGAATGTGGGCGGCAGCAGACCGTCTGTCGGACACGGCAAACATCAGACAACTCTATGTACACACTGACAGAGTGTCACTACAGTGTGACACCAGCTTTGTTTTGCACAAAGGCTCCAAGCAGGATGCTGTACAAATTTGCAAACATTACAGATGAAATGCCAGCACACACTGGCATTGTTCCACATGTGGACACACGCACTGTCGTACACATTGGCAATTTTTCATGTTTGACTTCAACTCCTTGACAATCATCAATGACGCAGAAACAATATCAAGGTATTGTCTTGATCCGATCAATGAGTCATGGCATGCAAGTTTTGTATCCACCGCATGTGTTGTTGCATTCTAAAGCAACAACAAGCTACACATTCTCCCAAATTTGCACGCCAGGTCCATAAGTGTTAGTGCACATGCACGTGCACATATGATGCAGCATCAGGTATCCGGTCAAGTACATATCATTTGCCTTTTAGTTGCAGCAAAGTCATCAATCCATAGAGTGGTTAGTCACCTTCTATTTGCGTTTCCCACAGTAGCTAATACTTGTGTATAAATACTATACAGGGTTTGAGTCAGCACAAGTGATCAATTAGAGGTATAGTCAATATAGTGAGGCCGCGGACTACAGTCAGCAGGACTGCATGATTGGTTGACAGTTAGATCATCAAGACACTATTTAGGCAAATATACACATAAGCTCTCAGCTTTGCACAAAGAGGCACACCTCCCTGGCCCAGCATTTGCTGCTGTGCCAACTCCCTTGTAATTAATCACCTCGCTTTCGTGCTTCTTGGTTCGCTGTGCACTTCATACAAACTTGCATAGTAGTTCCCTCTATGCGTAAACAAAGCTGCAGCTTTGGCATCTGCATCAATGTTCAGACGCAACGGTACCGTGAGGAGTGAAGCTCATTGACTGCTTACAGACACTACCTGTGCATGTCACAACAGAAACAGTTTGACAAATCATGTCATGCGCATGTGAAAGCAAACAGCAGCAGATGCGTACATGAGAAATGTTACGTGCACATGCAAGCAAAACAAAATCAGCGCCCATTTTCAGTCACAATACATCATCAAGATATTAGTGTTCACACTGCAAGCCAAATTGCACAGGTTGTGATGTACATCTGCAACAATTGTGACATGTGGTGCGTGCTGTGCCACTGACATTCATGTAGCTTGACTGCGGGCTCTGCACACTGCTTTGTGCTGTGACCAGTGTATCTTCTGGCAATCCCTGCCACAGTATGCAGTC
>JAABUS010006820.1_pt1 | contig 13552 bp, 14 predicted proteins | sample 5560161 | NCBI WGS metagenome assembly JAABUS01 (sample SAMN10711885, study PRJNA513376) | rock metagenome | isolation source: Antarctica rocks | place: Antarctica: Victoria Land, Trio Nunatak nord | collected 2016-01-04 | reverse complement strand
CAGACGACGAGGTGCGAAGGCTTAGAAGCCGAATATGAAATATCGATAAGGTTTATTGTAACATATTCTTCCTGCCCGTCGCCCACTTGAGCAACCAACAATAGGGTACCGGACCTTCGGAGACGATGATGGAACTTGAACGAGGACTTTGGTAGGGCCGAGATCGGCGGGAATCCTGGGGAGAGAAAGACCTACTTTCTCGGAGATAATGCCGAAGCCGCATTACTTCTCACAGATAGAAGAGATAAACCAGAAGAGATAAACCAAGAGCAAAGGGGGAGCTTATGACGGAACGGGAGAAAGCCAAGACTTCGGAGTCGCATCCCATAAGGGTGGATTTCGTGCCAAGGGAAGCTCTGGGAGATAGGGGAAGACTCGGGATGACTTTCTGTTCCGGTAAGAAGGCTTCGGGAATAGATGGGTTATGGGAGAGGGATCTCGATGCCGACCTCATGAGGATGCGGGAGGAAGATAACGTTGCTGTGCTCGTCTCACTCTCGGGTTAGCGCTTCACAAAGGAGACACGCTTATCCGATCGAACCCTCGATCCGGGGCGGCAGGTTCAGGAGTGTAAGTAGAGAACCAGCGATCGATCGGGAGCGAGTGGCGCCATACGTATGGAGTGATACAGTGATCTCGGAGGCGTCCTGCGGGAGGGACTGTGGCTAGGGACAAGAAGGGTGGTTTCGGGACGACGCTTGTTTTCGCGTTGATCGTGGTCATCGTGGCAATGGTTTTGGGAGTGGGAATCGCCCGGTACGGAGACCAAGTCTCCTGGTTGGCGCCACTGCTTGGTAAACCGACCCAGACTACCAGCGATGTCGCCGTCCAGGACATCCAGAGGCTCAACCAGCTTGCCACGGTGAAGGTGACCGAGCAGGTGGTTGTCGAGGAAGACGGCAGCGGGAAGATCTACAGCCGGGTCTTACCGAACTTTCTAACAGGAGAAAAGATCCTTCTGATCGCCGTGGGTGACGTTCAAGCCGGTGTGAACCTGAACGATCTTCGCAAAGACGACGTCCGGGTCGAGGGAGATAAGGTCACCATAAATCTACCGAAGGCCGAGATACTCTCAACGAGCCTTGATGAAGATAAGACGAGAATCTACGATCGCCAGAGGGGGTTGCTGAGGCTCCGGGGAGATGACGCCTTGATCCAGGAGGCCCACAAGGACGCCGTGGACGAGCTTCAGGCGGCCGCACAGAAAAACGGCACCATCGAGCAAGCGCAGAAGAACGCCGAGGACGGCATCAGAGCTTTTCTGACTACCTTAGGTTACAAGGAAGTGGTCTTCGAGTAAGAGGGTGCTTTCAGTATAGGCCATTGAAGTGGTCACCCGGATGCAAGATAGCGGCCCAGACGGGTGCCTCAGGCGGGTACCCCAGCCAAGTGCAAAGGGGTTAGACTCGGAGAAGATGCTATAGCTTAACGGCAAACAGTACGTGGAAACGGGCCAAACCCAAACACACGATCGGTTAGGCGCTAGGAGTTCGGGAACGCGGAGGCTTCCATGGGTTCAGGTTATCGGAATAATTTGGCGAAGCAGATTGCCGAACATCTGGTTTGCGCAGAGTTGGGTCGTCGCGACTTCGTTGCGACTCCTTTCTCTGGGAACGTGCCCATCTTCGATGTGTTGGTCGCTGACGCTTCCGGTCATGCCTTACCGATCCAGGTAAAGGCCTCGCGAAGCACCAAGTGGCCGAGTAACGCGCTGGACTGGATGGATATTGAGGTGGACTTACAGACCGGAGTACAAAAATACCTTGGCCGCAAGTCTCTATCGACTCCAACTCTTGTCTACGTCTGCGTCGCACTAGCACCACTGAACAGTACAAACCTTGATCGCTTCTTCATACTGACCATGGCCAACTTACAGGACTGCTGCGTACGGCACTATAAGACCTGGATGGAACAGCACGGCTATATACGACCACGAAGGTTCGATTCCTTCGACCTTCGATACGAGGCTAAAGATATCGAAGAGTTTGAGGACAATTGGGATCTCATAAGCCAATATCTCCGACAGGAACCCGGTGCTGTTCCGCAAGAATAAGAGAACGATCCACGACGGCGTAGAATGCTATAAAGTGAAACAGGATATACGGCATACGTATCCGCTCATGGGAGGGTAAGTGGGACTACTAGACGGGTTGCTCGGCAACGCCTCGGAAATAGATCCATCGAAGATAGAAGCCGATTTCGCACGGGTCATGGCACCGGGAGAGCGTATCGAACACTCCTACCAGCTGATAAGGGACCTGTTCGTCTTCACGAATAAGCGGTTGCTTCTCGTCGACAAGCAAGGCATCACCGGCAACAAGGTCGAATACCACTCTCTTCCTTACAAGAACATCACCCACTTCAGCGTTGAGACCGCAGGACACTTCGATCTCGATGCGGAGTTGAAGATCTGGATCTCGGGCAACCCCGTACCTATTCAGAAACAGTTCAACAAGAACCTGAACATCTACAAGGTTCAGAGCGTCCTTGCCGGCTACGTACTGGGATGATCGTTCACGATGCCCACAACGGCTTTGATTTTAGGACTGATCGCGCGACCTCGGTAGTCTCCACTTAAGTTGAGGGACATGCCTACCGAGATCTCTCATGCTCTAGTCAATCTTCCTCTAGCTTCTCCATCAGGAGACGAAAGGCGTAGGCTCCGACGTACCAAGCACCTTGATTAAACCGCAAAGGAGAGCAATCGACTCCCTTGCACAGATCTATAATCGCCTGTCCTACTTGTTGGTCGCTCGACCCTCTTGGAACCATGCCGGTGTGAAAAGCCACCCTACGTACCCACACGTCTATGGGCTGCACGGTAAACTGAAACTCGGCGGGCACCTTGTCCTCTAGATCAAATATCGAAACAACGTCTCGAAGGTAAAAGGCGGCGATTTTCGGACCCACTTGGACGATACCGGCTTCACTTCTAGATCGTTGGATCTCAGCGTAATGCTGCCTTATTTCATATGCCTCTATACGCCGGATAGAGTGAGCTACGATGTTGGAGTCTGGAAGCCGGTTTACGTAACGTAGGGAGCTAATGACCATTTCTATGTCCCTTGCTTTCCCTACCTTTCCCTTACCCACCTTCTCTTCGAGCTTGCGCTGGATGAGATCCAGATCCCAATCTCTTAGTTGCAAGTCTTCACGGCTGAATTCTGATTCGAGCACCTCTAAAGCGGCTTTCTCAACTCTCTCAGAGAGAGTATCCGTCCTTCCCTGGTAGAAAGCCTTGCTAAAGAAGAACTTTAGAGCCGCTCGCCAATCCTCTTGGATCTGCTTTTTCGTCAAAGAGCTGGGCATTAGTAATTCTTTACGGTACCTCGCTCCATACGCGAGAATATCTCTGGTTATCCTCCTGTTCACTGACGTGTCCTCCTTTCGTACCTAGAGTAGCCACGATAGGTTACTCATTGTAATGGAGCCACCATCTGAAACAAATCGCCTCTATCTCTCACTTGCGCACGAGTCTCTTTAGCTCTTCCGGCGTGAGAATTTGGTCCTTCCTACGATGGATCATACGGTGACAGTTGGAGCACAAGACAGTCATGTCGCTCTCGGGATCTACTTTGGTTTCTTCCCCGAGAGTACTGACCGGCACCAGGTGGTGAACCTCGATATAGTCTTTGCCGCGTTCCCCGTAGACCTCTTCGAAGTTAAAGCCGCAAACTTCGCATGTTACTCCGTGATGTTCAATTGCTGCTGCACGGAGCTTCTTATTACGCTCATAGTATTTTGTGAAACGGTGTTTTCTATGCCCCTCGAAGTATTCCTCTTCCGCTTGCAGTGAATCGAGATCCGAAGCGACCATGGCATCCATCGTCGAAGCCCTCCGCAGGGTGAACCTCGTGGGGTGCTTCCCTTTATAGCTCACATACTCGAAGGGGCCTTCGTATCGGAAGCCCGCTCCTGGATATTCGGATTTGCTCTTCCGGTAGAAGAGAAGTAGCTCTAACTCCTGCTCCTTGTGCCCGATGATCCAGGGATCTGTCCTTCCCTGCATCTGCCCATCCCAGTGCAGAACGTCGTTGTCGAGATGATCGTAGTACTGTGTTCTATCGGCTGTCTTGTTCTCCGTTACGAACAGCCACACCGAGTCGTGCCCCTTCAGTCGAAACGTACCAGTGTTAATGGTTGCGTCCCGAATACCGAACATCTCCCTGAGACGGTTGCGAGTGTAGATCTCTCCTACGGTAAGCGATTCCGAAGTCTTCACCACCAAACCCTCCCGTGATCCGGATGTTGTTCCACAAGTATAGGACAAGCCGCAACGTCTCCTTGACTCTTGAGACCGACTGATCGGCGGCATTTCCTCTGTTCGACACCCATACGTCCGAATCGGTACAATCCATCGAGACCGCAGGGGATTTGAGAAGGGGATATTTTGTCGGAATCGCAGGGAAGACTTCCGAGTTTCAACGGAGCGAACCAGATCGAGAAGAGGCTCTGGGAGTCCGCAGACCAACTTAGAGCCAACTCCAACCTTAGTGCCAATGAGTATTCCAATCCTGTCCTGGGGTTGATCTTCCTCCGCTACGCAGACCACAAGTTCACCGCTGCCCAAGAAGAGCTTGAAGGTCAGGCTCAGGGCAGGAGACGTAGAGGCGTAGGGAAGGCAGATTATCAAGCCAGGGGGGTCATGTACCTTCCCGATGAAGCCCGGTTCTCCAACCTCCTGAAGCTTCCAGAGGGAACGAACATCGGGATGGCCGTGAACGACGCTATGAGGGCCGTGGAATTGGAGAACGAGGAACTGAAAGAGGTTCTCCCGAAGACCTACAACCGGCTTGAGAACGACGCCCTCATAGCCCTTTTGAAGAGCTTCTCCGAGATCCCGATGGATATAGAGGGGGACGTGTTCGGGAAGATCTATGAATATTTCCTCGGCAAGTTCGCCATGTCCGAGGGACAGAGGGGTGGAGAGTTTTTTACCCCTACCTCAATAGTCAGATTGATAGTGGAGGTCATCGAACCTTACCACGGTCGAATATTCGACCCGGCTTGTGGATCTGGTGGAATGTTCGTCCAGAGTGCCAGGTTCGTCGAGAACCACAAGAAGAATCCAAGCTCGGAGATCATGGCTTACGGCCAGGAGAGGGTAGCTGCTACGGTTAGGCTCTGCAGGATGAACCTGGCCGTTCACGGACTCTCGGGAGATGTACGGCAAGCAAACTCCTACTACGAGAACCTCCACAACGGAACCAACAAGTTCGATTTCGTTATGGCGAATCCCCCCTTCAACGTTAACGGGGTTGACAGGGAGAGGATTAAAGATGACCCTCGCTATCCCTTTGGCATGCCCAGGACGGACAATGCGAACTACCTCTGGATACGGGGTATAGTGACAACGCCGATTGGTAACGTTTTCGACCACACTCACCGAAGTGTTTGCTGCTTGACTCTAGACCGTAAGCCGTCGGAGAACAGAAGCACATGTTGGATGTGCTCTTAGTCTGCACTAAACTTGTAGAGAATTCCTGATTGGATAAGGGGGGCGTAGGCAGAGGATGGTTATTTCCGAGAGACTCTATGAACTTGTCGAACGATTCGACCTCAACCTCGAAGCCTATCGGTCCAGAAAATACAACGAGGCTCAGGTTCGGGTTGACTTCATCAATCCCTTCTTGGCGCTTCTTGGATGGGATGTAGACAATAAGCAGGGCCGCCCCGAAGCGTACCGAGACGTTATCTACGAAGATCGGGTGAAGGTTGGAGGCGGTACCAAAGCGCCAGACTACGGATTCTATGCAGGTGGTGCTAGGCGGTTTTTCCTCGAAGCGAAGAAGCCTTCCGTTGATCTTCAGAACGATGTGAGTCCAGCCGTCCAACTGAGACGCTACGCATGGTCCGCGAAGCTTCCCCTTTCGATCCTGACCGACTTTGAAGAGTTCGCCGTCTATGACTGCCGCGTTGAACCGGAGAAGAACGATAAGCCGACTAACGCCCGATTAGACTTCCTCACCTACGACGAGTACCCGGATCGCTGGGATGATATTTACTCAGTATTTTCGCGTGAAGCCGTACTCTCCGGTTCGTTCGATAAGTACGCTGAGTCCACGAAACGCAAGCGGGGTGCGGAGACGGTCAACTCCGCATTTCTGCGAGAGATAGAGTCCTGGCGTGAGGTACTCGCCCGAAACATAGCCCTACTGAACAATCTGAGCATACGCCAGCTTAACTACGCGGTCCAGATGACAATAGACCGGATCATCTTCCTGCGGATGGCCGAGGATCGCGGCGTCGAAGACTACGGAAGGCTCCTTGCGCTGATTAACGGGAACGGCGTCTACGAGAGGCTGTGCCACCTCTTCCGCGACGCCGACGACCGCTACAACTCGGGACTCTTTCACTTTCGTCGTGAGCGTGGCCGCGACGAGGAACCGGATGAGTTCACAACATCCCTCAAAATAGACGATACGGTGCTAAAGGGGATTATCCGAAGTCTCTACTATCCCGAAAGTCCTTATGAGTTCTCGGTACTGCCACTGGACGTGCTTGGGCAAGTCTACGAGCAGTTTCTCGGGAAGGTCATACGGCTCGAAGATGGAATCCGCGCCATTGTCGAAGAGAAGCCGGAGGTACGCAAGGCGGGTGGCGTCTACTACACACCAACCTACATCGTGGACTATATCGTCAAGAACACTGTTGGCAATCTGCTTGAGGGAAAGCGTCCGGGGCCTCGGGGTGGAGTTAGCAGACTCAAGATCGTAGATCCAGCTTGCGGCTCGGGATCGTTCTTGATCGGGGCTTACGAATACCTGCTCGACTGGCATCGTGACCGTTACCTTGAAGACGGCTCCGAGAAGCACCTGAAAGAGATCTATCAGGGGCCGGGCGGCCAGTGGCATCTGACCATAGACGAGAAGAGGCGCATCCTCCTGAACAACATCTACGGTGTGGATATAGATCCACAGGCCGTGGAGGTAACGAAGCTCTCACTGCTCTTGAAGGTGCTTGAGGGAGAGTCCAGCGACAGTATTACGAGACAGCTTGCGTTGATCCAAGAGCGAGCGTTGCCGGATCTCGACAATAACATCAAATGTGGCAACTCCCTTATCGGACCCGACTTCTACGACAATGAGCAGATGAGCTTTCTGGACGAGGAAGAGCACTATCGCATCAACGTCTTCGACTGGAGGGAGTCTTTCCCGCAGGTCTTCAAGGGTGACAGTCTCGGTTTCGATGCCGTGATCGGCAACCCACCATACGTAGGATTTCATGGGTTCAAGCGCGAAAAAGAATATTTGAAGCACGTATTCTCATCGGCAAAGGGCAAGTTCGACTTGTACTTGCCTTTCATTGAAAAAGGGTTGGATATTCTGGGAGATAAAGGCTTACTGAGCTATATATGTCCGACCAACTTCACCAAACGAGAACACGGAAAATCCTTACGCGACTACCTTGCTCGGAATACGAAGATTATTGAGATAGTCGATTTCAAGGACGTGCAAATATTCAAAGGGGCTTTGAACTATACAGGTGTATTTACATTTCAGAAAGCCAAACCGGCCGAGGCGCATACACTAATATATAAACAGAAGTCACTAGATGACAACGAGATGTCTTTGAAACAGTCCACGCTATCTGACATGCTTTGGGTGTTCCGGTCAGACGAAGCTACTGAGATAGTGCGAAAAATCGAAGGTTCACACGTGTCGCAACTAGGCCATATGTCTACTGGTATATCTGAAGGCATTGTCACAGGACATAACTCCGTGTTCCTTATGACTCGTCAAGACGCAGCGCAATTAGGCTTGGAAGAAGAACTGATGCGACCGTGTATACGCGGCAGGCAGATCCGCCGCTATTGGATGGATACAGTTGAAGAGGTTGTTTTATATCCGCACTTTATGTCAGACGGCAGGACCGTAGGGATGTCCGAAGCTCATCTAGAACGATTTCCGAACGCCTGGGACTATCTTAGGAGTCGTCGAGATGATCTCAGAGGGCGTTCCTACTTTGAGGCGTCCTCTAAAGCGTGGTATGAGTTGTGGTGCCAACGTGACCTAAAACAACTAAACATGGAAAAGATTGTAGTTCCCGAACTGGCAGCATCGAACAGATTCACTCTGGCGCACAAAGATTACTATGGCGATACGGTCTGTGGAATCACTCTGAAGGACCAAGTAGAAGAAAGTTTGAAGTACGTTCTCGGTTTACTAAATTCCCAACTAATCGAGTTTTACTACAAGCAGACAACAGTGCCGAAAGCCAATGGCTTCTACATATACAAAACGATGTTCTTGAAGGAAATACCTATACGACGCATCGATGCCTCTGACCCTATTGAGAAAGCTGCTCACGATAAGATAGTGAAACTTGTCGAGCAAATGCTAGCCTTGCAAGAGCAATTGAAATCATCAAAGATAGAGTACGAGAGAACTGTACGTGAGCATCGTATTGAAGCAGTAGATAAACAGATTGACCATTTAGTATACGGACTCTACAAGTTAACCACTGAAGAAGTCAGAGCTGTCGAAGACGCACTGAGGTGACATGGTGAGGAGTATTTGACATTGTGTTCATAATCCGCATAGCCAGTGCAGTTTGAGGGGGTGCCAAATGTACAGTCACGATTTATATGTACAGACAAGCTCGAAAGCAGGAGAGATTAGTCGAGGACTTTTGAAGACTGCGACTGCGGCTGCATACGACCGTGTACTTACGGCAGTTGCATATGCTACAGAAAGTGGCTCACGTCGGGCCGTAGAACTGTTTGATTCAGAAATGTCACAGTGGAAAGTCATACGGAAAGAATGGATAATCTCCATCGACAACGGAATTACAGAGCCAAGTGCTTTGGAATTTCTAGCTGACCTTCCAAACTCCTTGAAGGCGAAATAATACTTCAACGTGTTTACTTGTACATCATCTCCCAGTGCCAACAAGAACGCCCTGAGCGCTTCGTAACGATCGCGTTGTTCTTGCTTGGCTTGGGCGAGGTATTCGGTGACCGTCTTGTAAGCTACCTTCGGCTTGAAAGTCGTGGAGCCGTCGAAGCTTGTAGATCCTTCGACTACTTGTGACATTGGAACATTTACAAGCTCGAAAAGCAGCAGCTCATCCCCGTATTTGCGATAGCGGATCAGCTCGATGTTGCGATTGATCTGTTGTACGGCATGTTCGTCGTACTTGGTAAAATCCCCAGCGATGCACAACAGGCGCGGAGAACTCCACTCAATGCTGTTTGCTGTTTCCTTACCGAACCGTTCCAAGACAAGTAGCTTGAACTCCGCCTTGTGGTCCATCAGCCAGTCCAGGTAATAAAGGCCCTGGTTTATGACGTTCTCGTTAAGCGACCTCTTATATTCGATAATGACCGGGTATCCGTTTTCATCCACACCCAGGGTATCGATACGCCCGCCGTGAGTCTTGCCAGTCGAATGCTCACTTGCAAGGAATCGAACGCCGAGCAAATTTTCGAGGTGTTTCTCTATCAAATGCTGCAGCGACTTTTCAACCGCGACGGACGTACCGGCGAGCTGCGCAACCGAACCGTCGATGATACGAAACAGTTTGATATCGCTCATGCTCGTTTCTCACGGTTTCGCCGGGCTATGTTTGAAGCACCGTTCATACTACCAACCTGCTTCAGCTTTGCGGTAACCGAATGCTCAAGCCAGAGTTTGGCCCTGACGGTAATCCGAGAGCAGGCTCTACACCCTGTGATTCCCTTAAATCTTCTAGCAAAGCCTGAGCCGAAATTCTCTTATCGATCATGGCTTCCGATTCCGGGCGGGGACGACTCGACATCCTAGCACGAAATACTTCTACTTCAGGAACATTCTCTTCAATTGCTCGCCTGCATAGACCACGGACGTAGAATTGGTTGAATTCCCCTTCAGCAAGAGTATCGGGAGCAGTGTTAGGCACTCTTGCCGTGGTGTAGCTACCGCTTCTTGTTCTTCTCTGTTCTTGAGCCTTCAAATAACCGTGATATCGTTGCTCACCCGCAAGCCATTCATCATCATGTTCGCGGACGGCTTCCCCAAGGATTCGCTCAAAGTAGTGTCGGCCTAGTTCGTTAAGCCGTGGACTGATGTATAGGTTGCCTTGATTAGCGTCTCGCTCAACTTCTTCCAACATGAACTGACGAGTTCGCTCGTCTAGATCCTCGTAGCGCAAAGCCATCTATATACTCCATCTCGTTATCGTTGTGACGCATGTAATTGTAGCAATAGCACAAGCTGTGGGCCCTGTACTAGAGCGAGCGTAACGGTTAGGGATGCGTACCATAACATGCGAAAATCGGAAGTGTTAACTGCTGGCGGCGCTTCTTGGTGGCAAGTGTGGTCGAAAGCGTTACCAGTTGGCGTTGTCACTATACCCCCTACCTCTGGATTCAGGAGTTCTACAGTGCTCTGAACGAGAAAGGTCGTTCTGGGTTCGTGATGGCTAACTCAGCTAGTGATGCCAGGGGCAGTGAGATGGAGATCAGGAAGAGGCTTCTTGAAGAGAGAGCCGTGGACGTGATGGTCTCCATAAGCTCCAATTTCTTCTACACGGTGACTCTTCCCTGCACTCTATGGTTCTTCGACAAGGGGAAGAAGGATACGGATCGGAAGGATAAGGTTCTCTTCATCGATGCTCGTCAGATCTACCATCAGATAGATCGTGCCCACAGGGACTTCACACCGGAGCAGATAGAGTTTCTCTCAAACATCGTCCGGCTCTATCGTGGTGAAGAGGTAGAGACGGATATGGGTAGCCATCAGATGATGGACGAGCACTTCCCAGATGGTTCCTACGTCGATGTAGCGGGACTCTGCAAGGTTGCAACCCTAGAGGAGATCGAGGAGCAGGGGTGGAGCCTTAATTCAGGTAGGTATGTTGGGGTAGCTGCAAGGGCAGCAGTGTCCGTATATTCTTGGAATCTCCGCTCGAAAAAAGCCACTAATGTTTGAGTGCATAGCCAGTGCCCCTAAAACTCTCCTATTCGTCGTTCGGCTTACGTGGAGTCGATGTTGCCCTCTTGTGAAGCCTTCTCGCCTTCTCCCGACTCTTCACGGGCAGTGGGCTCTGACGCTTCCTTTGATGTTTCGTAGCGAGGTCGCAGCGCGGGAAATGCGTAGCCAAGCACGAAGGTCAAGATCACAAAAATCGCCACCAGTCCCCACGCGAAAACGACACCTGCACTGGAGATGGCGCCCAACACGATTCCGACCCAGCCGAAGTCCGCATCACCAAAGGTAGTGTTGGAGAGCCCCAGGCTACCGAGATATCTGAGTAGCAAGGCTGGCAGGAAGGTTATCAGTAACCCGTTGACGAAACCTCCGATTACTGCTCCTCTCCGCCCACCAGTAGCGTTACCGAACACCCCGGCCCCTGCTCCATCGAAGAAATGCGGGACCATGCCAGGGATGATGAGAACCAGGCCCAGGGGTCCAAGTATCGGGATAGCCACTATCCCAGCCACAACGCTTGAGGCGAAACCGATCAAAACAGCGGTAGGAGCGAAAGGGAAAATTATGGGTATATCGAGAGCCGGTAGAGCGTCGGGAATTAGCTTCTGGGAGATACCCTCAAAGGCAGGAACGATCTCCCCGAGGATCATACGGACCCCGACCAGGATAACCCAAACCCCAGCCGCAAAAGTCAGGGCCTGCACCACGGCAAATACAAAGGGATTGGCGGACCCACTGGCGAATGCACTGGTCCCGCTACTCAACTTGGAGACGAAGGCAGGTCCAGCGATGATGGCGAAGAACAGATAGATCACAAGCATTGCCAACGCTGTAGAAACGAGGTTGTCCCGGAAAAAAGAGAGAGCCCTTGGGACCTGTACGTCTTCCGATGAGTGCTCGGGGTCGCCTACGGCACGTCCCAGCAATCCGCTAATTATATAGCTGAGGCTGTTGAAGTGCCCGAGGGCAAGATCTTCTTCGCCAGTTATCCGGCGCATAAAGGGCATTGTCAGAGCGGGCATGATGGTCATGACGCTCCCAACAGCCAGCGCCCCTATCACGAGACCGCTTGGCCCTCCAATACTCGCGGCGTTGAGCACTACGGCGACAAGTGCGCTCATGTAGAGGACGTGGTGACCGGTTAGGAAAACGTACCTCAGGGGCGTGAGACGAGCGAGCACGAGGTTGACCAGGAATGCAAGCCCCATGATACCGGCAGTCTGGGTCCCGAACTTCTTGAGAGCCAGTCCCATCACTGCCTCGTTCGTGGGCACTACTCCTTGCAGTCCCAGCCCCTCGGAGATCATCTTGCCTAGAGGGTCGAGAGCACCGATCAGGATCGTCGCTCCCCCGCCCAGTATGAGAAAGCCTATTATCGTCTTGAGTGTCCCACTCACCACGTCCGATACAGGCGAGCGGAGTGCGATTAGCCCGACCAGGGCCAAAAGGCCAACTATGAGGGCTGGGGTACTTAGAATGTCCCGCAGAACGTTCAACACTGGCATGAGACGGTCCTCCTAACGTGACGGCCCACCACCGCTACGGGCTAGTCGACTTAACCTCCTAGTTCGGCGACTGCCGCCTGTGCCTTCTCTCGTATTTCAGAGCGGCTCGTGAAGTTTTTTATGATGACGACCTTGGCGTTCTTATTCCTTATTTTCTCTGCCAGTTCGTCAGAAGTAAAGATAAGATCGGCCTGTTGACCGTTGGCGCTGCCAACGTCCGTTACATCCAAACTGTAATCCACACCCTGTTCGTTAAGGGCCTCTTTGATCCGGCTCTTGAGTATCGTGCTAGTCCCCAGCCCCATCCCGCAAACAGCGAAAATCTTAAGCATTGCCCTCGCTCCTTTCTATGATCTGCAGGACTTGCTCTACTGTAGGTGCTCTCCGTAAAGCATTGGTATTTTCTGGTTTCTCAATGAAATCAGCCAAAGCCTGGATAAGCTCAATGTGTGCTTCAGAGTCCGTCGTCGAGAACCCGAAAACGAGATCAACAGGATCGTTTTCCTTAGAGCCAAACGACACGGGGTCCGAGAGAACTGCGAGGCTCAGACCTACTTGGGTGGCTCCATCTTCCGGACGAGCGTGAGGAATAGCAACTCCAGGGGCTATAACCGCATAAGGTCCCAATTCCTCAGTGGTGCGTACCATAGCGGGCACATATTCCTCTTCGGCGGCACCGGAAGCCACCAATAGCTCTCCGGATACCCGGACCGCTTCCCGCCAGCCGCTAACTTCCACGCCGATGGCAACCGAACGGTGATTCAGGGTTTCTCTCAGCACAACCCTCCCATCATTTTCCCTTGTGTTAGTTTACACAATAAGGTCGCTAGATGTGTTTTTTCTGGATCACGCTCACAATTCCTTGATCTTGCCTTGAGGACGCTGCAGCAAACAGTCGATGTACATGGCGTAGGTGTGGCCGTTTGGTTTTGGGTTTGATCCGCTCTCGTGGTCCTTCCGATAATCTGATACCGTAGGCTCTACCGCTCGAAAAGCGACGAGGTTATTGGCCGCCTTGATGATGATACGGGACAGTCGATAAGGTAAAATCAAGCGGTATGGATTAGTCGAATTGAACAACATACAATCATGCAGACCCAATCTATACACGTACTTGCTCTCTAAGACCTCTGTATG
>JAABUS010006818.1_pt1 | contig 13554 bp, 13 predicted proteins | sample 5560161 | NCBI WGS metagenome assembly JAABUS01 (sample SAMN10711885, study PRJNA513376) | rock metagenome | isolation source: Antarctica rocks | place: Antarctica: Victoria Land, Trio Nunatak nord | collected 2016-01-04 | reverse complement strand
AACTATCTGAATATTCTATCGAAGTTTAACTTTCAGATTATCTTTCGATCAGGCAAAACAAACTTCAAAGTCGATGCTTTAACTAGAATGTCGATGATCGATAGTTCTGAATCAGCTAAAGACATAAATGATCATTTTCAGACTATACTGATCTCGAATTGAATAAATGTTCTATTGATTGAGTTCGAAATTGAATCTGAATATGAGACTAATCTCTATCAACGCGTACGTCTAGTCAATCAGAAGAATAAACTATGCAATGAGTATTAACAAGCTATGAACAAAGATGAACTGAAGCTTCATGACACGAAGCTAAAGAACTGTCAAATCATTGACAACGTTCTATTCAAAAAGAGTCTACTATGAATGTCAAAACAAATGCATACGAAATTGCTTTGAAAGATTCACGATCAATCATCAATCTTGCATTCTGACATTAAATGAACGATTGATCTAGTTCAACGCTTCTACTATTGATCAGATCATCGAGCAACTATTCGACAATACATTCGAAACTGTCATGTTTGTTAGCAAAGCAAAGCATCTCAAGATGATACAAATGATTTGCTTCAGTCTCTATTGATCTCTCAGCAGCGTTGACAAGATATAGCTATGAACTTCATCACTGAGCTATTTCTATCGAAAAACTATAACATCATTTGCACGATCATATGTCGTCTCTTCAAAGAACATCACTATGTTCTCTGTCATTGAGAAGATGATGACATCTTAATCGAAGAAACAGTATGAATCATGCTATGAAACGTCTATTAACTTCATGATCTACTCAGTTCTATCATTTTGAATAGAGACTTTCAGTTCATATTGATCATGTGACAAAGTCTTTGTAAATGACTGAAGATCAAAGTCAATTTATCAACAGTCTATCATTCAGAAATCGATGATCGATTGAAACGAGCTAATCAAGATGTTGAACGCGAACTTCAAATCTACTGCAATTACATGCAGAATGACTGAGCTAAATGACTTTCAATGATGAAATTCAGTGATAATTTCAATACATTCTTGACTATCTTGATGATCTTTTTCTACTTCAATAAAGACTTTCATTCTCGAATGAGTTTCAATTCAGATACAACTGATTATAAAATGACTCGTCAACATATTGAGACTAGAAAGATCAATGACATTGTCATTCAAATGAGCGAACTTCTTATCTTCAATCATCAACAATTGAAAAAGATCAAGCAGATCATTGAAGCTCAGATGAACAAGCATAGACGAGACGTCATCTATGAAGTAGATGATTAAGTTTGATTAGTCTTCGAAAACATCAAAATCACTAGATCATGCAAAGATTTAAAAGACAAGCAGCTCGATCTCTATTCAATCACAGTCAAAGTTGAAATCTTCTATCGTCTTCAGCTATCTAGAAGCATGAAGCATATACATTCAGTGTTCAGCTTGAAGTATCTACGAACTTCATCAAACGACTCTTTATCAGAACAACACTCTGAGTTCTCTAGATTGATGATCATTGAAGAGAATGAAAAGCACTGAAAAGTAGACAATATATTGAACTTCAGACGATATAGAGAAAGATTACAATACAAGATCAAATGAATCGAGATAAATCGTGACGACGAATGATACTATGTCGATAAAGAAAAATTCGATGACTCGAAGAAAGTTCTGAATAAATTTCACAAGCTATACTTGAATAAGTTGCACTAAATTGAAAACACGATGAATTTTTTTGCTTTTATTTCTTTTCTATTCATGCAAACATGAATGTTCAAAGAAAGAAGTAATGTTATGAACATGTCTGAATCGATCAGAGTTCAGATCTAATTCTAATCAATTTGATTAGAACAAGTCATGATGCTATGCCTAGTTTGAATCTAGCGCACTTCTTCAAGTCATTCTCAGCACTTCTTCTCGTTGTTCAGCACTTTCTTCATTCACTTCTTTCATCATTCTTTTAGACAAACACATCTGATCTATTACATCACATCTGTATTGAGTCTAGCGCAGTCTCAAGTCATTATTTATAAAAGAGCTTGCACTCTTTCTCTTCTGTATTCTTAATGTCTTGTTATAGCTATCTCTAAAGAACAATACATACATATCAGCTCTGAGTCTCTTTGATTGAATGATCTAGGCACAATCTCAACACAAGACTTGATTCAAGTCAGAATTCTTAACTTAAGTATTTAAGTTAAGTCAGAAAATTTGACTTGAGTATTTAAGTTGAATCAGAAGATTGAAATTGAGTATTGATTCAAAATTCTCGATTCGACTCATCAAAACATGAAGCAAAGTACTACTAATATTTATCTGAATGTCTGATAATGCAACAAGATAATGCAAACAATGAGAAGAGAAATAGATTCATTTGTTTCACGTAAGTCTTTTAAATATAATGACATAATAAATTTAAAAATAGTAAATCTTGACATTTAATGTCATTTTCAATTTCTTGATGAATTGAGTTGAGAACTTGAATCGAGTATTGACTCAAGATTGATATCAGATTGAGTCAGAATGTTGAAATCAAGTATTTAAGTTGAGTCAGAAGATTGATATCAAGTACTTGAGTTGAGTCAGAAGATTGATATTGAAACTCAACTTGATGATTAATTTATTTTCAAAGTAGTACATCAAGTACTTTGCAATTGTTTAAATCAATATCTTGACAAGTTTTTCTGTTCTGTTTCATAACTATTTGAATATCAAAGCACAGTTAATTCATTTGATTTTCAACTATAATTTGATTCTGAATAAAAATCATCTTTTTAATTAAATTTTAATTAGCTTTTGATTTAAGTTTTGAATCTGAGTCAAATTCTGAGTCAAATTTGAGCAAAATCTGAGTCAAATCTTGATCAACTTTCTGATCATCTTCTTGATTAACTTTTATTGACTGCAATTCAAACTTATTTTCTGATAATAGCATTTAATGCTGATATAACTTTCAATCATCATTTGCTTTAATTGACTTGATGTTTGACATTCTGATCAACATGTTAACTTTTAAATTCTGTTTTTTTTGACTGATATATGATCTTGAAGTTATATTCAGATAACTTTTCAGCTTATTTAGTCTGTCATTTGATCAGTTTTTTGATCATCATGAAGTACTTTAAATTCAGATGATTGATGAAGATCTTAATCAAAATATCTGTACATTTCAATTCAGAACATTAATGCTTCAAGCAGCAAATAATGATCAACAATTTCTTGTCATAGATTTCGTAGTTGCATTTTGCGAAAATCATGTTTTTGCTGTAGAAAATTATTGAATGTAGAATGTTTTTATTACAAACTGAGAGCTGAATGAAATCAGAATGAAATTCTAATAACTAAATTTTAAATACAAGACGTTGCACGAAGAAGAAAGAAAAGAAAAAAATCATTCAGAGATTCTTATATTTCATGAACGCTGAGTATCATTTGTATCAAAAGATTTTTATAACATCACTGATAATCTTACATTTATTATCATTTATAATATTGTTCAACATCATTTAAGTGATTTAACATCTCTTTTCTCAACATTTTTTTAAGTAACACATGCTAAAATCATGACAATAAATTCTCTTTTTGAAGTTGAAGCTTTTGCAAGACTTTTAATTTTCTGACTTATATTCAGAGTCATTGCTTTCTTGCACGTAAGTGATTCATGAATTCTTATTTGAATGATCAAAATTTCAAGCGTGATAAACGTTCATGACTTTGATGACATTTATCACATTCGCAAACTTTACTCAACTGTTTTCTTCTATCTCAGTTCACTTAATTAAATACTCTAGCTGAGAGTTCTTTACTCAAAAGTTTAATATTTTGTTTATTTTTCAGCTAAGCACTTCTTCAATGAAGACTATTAAAAACGACGCAAAAGATATTTATTCAGATAAAAGATCATTGATCACAGAATGAAGTAAATAAGTATGAAAGACATCGAAATAAAATCAATTATTAAACAACTTTAGTTGATAAGAATGAGAATTAACAATTTTGATGATTTTGAAAAATTTCTTGAATTTATTAAATAACTTCTTACTGAGTCAATGAATCATCAAATTGCAAGCATTTAATTAAATCATATTATCAATTGCATACTTAAGAGCATGTTATCAATGAACATTAATAAATTGTTTCTGATATGCTTAAGCTAAGATCATTTGTTCTTGCAGAATTTCATTGATTTAATTCATTTTCTGAATAAACAGATTAACATGTATTCATTTCAAGTATTCAATAATGTTCTTCTGAAAGTTCTGAATCTTCTTTGATTTCAATCTCATTCATGAATGTTGTTTGAAATTAGTTAGAAACGACGTGCATTGAGTGCTTTTAAAGAAGTGATTGTTGATGACAAATTCAGCTGATGACAGTTATGCAGCTCAGTTATTCTGCATAAAGAACATGAAGACTTGAAGATATTGTTTCAAAATATCATTGATGTTCTTGATTTAATCATTCATTTCTGAGTGAAATACAGTTGATAATTGAGCTTGAATCTTCAATCAAATACAAAGTTCATCTTAAAAGTAATTAATAAACTGAGTTTCATGATTCAAGACAATTGAATCAAATAATTCATGATGTTTTCATATTGCATGATAAAAGACTCAAGCTGTATCTAGAACTGTAATTTCACTCATAGATTCATAATGCACTTGTTTAAATAATTTGTTCATGACTATCAGAATATTGATTGTTGAATTTTCGTTCAGATTCTTACTTTCAGATACTGTCATGATAAAATTCATGACTATGTCTTTTCAGTGATGATTGAGTATATCAAGAAACTTCAAAACTCTCTGATATTTTTCTTTAGAAATTTTCGCTCAAGAGCATAAATAATAATTATGTACAAAGTGAGTTACTGTTTTGATCATTTTGAGTCAGTAATAATGATGACTGAGTATTTTGTAAATCTTGACTCTTTCTGAATGATTTGCAATAAACATGTCATGACTTAATTGAAGCAGACGTAGTCACAGTTTCTTATTTTTAATAAACTGATCATCAAATTGAGTTTTGATATTAATCTTCTGACTCAACTCAAGTACTCAATATCAATCTTCTGACTTAACTTAAATACTTGATTTCAACATTCTGACTTAATCTGATATTGACTTTAAGTTGATACTCAATTTGAATTCTCAACTCAAAAAATCAAAAAATCAAAAATGACGTTAAGAAAGCTAAATATAGAAATTTTCCTGATTTTTCGTCTTTGCATTATCTTTTTGCATTATCTTTTTGATAGAAAGTCATAAAGAAAAACATGAAGAGAAACATGAAGATCATTTGATAGAAAGCTTTGATAAAGAGCTATGATAGAAAGTCATAATAAAATATTTATTTATTTATCTTCATGTCTTGATGAGTTGAATCGAGAATTTCAAGTCAATACTTGATTTCAATTCTCTGACTTAACTTAAATACTTAAGTTGAACATTTAAATTCAACTTGAATACTTAAGTCAAGAATTCTGACTTAAATTGAGTCTTGATGAATTTAGTACTCGACTTAAACTTGAGTACTTGACTTGATGCAATCAGTCTAATCTTCAAGTATCAATAGTTTATCTTTATAGTAAACTCAATCATTTTGCAGCATACATTTCGCTAACGAAAATTCTTTAAGCTTTTGTTGATCATTTTTTAACATAGTTATCATGATCTGTACTCATTCATCATTGAAATAGATTGCAGATGTTGTTCTTTTATGTTGAGATCATGTCTAAAAACTAATCAGAGTGCATGCATGACTAGAATGTTTGATCTATAAAGATAGTTATAACTAAGACTTTAAGAATACAGAAGAAAGAAAATACAAAAGACAAGAAGAACATGCTTTATATAATAGTTACTCAGATTGACGTTAGTCTCAAAGAAGACGTGTTAAAACACAAGAAAGATGTTGATTTAAAAGATGTTTATGACACAAAGAAATGTGTTTGTCATAGAAATCTGTTGATCATTCGTAACACAAAAAAGTGTGTTTATCTAAAAAACAATAGAAGCTGATTAAAAGATGCTAAAGAAGAAAAAAGATGCTGAGTCATATTTGAGTTAAATTTGAGTCAGATCTAGATCAGATCTCAACTAGATCATTGACTAGTTTTAATCATTATGCAAAGTACTTGCTAGCGTGCATTATGAATTGATTAAAGCTTCAGTCTTGTTCAGTCTTGATATGCTTCGTAACATTACTTTTCTCTTTGAAAATTCATGTTCATATGAATATAGTTCATTTGCTCACTTCTGTTGATAGTTATTTCAATATTTAGCGCGATTTGTTTGAATATAGTTTATGAAATTTATTCAAAACTTTCTCTGAGTCATTGAATTTTTCTTTATTAACATAGTATCATTCATTGTTTCTATTTAAATCTTTTCATTTGACTTTGTACTGTATTCAATCTTGATAACGTCTGAAATTCAATATATCATCTATTTTTCAATGTTCATCGTCTTTAATAGTGATTAATCTGAGTGATTCTGAATGTTGTTCTGATAGAAAGTCTTCTGAATATAATTGCAGTAGCTTTGAACTGAACATTGAATGCAGATGCTTCATGCTTATCAATAAATGAAAATGATAGAAGATCTCAACTTTGACAGTGATTTAATAAAGTTCTAGCTGTTTATTTTTCAAATCTTTGCATGATCTTGTTGTTTTGATGTTTCTGAAGAATAATTAAACTCAGTCATTTACTTCATAAATGACATCTCATTTATGTTTATTGATCTGAGTTTCGATGATCTGCTTTGTCTTTTTCAATTGCTGATGATCAAAGATAAGAAGCTCTTTCATTCAAATGATAATATCATTTGCTTTTCTAGCTTTAAGACGCTTATGAGTAGTTTCATAATCAGTCATATCTGAATTAAAACTCATTCATAAGTGAAAACTCTTATTGAAGTAGAACAAAGTCATTAAAATGATTGAGAAGATATTAAAATTCTCGCTGAATTCTATCATTGATAGTCATTTTGCTCAGTCATTCTGCATGTAATTGCAGTAGATTCTTAGTTCTCATTCAACATCTTGATTAGCTTATTTCGATTGATCATTAATCTCAGAATGATAAGTTATTAATAAACTAGCTGTGATCTTTAGTTACTTACAAAGACTCTTTCACATGATTGATATAAATTGAAAGTCTTTGTTCAAAACAATAGAACTAGATAAATCATGAAGTTGATAAATGTTTCATAGCATAATTCAAATCATTTCTTCAACTGAGATGTCATTGTCTTCTCAATAACAGAAGATATAGTGACGTTTCTTGATGAAACAATATATGATTATGCAAATGATGTTATAATCTTTTGATAAAAGTAACTCAATGATGAAGTTTATAGTTATATCTTTTCAGCATTTCTGTGAAATTGATAAAGAATGAAGAAGTTCATTGATGCTATTTCTAAATGTCTTGCTTTGTTGATAAACATAATAGTTTTGAATGTAACATTTAATTGTTGCTCAATGATCTGATCAATAGTAAAAACGTTGAACTAAATCAATAGTTCTTCAATTGTCAGAGTGAAAGATGAAAGACTGATCATGAATTTTCTTTAGCAATTTCATATGCATATTCTCAGAAACTCATAGTAGATCTTTTCTGAACAGAATGTTGTTAATGATCTTGCAGTGCTTCAATTCAGTGCTATGTAACTTAAGCTTGTTTTCGCTTATAACTTATTTATACTCATTGCAAAGCTCATTTGTCTTGTTAACATCTTTTACTTGCTGATAAAAATTAACTTCAGATTCAATAGTTAGAATATTTACTTTATTGAGTATCAGAATGATCTGATAGCAATCTTTAATACGCTGAGTTGATTCAAAGATGTCGATTAAAGACATTCTGATTAAAGCATTGACTTTAATATTTATTTTGCCGGATCAAAATATAATCTGAAAGTTGAACTTAAATAAAATGTCTAGATAATTGACTTGATGTCAAGTCAACTGTTTATTTTTCATAAAGATCTTCAAAGTTTAATGATTAATGAATATTTAAATGAGTAGTTTAATGCATTCAAGCTCAAGTCTTCAATGTTTGAAACATTAAATAATGATTAGCAATTTCTTGTCATAAATAAGATAATTGCATTCAGCGAGAATCATGCTCTTGCTGTAGAAAGCTATTGAATAAAGAACTTTCTCATCATTATACTGTGATAGAATTTCATCTTTGACGTAGTCAGATGCATTGATTTCTAAAATAGTTTGTCGTTTGAAATTAAAATGTCGTAGTACTGAGATCGAGCTGACTTGTTTCTTTAAATCATTGAAAGCTTGAACACAGACTTCATTTCATACAAAAGATGTGTTCTTTCTAGTCAACTGAGTGAATGATTTGACTAACTTCAAGAAGTTCTTAATGAAATGATGATAGAAGTTAACAAATCTCACGAAGCTCTAAACTTCTTTTAGATTAATCAATGTAATTCAGTTGACTATAACTTTCACTTTGATAAAATTCATACAAAGATTTTGTTCTGAAACTATGACTTCTAAGAAGACAGTTTCTTCTACGTTGAATTTGCACTTTCAAATATTTACTTGTAGATCAACTTCTCATAAATGATTTAATATCATCTTGACATGTTGTTGATGTTCTCATTGAGTTTTGCTGTAGATCAGAATGTTGTCTAGATAAACTTAACAAAAGTCATTTAAAAAGTTTCAAAAAACATCATTCATATACTGCTGAAACAAGATAAAATTATTGATAAGTTCAAAGAGTAACACTTTTGACTTATACACTTCTAACACGATAATAAAGATAGTGTAGTTCTCACTATCAGAATGCATTTGTAGTTTGTTGAACGTTGAAATGATATTCAATCAAGTCAGATGTTTGCAATCAACTATTTTGTCAATTACTTCATTTATGAGCAATAGAAAATAGTGATTTCTTTTAATAATCGCATTGAGCTTTTGATAGTTAACGCAAAATCGTAGATCTTTATTTGCTTTCAAGATGAATAGAATAAATGAGAAATACGAAGCTTTGCTAAAGATTATAAATTCTTTGAAAAGATTCTCGTTCATATATAGATTGATCACGTCAAGTCGAGTACTTGACTCATCAAGACTCAATTTAAGTCAGAATTCTTGACTTAAGTATTTGAGTTGAATTGAGATGTTTAACTCAAGTATTTAAGTTGAGTCAGAGAATTGAAATTGAGTATTGAATTGAAATTCTCAACTCGATTCATCAAGACATGAAGATAAATAGATAGATATTTTATTATGACTTTCTATCATAGTTCTCTATCAAAGCTTTCTATCAAAAGATCTTCATGTTTCTCTTCATGTTTTTCTTTATGACTTTCTATCAAAAAGATAATGCAAAAAGATAATGCAAAGGCGAAAAATCGGGAAAATTTCTATATTTAGCTCTCTTGATGTCATTTTCGATTTCTTGATGAGTTGAGTTGAGAACTCAAATCGAGTATCAACTTGAAGTCAATATCAGATCAAGTCAAAATGTTGAAATCAAGTATTTGAGTTGAATCAGAAGATTGATATCAAGTACTTGAGTTGAGTCAGAAGATTAATATTGAAACTCAACTTGATGATCAGTTTATTCATATATTTCTTTACTTTCTGAAGCTTGTAAAGAGACATTCAATATACTTGATAGCAAGATGATGTTACGTCACTAGTAAACTTTATTTTATGATCATACAAATGATGAGACGATAGCTTGTTTGCTTGAACTCAATCAAAGACATCTAGAAAATTCTAATATTTCAATGATAGCTTGACTTTAATATCTTCTAGATTCTGAGTCATTTCATCAATTAAGAAGATGTTTATGACATTTAGTTTGCATTGAGTATTGTAGATAATTTTTCTCTTGATGTCTTCAATGAACATAGCAAAAATCTCTGTCTGATTCTTCTTTTTTCATTTTACTAATGCTTAAAAAGAAACAACATTTATGTTTTAAATCGAGAATGACTCTTTCTAAATGAATGAAATGAAATGCTTAAGCATCTTAGAAACATTGCTATAAGCTGCTGAAGAGATTAAAGTTGATCATGATCAACTTAAGTGTTTTGTATTTGACGAGATCAAAAAATCAAAATAGAAATATTTAATTGATCAGAAAATACGATAGTATCATGTCTCATGTTCAATAATATTTCATTTTTATTCATTCAGAGTTTGCTTAATATAGCTTCATGATGCTCAATATCAGCTATCAGCATTGACATAGTCAATTTCTTATGACTTTTGATCGTGAGATTGAATAAAATCTTATGAGTAATAGTCTTTCTAGCTAGCTTTTCATCATAGTCTCGTATTAACTTCTCTTTTGCTAATAATATAAATTGTATTTCAAGTTTCTGACATATTTTATTGACTAGCTTGTCATGTATCAGCATGTAGATGATGAAATCACTATCTATCAAAGAGCGAAGGTTGAAAGAATTGCTCTGAGAGATAAGAGAAACATTGATCAGAAATGACTTTTTAAAATAGTTTTCTTTCAATAGAACTTTGATTTGACTGCACAAAGATATAATTTCTATCTCTTTAATAATTCTGAAAGAAATAATTAGTTTTTTGAATCAGAATCAAACTCAAAGTTCAATGTAAATTGATCAAACTTGTCATCTTTTAATGCATTGATTCTCAATCTGTCAAAGCACTCTCTAGAAGTATGACTTGATTTATGACAGATGAAACAGATTTCAGCTTGTAGATTGATGTTTTTGACGTTAGTTAAAATTGCGTCATGCAACTTTGAATGATCAATGAAAGTAGTGACTTTGATTTTTCTATAGAGATTCAATGAATCTTGTTTCTCAGCAAAGATGACTTGCTTTCTGACTTTGATTAAGAATTTCTTTTCTTTGATGTTCTTCATGACTCAATGCTCATTGTTCAAATGAATCAAATAACTATGAATTTCATTGAAAGATTCTGACTGAATCAGCTGACTACTTCAAGCTGCATGAAGATAATAAACTATCTTGTTTTGTAAATTAATGATCAATTGCTTTTCGTGATATTTTAAATAGAAGAACAGATGTTGAAACATTGAATAAAAATCATTAAATTTGCTCTTTTCTTAAATTGTTAGAGATCAGCATAGAGTGAGTCATATGAGTGTAATGTAACGAGTATATAAATGCTAAGGAAGAAAAGTATCTAGAAGGAAAGAGTCGACTATCTATATGACTCAGAGAAACATAAGCTAATTCTGAATAGGGTTGGCTTCGAAACAATTCGATAGTCTAGTGACGAGCAATCGATGATAGTCATGAACATAGTCATCGACATAGTCATCAACATAGCTATCAACATAGATGCGTAGCTAGAATCGTAACAGTACTTTCTTTCTTCAACGATTCATGTTTGCATGAATGTATTTTCTTAGCCTTGTGTAGAATCGAAATGCCTATTGTAGCAGACTCACTATGCGAGGTAGAAGTGTCATTGAAGCAGACTCACTAGTTGCATGTGAACTGATAGATGAATCGATTCACTGATAGGTAGAGCGATGAGAAGATCATCGCATTGACAATGTCATTGAAGCAGACTCACTAGTTGAACAGAAACTCGAGGTAGGTTGATTTACTGATAGGTAGAGCGATGTGAGTAGGTAGATCATCGCATTAATCGTGTCATTGAAGCAGACTCACTTCTGATTCAGACCTACTACATAGTAGAGCTTGTTTCGTTCGTTGATCGACTTAATCAAGAGATCAATCGTTATCTGTTCTTGTAGCAGACTCACTATCGAACGTGTCATTGAAGCAGACTCACTAGTTGCACGTGAACTGATAGGCGAATCGATTCACTGATAGGTAGAGCGATGAGAAGATCATCGCATTGACGATGTCATTGAAGCAGACTCACTGAGAGTTTCGATATAGAAACAAGCTCAAAGATTTGCTTGTTGTTGAAGACATTATCATGTCATTGTAGCAGGCTCACTAGTTGCACATGAACGAGTAGGCGAATCGATTCACTGATGAGTAGAACGATGAGAGTAGATGAGTCATTGCATTGACGATGAGTGTCATTGAAGCAGACTCACTGTTGAGGTTTGCTCATCAAGATAGAGACTTCACGCAGTTCTAGACTGATCTCTTTGATTGCTCTTTGAAGTAGAGACTTCACGCAGTCATAGACTGATCTCGTTTGATTGTTCAACAAATTCGAAGAATCTCTTGCGAATCTGAATGAATGATTAATTCGCTGATCTTTGATCTAGTCGAATGATTTCGATCGTTTGTTTATACTCGCTGATCAGCGCACGAGTTCGAATCTTTTGTTTATTCTCGCTGAATCAGCTCACGAGAGAAGAAAGATGAGTGCTGCTGACGATTGCAAGTCGACTAGATCAAATGTCGATAGTGAGTTGAAGAATCGACAGAAGCACTCGAGAATCGATGCAGATTATTTCACTTCGTCTGTAACAAAGAAGCATTTATATAATGTTAGAAATCAGCATAGAGCGAGTCATATGAGTTTAATGTAACGAGTATATAAATGCTAAGAAAGAAAAGTATCTAGAAGAGAAGAATCGACTATCTATATGACTCAAAGAAACATAAGCTAACTCTGAATAGAGTTGACTTCGAAACAATTCGATAGTCTAGTGACGAGCGGTCGACGATAGTCATGAACATAGTCATTGACATAGTCATCAACATAGCTATCAACATAGATGCGTAGCTAGAATCGTAACATAAATGAGATTAGCATATTTTCTTTGAAAGTTTGTCTCTTTGTCAAGATCATCATATAGCTGAGCAAGTTCATTTAACAAATCATTGATCATTTTATAAAAATTCAATAAATCATGTTGACATCAAGCTAAAGTAACTTTGACTGCGTTTTCATTAATTCTGAAGTAAATATAAATCAGTATGATTCTATCAGTATTGAAATGATCAACGTTGATCTTTAGCTTGTCATGAATCTTTTCTTGTTAATCATCTCAGAAAGATTCTGTTTCATCAGTAAATAGAGATGAATTTGAAAGCTTTTGAGATTGCTTGAATGAATTGAACATGATGAAAGAAGTAGAAGTATCTTTTTTAGTCAATTGCAGTTGATGTTGTAATTTCATCATCTGATCTTAAAGCTTTTTAAAATTTAGATTCAATCATTTTTTTGCTTAATCAATTTCTTCGAAACAAGTCTTTCATATTTGTTTGCTGAGTATTTTATCAAATAACTCACAAGCTTTTACATTTAGATCTTGTTGAGTTCAAAGATTGTTTAAATTTTCTAGAAAAACTTCTGAATCTTGTTTGACTCAGTGTTGTAGCTGCTTTACATTTTTGATATTTCAGAGAGTAAAGACTTTCAGAGATTCATTGAGTGTTTGAAAATGAGACATGAATTGATGATGTTTTTGTACAAAGTCAGTTCTAAGAAATTTTGATAAATAATATTAGAGATCGATCTAAAGCGAGTCATAGAGATGTCATTTAACTAATAGATAAATGCTAAGAAAGAAAAGTATCTACAGAAAAGAACTCGATTCTTATATGTGTGTTTCTCAGCTCTGTGCTAGACTCGATTAGAATGAAATCA
>JAABUS010006817.1_pt1 | contig 13555 bp, 12 predicted proteins | sample 5560161 | NCBI WGS metagenome assembly JAABUS01 (sample SAMN10711885, study PRJNA513376) | rock metagenome | isolation source: Antarctica rocks | place: Antarctica: Victoria Land, Trio Nunatak nord | collected 2016-01-04 | reverse complement strand
GTTGATCATCGGTGCCGCGGGCGTGGCGGGTACCGGGCTGGCCGCTGCCGCCGCGCTGCCGGTGACTGCGCTGGGCCCAGGACCATCCGCCCTGAAGGACTCGCCGTGGCGGGCCTCGGTGGCGCTGGTGGACGAGCAGGGCACGCCGGTGAACGCAGACGAGATAGTGCAGGGCGCCTTCCTGACTGCCTTTCCGGCAGGCGCGGACACGCGCCAGCTGGCCGCGCCGGTAGTGGTCGTACGGGTCGATCCCAGCACCCTCGCACTGCCGACCGGGCGCCAGGGCTGGGCCCCCGAGGGCCTGCTCGCCTACTCGAAGATCTGCACCCACGCAAGCTGCGCCGTGTCGCTGTTTCGCTACCCGCTCTACGAGCGCCGCTCCAGCGGCCCGGCGCTGGTGTGTCCCTGCCACTACTCCACCTTCGACGTGCGCAGGGGTGCAAAGGTCGTCTTCGGCCCGGCCGGGCGGCCGCTGCCCCAGCTGCCTCTGCGCCTGGATGCCAAGCGCGACCTCGTGGCCGCCGGACCGCTGTCGGGATCGGTCGGCCCCGCTTGGTTCGGCACCGACCGGGGCCAGTCGTGACCGACCCCGTAGACGAGCCCGTGCGCTTTCTCGATGAGCGCCTGGGCGCCGCGCAACCGCTGCGCAAGGCCATGCGCTACCTGTTTCCCGACCACTGGTCCTTCCTGCTGGGCGAGATAGCGCTGTACTCCTTCGTGGTGCTGGTGGCCACCGGCACCTTCCTGGCCCTGTTCTTCGACCCAAGCGACGCCACCACCACCTGGAACGGCCCCTACGCACCGCTTGACGGCACGCCGATGACCCGCGCGTATGCCTCCGCGCTCGATCTGTCCTTCAGAGTGCCCGGCGGCCTGCTCATGCGCCAGACCCACCACTGGGCCGCGCTCGTGTTCCTCGTGGCGATCTTGCTGCACCTACTGCGGATCTTCTACACCGCCGCCTTTCGCAAGCCACGCGAGCTGAATTACATGGTCGGCCTCACGCTGCTCGGCGTGGCAATCCTCGAGGGTTTCATGGGTTACTCGCTGCTTGACGACCTGCTCTCGGGGATGGGCCTTGCGATCGGCTACGGCACGGCGCTGTCAATCCCGTTTGCGGGGGGACCGCTCGGGACGTTGATCTGGGATGGCCAGTTTCCCGGTGGCGACGCCTTCTTTCCTCGCATGTTCTTTGCCCATGTGTTCCTGGTCCCGGCGATGATCGCGGCGTTGATCTCAGTGCACCTGGCGATGATCGTGCGTCAGCGCCACTCCCAGTTCCCGGGGCCCGGGAGGCGACAGGCAAATGTGGTCGGCTCGCCATTGTGGCCCTCCTACATGCTGCGCTCGCTGGGACTGTTCGCCGCGACGGCGGCCGTGCTGCTTCTGGCCGGCGGCCTGATCCAGATCAACCCCGTGTGGCAGTGGGGACCGTTCGAGCCCTATCTCGGTGAGAACGGGGCGCAGCCCGACTGGTACCTGGGCTGGCTGATCGGCGCGCTGCGGCTGATGCCCAACATCGAGCTGCACGCCTTCGGACGCACGCTCGTGCCCAATCCGTTCTTCGGCGGGCTGCTGTTCCCGACGTTCGTGTTCGCTGTGCTCTACGCGTGGCCGTGGATCGAGCGCCGCTTCCTGTCACGCGACTACCGCCGCCACGATCTGCTCGACCGGCCGCGCGACAACCCGCGGCGTGCCGCCTTCGCCACGGCGTTTCTCGTGTGGGTGGCCACGGTGTTCCTGGCCGGCTCGGCCGATCGGCTGTTCCTTGCCTTCGGGGTCTCCTACGAGGCCCAGGTACAGATCTTCCGGGTCCTGTTCTTTCTCGCGCCGGTGGTCGCCTACGTGGCCACCCTGCGGATCTGCCAGGACCTCCGGCGGCGCCGGCATCCGCTGCGCGGCGTCTCGGGAACGGCTGTCCGGCGAAACGCCGAGGGTGGGTTCGACGCCGTCGAGCCCCGCTCGGGGCGGGGGTCGTCGACCTAAGTGCTGGCGGACAGCACTAAGAGCCCCGCACGACCGCCACGCAGGCCGTCGCGACAGCCCCGGCCAGGACGCTGGCCAGCGCGCGCCGGTGCATGGTCAGCCTCAACTGGACCGAGCTGCCGCGGGCCTCGTCTGAGAAAGGCCCACGGAAGCCATGATCCTCGTCGTCGTCAAGCGGGGCGAACAGGTAGTCGCGCCGGTCCGGCTCGACGGGCTGGTCGGTCTGCTGGCCCTTGAAGCCGGTCATGGCGAGGTAGCGGTCGGCCACCCAGGGCGCCACGCGGTTGCCGAGGATCGTGTAGCACGTGGGCAGCCCCACCCAGACCTCGCGCCGGTTGTGTGCGGCGGCCCACACGATCGCGCGGGCGGCGACCTCGGGCTCATACGCTGGCGCCACCGGCCGGGGGCGATTCGGGGTCCGCGCCCGGACCCAGGTGAACTGGGTCGTGTTCAGCCCGGGAAGCTGCACGATCGTCAGCCCGACGTTTGAGCCATGGTGCATCAGCTCGGTGCGCAGCGACTCGACGAATCCCTGCACGGCGTGCTTGGCGCCGCAGTAGGTGGCCTGCAGCGGGATGCCGCGGCGGCCCAGCGCCGAGCCCACCTGCACGATCTTGCCTTGGTCGCGCGCAAGCATTCTGCGCAGGGCAGCCTGTGCTCCGTGGACGGCGCCGAGGTAGGTGACCTCGGTGACCCGTCGAAACTCCTCCGGCGGGGTGTCGGCGACCTCGCCGATGACGGCCGTCATCGCCACGTTTACCCACACGTCGATCGGGCCGAATTGCTCTTCCACGCGCGCGGCGGCGGCCTCGACGGCGTCGGGATCGACGACATCGCAGGGCAGCACCAGGGCGTCGCCGCCCGCCTGGCGCACCTCGTCGGCGGCGCCCTCCAGCCCAGCCCGGCCCCTGGCAATCAGACCGATTCGCGCCCCGGAGTCGGCTGCAAAGGCGCGCGCGGTGGCGCGCCCGACGCCCGCCGATGCGCCGGTGATAACTACGACGGGTGGTCGCTGGACGTTGGCCATCATCTGCTCCTCGGCTAGTGATCTGCTGACGTGTGCAGAGTGCCCAACGCACGGCCGCTCCGGTCAGGCCTTGTTCGCGTGCGTACTGGTGGCCTGTTCGATCGCGGACATCCAAGCTCGGACCCGGCACGGCCGGGCTGAAACGATATCCGGCCGTGGCCGTGTCGGCCCTCACCGCCTTGCGCTCCGGCGCCTTGCCCCGCCGTCAGCGGCGTAGGGTGTTTACTGCCCAAATGGCGCGGAGCATCATCGAGGGCGGAGAAGCACACCGCCCGATCCGCGTCTTCGAGCGAGACCCCGACCTCCTCCGCGGGCTCGATGACCGCGAGGCCGACGAGGCACGGGTTCGCGGCGTGGCCGGCGTCGCGCGGCTCGAGAAAGGGCGCTGGCAGCCACCCGCGCGCGACCGCGAGGAGCTTGCCGGCCACCTCGGCCTGCTGGTGATCGACGGGCTGCTGTCGCGCAACACGGTAATCGCCGCCGCGCCGTGCCCCGAGCTGGTCGGAGCCGGCGACCTGCTGCGGCCCTGGCAGGACGAGAGCGCGTTCTCGTCGCTGCCCTGGGAGGCCGACTGGGAGGTGCTGCAGCCCGCGACCGTGGCCCTGCTCGACGCGCGCTTTGGCCACACGATCTCGCGCTGGCCGTCGATCTTCGCGGCGCTGATGGAGCGGATGATGGAGCGCCAGCGCTGGCTCGCCCTCCAGACCGCGATCGGCCACTTGCGCCGGGTCGACGCCCGCGTGCTGGTGCTGCTGTGGCATCTGGCCGACCGCTGGGGCAGCGCGCATTTCGATGGCGTCCACCTGCCGATCCGCCTGACCCACGCCTACCTGGCCCAGCTGGTGGGCGCGCAGCGCCCATCGGTGACGCTGGCGCTGGGCCAGCTCACCGCGGCGGGACGGTTGCGCCGCGACCCCAGCGGCGTGTGGGTCCTGCTGCGGCCGGTGCCCGACGTTGAGGAACTGCTCGCCCAGCCCGGCGGACGCCGCCGCGACGGGGCGGTGACCGATGACTGAGCTGGTACGAGTCGGGGCCACCGCCCGCCCTGTCGAGCCTGCCGTGGAGCGAGACCACGTCCACGAGCTCAGGGAAGCGGCGAAGCTTTCCCCGCCGGAGCGCGAGGAGGCCGACGAGATCGCGGCCGAGTACGAGCGCGGCCGGTGGCGGCTGGTGCGGCTCGAGCTGTTCGCCGACGTGCTGGACGACGACGGTCGCGTACAGCGCTTCGACAGCGTCCACGTCGACGGCGTCTTGTTCAAGGTGCCCCACGGCGCCGACAACGTTCATCACGCCCGCGAGGCCGCCGATCAGAGCTTCGACCGGCTCCAGGCACACCTGGACGCGGAGGGCTTTGACATCCCCACCGAGCAGCTGGAGTCGGTGCCGTTCATCCTCGAGCTGGACGAGCGGCTCGAGCCGCCCGCCGGATAGGGGTCAGGACAGGCGTACGCCCCACACCGCGGTGTGGCTCTCACCCGGCTCAAGCGAAACCAGGCCGTCGCCGTTCTGGAAGGCGTTGGGCGCACACGTCATCGGCTCGGTGCCCAGGCCCGCGCGGGCGCGCGACGGACTCAATGTGTCGCCGGTGTAGAGCTCCACGTACGCGTAGGCCTCGTCCACCCAGAGCTCGGAGCAGCCCCCGTCGGGGCCGCGCAGCCGCGTCCACGCGCGCCCCGCCGAGTCGCGATCGAGGTCGGTGAACGGGTAGTCCAGCTCCTGGCCGCCGACTGCCTTTGGCTCGCGGAAGTCGAAGTCGGTGCCCTCCACCGGCTCGCGCCCGGCCGGCAGCTGGCGCTCGTTGTCGGTCAGCACGCGAGTGCGGGCGCCGAGCTGGAGCGTGCAGTCGTCGATCGGCCCCGCGCCCGGCGACAGGTAGGGGTGCTGGCCACAGCCGTAGGGACAGGCGCCCTGGCCGGAGTTGACCGCCTCGGTGGTCACGACCAGGCCGTCCTCGCCCAGCTCGTAGGCGATCCGCACGTCGACCGTGAAGGGGTACCCCATCATCGGGTACAGGCGGGCGACCATCACGATCCGGCTGGGCTCGCGCTCGGCGGCGCGCCACGGCCGCCAGCGCAGGAAGCCGTGGATGGCGTTGTGCTTGCCGGGCTCGGTCAGGGCGACCTGATGGTCGCTGCCGGCGAAGCTATAGCGGCCGTCGGCCAGCCGGTTGGGCCACGGGATCAGCGGGCTTCCGTGGGCGCCGTCGCTCATCTCATCGAGCGGATATGGATCGAGCACCGCGCGCCCGTCGACGGAGTACTCGCGCACGCCACCGCCGACCTCCACGATCGTCGCGCGCTGCGTGCCCGTGCTGATCTCGAACTGCTCGCCGGAAGGTGCGACCGCCATGTCGGCTCACCATAGGCAGTCGCGTCGCGGCGGGCATCGCAGGCACGCCGGGGGCCGGCCACGGCTGGCCCCCGGGGCCATTGGATCAGCGCTGGGACTGTTCGGTGCGACCGGCCATCGCCGCGGCGATGGCCAGGACGAACACGATCACCCCGAGCACGATGTTGTTGGTCATCGCCGCGCTCGAGGAGGCGATGACGAACGCGGAGATGAACAGCCAGACGCCCACGGCCGCGTTGAGCCAGCTCGCAAAGCGCGCCCGGGCGCCCCCAGACATGCGCACGAGCGCGACGGCCGCGACGACGATGCCGAAGATGACGTCATTCCAGACCGGATCGGCGCCGCCGTAGTTGAGCACCCAGTGCGAGATGAACAGCCACCCGCCGGCGAGCAGGTTGAGGCCGGCGATGGAGGCGCCGGCGTCCGCCATGCGCAACCGAGCGGGAACGCCACGCGCGTGCCGCGAGGCCGGCCGGGCCCGGCGGCCTAGTCGTCACGTTTGCGGCGCATCAGGGGGAGCACGGCATAGCCCATTGTCCCCTCCAGCTCCAGCGCAAAGGCGGTGTAGAGGGCGAGGGCCGTCAACCCCAAGCCGATCACGCCTGCGGCCTCATGTAGCCGCTCACTCGCGCTCAGCTCGTAGATCCCGGTGAGCGCGAAACGCAGCCCGCTGAGCAGCAGGACGGCGGCGGGCACAAGCTTGGTCAGGGCGGCGGCGGCGCCGGAGAGCATGAGCGCCGCGGCCACCACAACGAGCAGCAGCCCGAGGGCACCGCTCGTGGATCCAGGCGGGCCGATCGTGTAGACGGTCCCGACCGTGAGCCACGACGCGCCCAGGACTCCGAGCGCGCTGCCGGCCACACCGTCGCGGGACAGAAAACACAGCACTGAGGCGGTGAGCTGCAGGACAACGGGAAAGGCCACCAGGACCACGCCCACCATTCTCTGCTGGCTCGGCGCCACCCAACCGAGATCGAGCCCGCTCACGACGAAGGACGCAGCCGCCAGGCCGAACAGGCCGAGCGGCATGGGCGTTCCGAGCGAGCGCACCCGATCCGACGTCGGCTGATCTGTCACGACGGCAGGACCCGGCTTGTCATCTGGCGATCACAGGCGGACGGTAGGTACGGACGGGTGGGCCCGGACGCCGAAGGTCAGCGTTCAAACCGACTTGCCAATCCGGCCGCATGTGGGCGCGCCCGTCGGGTACTACTTGAACCTCCGGCACCGCGACGAAAGAGGAAGACTCCCATGAGCCAGACGGTCGGCGAGTACATGCTGCGGCGGCTGCACGAATGGGGTGTCCGGCGCATTTACGGCTACCCCGGCGACGGCATCAACGGCCTGCTTGGCGCTTTCCACGAGGTGGGCAACGAGCTCGAGTTCCTGCAGGTCCGCCACGAGGAGCTGGCGTCGTTTGCGGCCAGCGCCCACGCCAAGTTCACCGGCGAGGTTGGCGTCTGCATGGCCACCTCGGGCCCGGGGGCGGTGCACCTGCTCAACGGCCTCTACGACGCCAAGCTCGATCACCAGCCGGTGGTGGCGATCGTGGGGCAGCAGGCGCGCAGTTCGCTCGGCGGCGCCTATCAGCAGGAGGTTGACCTCAACACGCTCTACAAGGACGTTGCAAGCGACTACGTGCAGGTGATGATGGCTCCTGACCAGGCCCGTCACCTGGTGGACCGCGCGATGCGGATAGCGGCCTCCACCCGCTCGGTCACGGCGCTGATCGTGCCCAACGACGTGCAGGAGTCCGAGTACTCCGAGCCGCCGCGCGCGCACGGCTCAATCTTCAGCGGTCCCGGCTACTCGCCGCCGCTGATCTTGCCCCAGCGACGCGATCTCGAAAAGGCGGCCGACGTGCTAAACGCCGGCTCCAAGGTGGCGATGCTGATCGGCCAGGGAGCGATCGGTGCCGCGAAGGAGGTGACCGAGGTCGCCGACCTGCTCGGGTGCGGGGTGGCCAAGGCGCTGAACGGCAAGGCGGCGCTGTCGGACGAGCTGCCGTATGTGACCGGCTCGATCGGGCTGCTTGGCACAAAGCCGTCCGACGACATGATGGAGAACTGCGACACGCTGCTGATGGTGGGGTCGAGCTTCCCCTACTCGGAGTGGCTGCCCAAGCCGGGCCAGGCCAGGGGCGTGCAGGTGGACCTGGACGGCACGCGGTTGTCGATGCGCTACCCGATGGAGGTCGCGTTGGAGGGTGACGCCGCCGCCACGCTGCGCGAGCTGATCCCGCTGCTCCAGGCAAAGGTTGACCGCGGCTGGCGTGAAGGAATCGAGGAGGGCGTGACGCGCTGGTGGAAGATCCTGGACGACCGCGCCCACCAGGACGCCAATCCGCTGAACCCCCAGCGCGTCTATCACGAGTTGTCGCTGCGGCTTCCCGACCGCGCCATCCTGACGTCTGACTCGGGGTCGTCGACTGACTGGTGGGCGCGCCACGTGAAGGTGCGCGAGGGGATGATGGCGGGCCTGTCGGGCACGCTGGCGTCGATGTGCCCGGCCGTGCCCTACGCGCTTGCAGCCAAGTTCGCCCACCCCGACCGGCCGGTGATCGCCGCGATCGGCGACGGCGCCATGCAGATGATCGGCATCAACGGGCTGATCGACCTGGCCCGCTACGCCGACCGCTGGGAGAACCAGCAGCTGGTGGTGTGCGTGCTGCACAACAACGACCTCAACCAGGTCACGTGGGAGCAGCGGGTGATGTCGGGCGACGCCAAGCTCGAGGCCTCGCAGGTGCTGCCCGACTTCGACTACGCCGGCTACGCACGGCTGATCGGCCTGCACGGCATCCGCGTGGACAGCCCCGACGAGGTGGGGCCGGCGTGGGACGAGGCGCTGTCGGCCGGCCGCCCGTGCGTGCTCGAGTGCATCACCGATCCCGAGGTGCCGCCGCTTCCGCCCCACATCCGCTTCGAGCAGGTCAAGGGCATGGCCGGCGCGCTGGCCGCCCGCGACCCAGCAAGCGCGGAGATAGTCAAAGAGTCGGTCAAGGGCAAGCTGGCCGAGTTCACGAACCGATGATCAAGGGCCGCCTCGGTCGGGCAGTGCGGGACGCGCGCCGCGGCCGCGCCCAGAAGCTGCTGTCGGCGGCCACGGCTGCCACCGCGCTGCCGATGGGCGCAGAGATCTACGTGAACCACTACGGCGGCTCGTTCGGCAACAAGTGGATGTGGACGCCGGTGTTCGCCTCGCCCGCGCTGAGCGCGGCGGGCGTGGCCGGCGTCCTGTCAGAGCGCGCCGCGCGCACAGTGCTGCCGGCGCTGTCGGCCCTATACGTGGCCGACGGCCTGGCCGGGCTGTTCTTCCACGCGCGCGGGGTGGCGCGCAAGCCGGGCGGGTTTCGCGAGCCCACCTACAACCTGGTGATGGGCCCGCCGGCGCTGGCGCCCGGGTCCCTGGCGCTGGTTGGCGCGCTTGGCCTGGCGGCGGGCGTGGTCCGCAGGGAGCGCTGATGGCGCACGCCTTCCGCGAGGCCGGGCACCTGCCCAACAACCGCGACGGCGGTGACCCGCCTGACCCGAAGGCGCTGCCGCGCCAGCGCCGCGGCCGTACGCCCCAGATGCACGGCCGCTTTCCCGACTACGACGTGATGGCGGGGGCCCAGCACTGGGACCCGGTCACGCGCGACCTGATGCAGAGGCGGGTCAACCAAGTTCCGCCGCTGCAGTTCTTCGACGCAGCCGAGCAGCGCGCGCTCGGCGCCTTTCTCGACGTGGTGCTGGCCCAGGACGCAGAGCCGCGCGTGCCCGTGCTGGCCATGGTGGACGCCAAGCTGCACGCCGGCGAGCTGGACGGCTACCGCTTCGATGACATGCCCGCCGACACCGAGACGTGGCGGATCGCGGCGCGCGGGCTGGACGAGTCGGCACGCGAGCGGGGCGTGGCGGACTTCGCGAGCGCCGCGGCCGACGTGCAGGAGGACCTGGTGAGCGCCTTCTCGGCCGGCGAGCTGTCCGGCGGCGCCTGGGAGCAGCTCAACATGACCCGCGCCTGGACGGTGGTGATGCGCGCGACGCTGTCCGCTTTCTACTCGCACCCGTGGGCCTGGAACGAGATCGGCTTCGGCGGGCCGGCCTACCCGCGCGGCTACATGCGCCGCAACATGGGCCCCTCGGGTCGCGACCCCGGCGAGCCGATCGAGGCGTTCGGGCTGGACCCGGTGCGCGACCTGCAGGAACGGGGCGAGGGATGAGTACCCTGCCGCGGCGGCTCGCACGCGGCTCGACGATGCCGCCCGACAACGACTCGGCCTTCCTGCTTGACCCCCACCGGCGCGGCATCCCCGGCCGCGACCGGATGCGCCGCCACCGCGACGACGAGGAGGTCGACCTGGTGATCGTGGGCGCAGGCGCCGGAGGCTCGACGCTGGCCCAGCGGCTGGCGCGCCACGGCTGGCGGATCGTGATCCTCGAGTCGGGCCCGTTCTGGGACCCCGACGAGGACTGGGTGTCGGACGAGGCCGGCCAGCACAAGCTGTACTGGACCGCACCACGGGTGATCGGCGGGGAGGACCCGGTCGAGCTTGGCAAGAACAACTCCGGCCACGGCGTCGGCGGCTCGATGATCCACTACGCGGGCTACGCGCCGCGCTTTCACCCGTCAGACTTCGAGACCCACAGCCGTGACGGCGTCGGCGCCGACTGGCCGATCGCCTACGCCGACCTCAAGACTCACTACGAGCGCGTCGAGGCGGAACTGCCGGTGGCCGGCCAGGACTGGCCCTGGGGCGACCCGCACTCCTATCCCCACGCCGCGCACCCGGTGTCGGGCGCGGCCGAGGCGGCGCGCGAGGGAGCGCGGCGCGCGGGCGTCAAGATGCGCGTGGGCCCGGTCGCGATCACCAACGGCGTCTTTGGCAACCGCCCCCACTGCATCTACCGCGGCTTCTGCCTGCAGGGCTGCAAGGTCAACGCCAAGGGGTCCCCGTTCGTGACCCACCTGCCCGACGCGATCGAGCACGGCGTGGAGGTCAGAGCCGATTCGCACGCCACCCGGATCGAGACGGACGGCGCCGGCCGCGCCACCGGGGTCGTCTACCAGCGCGACGGCCGCGAGCACCTCCAGCGCGCGGCCGCGGTGGTGGTGGCGGGCTACTCGATCGAAAGCCCGCGGCTGCTGCTGAACTCCGCCGGCCCGCGCTTCCCCGACGGCCTGGCCAACGAGCACGACCAGGTCGGGCGCTATGTGATGGTGCAGGGCGCCTCGCAGATCGCCGCGCGCTTCCCGGAGGCAATGAGCCAGTACAAGGCGCCGCCGCCCGAGATCTGCTCCGAGGACTTCTACGAGACCGACGAACGCCGTGGCTTTAAGCGCGGCTTCTCGATCCAGACGGTGGGACCGCTGCCGATCGGCTGGGCCGAACACGTGCTGGCCGACGGCCACTGGGGCCACGCGCTGCGCGAGTACATGCGCGACTACGTGCACTGGACCACACTTGGGCTGCTGTGCGAGCTGCTGCCGCGCGCCGAGAACCGCGTGACGCTGGCCGACGAGCGCGACTCGCACGGGATGCCTGTGGCCCGCTTCGACTACACCCAGTGCGACAACGACCGCGCCAACGTCGCCTACGGCAAGCGCAAGCTGGAGGAGATCTGGGAGGCCGCAGGCGCGCAGGACACGCTCACGATCGACCGCTACGCCCACCTGGTCGGGGGCTGTCGCATGGGCCCCTCGCCCGCGACCTCGGTGGTCGACTCCGACCACCGCGCCTGGAACGTACCCAACCTGTTCGTCTGCGACGGCTCGGTGATGCCCACCCAGGGCTCGGCCAACCCGGCGCTGACGATCATGGCGCTGGCCTCGCGGCTGGGCGAGCGGATGGCCTCCGGCGCGGTGACGCTTCAACCGCGCGCGGTGGCCCGTGCCTGACGCAGGCGCCACCGTCGAGCGGCTCGACGTGGCCGTCTTCACCGTGCCCACCGACGAGCCCGAGTCAGACGGCACGCTGACCTGGGACTCCACCACGATCGTGGTGGTCGAGGCCCACGGCGGCGGCCAGACCGGCCTCGGCTACACCTACGGGCCGCCCGCCGTCGCCGGCGTGGTGAGCGGCACGCTGGCGAACATCGCCGCCGGCGCCGACGCGCTGGCGCCGCAGGCGGCGTGGTCATCGATGCGGGCCGCGCTGCGAAACGCCGGCCAACAGGGCATCGGCGCGCTGGCCCTGAGCGCGGTGGACGTCGCGCTGCACGACCTGCGCGCGCGCCTGCTCGAGCTGCCACTGTGGCTCGCACTCGGCGCCTTCCGCGATGCGGTTCCGGTGTACGGCTCGGGCGGCTTCACCTCCTACTCGCTCGAGCGGCTCGCAGAGCAGCTCGGCGGCTGGGCGGCGCAGGGGCTCGGACGGGTGAAGATGAAGCTCGGCCGCGACCCCGAAGCCGACCGCGCCCGCCTGGGCACCGCGCGCAAGGCGATCGGCGAAGACGTGGCGCTGATGGTGGACGCAAACGGCGCGTTTGCTCCCCACAAGGCGCTGGGCTGGGCCGAGGTCTACACCGGCTACGGCGTGGACTGGTTCGAGGAGCCGGTCTCCTCCGACGACCTCGAAGGGCTCGCGCTGGTGCGGCGCGACGGACCGCCCGGGATGGCCGTGGCCGCCGGCGAGTACGCGTGGAGCATCTTTGACGCCCAGCGGCTGCTCGACGCCGGCGCCGTGGACGTGTTGCAGGCCGACGTCACCCGCTGCGGCGGACCGACGGCGCTGCTTCGAATCGACGCGCTGGCCCGGGCGCGCAACCGGCCCTTCTCCGCCCACTGCGCGCCCGCGATCACCGCCCACGCAGGCTGCGCGATGGAGAGCCTGGTGCACTCCGAGTACTTCCACGACCACGTACGGCTGGAGGCGATGCTGTTTGACGGCGTGCTGAACCCGGAGCGCGGCGCGCTGCGCCCCGCACGCGACCGGCCGGGGCTGGGGCTGGAGCTGCGCCGCGCCGATGCGGAGCGCTGGCGGGTGGCGTAGGCGGCTAGGAGCCGGAAGCGCCAAGCCGCGCCGCGCACTCGAACATCAGCGCGTGCACGAACGCCTGGGGCAGGTTGCCACGCAGCTGGCGCTGGTCCACGTCGAACTCCTCCGAGAACAGACCGGGTGGCCCACAGGCAGCCCGGTTGCGCTCGAACCAGCGCGCCGCCCCAACCGCGTCGCCCTGCTGGTCGAGCGCAAGCGCCATGAAGTAGCCGCACAGCAGGAACGCGCCCTCGGCTTGGCCGAGCGGGCCCTCGTCGTGGCGGAAGCGGTACGCGTAGCCGTCCTCGGTCAGCTCCGCGCGAGTGGCCTCGAGCGTCGCCAGGGTGCGCGAGTCCTCGGCCGGCACCGCGCCGCGCACCGAGGCAAGCAGCAGGGCGGCATCCAGACGCGGATCATCAGGCGCCCGCTGCCAGCGGCCCGAGGGGTGCAGCGAGTCGGCGGCGGCGTCGGCCACGATCGCGTCGGCCAGCGCGCTCCAGCGGGCGCCCTGGGCACGCGACGCGGGACCGTCGGCCACCGCGCGCAGCCCGGCGGCGCAGATCAGGCGACTGTGGGCCCAGTGCTTGTCGTCGAGCTCCCAGATGCCGGCGTCCGGCCGTCCCCAACAATCCTCGATCGCCTTGGCGGCGGTCTCAGCCGCCCGCCAGTGCTCGCTGTCGAGGCGATCGTGGCGTGCCGCCGCGGCCAGCAGCAGGAGCACCTCGCCGAACGCGTCGAGCTGGAACTGATGACGTACCTGGTTGCCCACCACGTCCGCGCCACCCGGGTAGCCGGGCAGACCGATCGAGCGCTGCTCGGGGACCGGCTCGCCGCTGATCGTGTAGGCCGGCATCAAGGCGGACCCGTCGGCCAACACCCGCTCGGAGGCAAACCGCACGGCGTCGTCGAGCAGGGGGTAGCCGCCCGCGGCCGCCACGGCCTGACCGGCGTAGGCCTGGTCGCGGATCCACACATAGCGGTAGTCGTAGTTTCGCCCCTGCTCGGCACGTTCGGGGAGCGAGGTGGTCGCGGCCGCGACCATCCCGCCGCCCCCGCTCGTCAGACCCCGCATCACCGCGTAGGCGTGGCGGGCGTCGCGTCCGCCGTAGGAGCCGCTCATCTTCGGAACGGCCTTGGCCCACGCCAGCTCCGTGGCCTCCCACTCATGGGCCGGCTCGACGGGATCACCCGCGTCAGCGCTCTGGGACAGCTCAAGCACCAGGTCGTGGTGATCG
>JAABUS010006816.1_pt1 | contig 13555 bp, 16 predicted proteins | sample 5560161 | NCBI WGS metagenome assembly JAABUS01 (sample SAMN10711885, study PRJNA513376) | rock metagenome | isolation source: Antarctica rocks | place: Antarctica: Victoria Land, Trio Nunatak nord | collected 2016-01-04 | reverse complement strand
CAGTCGTTCTCCTCCCGGGCCATCGCGTCGAGGCTAGTGGACATCACGGATCCCCCCTCTGAACAGCTAAGGCCGGCTCTTGCTGCACCGGCCCATCACTGCCCGATCGGAGACCACCATCGCTGACAAAGTCCCAGGACGATTGTGATGCCTGGGCGATGAGAAAATGCCGGCGGCTGACGCCACCGAGTTGGGCCTCGTCGGACGATCAGCCTAGCGCCCGACCGCTCGGCTCGTGGCGGGTGTTGGGAGTCGACGCGTCGGGGTACGTTCTGTCCGCAGTCACCGAACGCCGACAGAGAGCGTCCCGCATGTCGCAGCCCAAGCAGCCCAGGCCCCGCCCCGCGGCCGGCACCTCACGCGCCGCCGCCGAGCCCGTCCCGGCACCCGAGCCCAGCTCGCCCGCCGCCCGCGACGAGGCGCTCCGCGCGAACCTCGCCTCCCTCCGCGACTTGCTCGCCGGCGGCGTGGTCCTCACCACGCAGCGCGTCCAGCAGGCCGTCGACGAGGCGGTCATGCGCGGGCGGATGACCCGCCACGACGCCGAGGACCTCGCGAGCGGCCTGCTCGACGCGGGTCGCCAGCAGACCGCGGACCTGCTTGCCGATCTCGAGCATCTCCTCGGTCGAGGGCGCGGCGACCTGAGCTCCGCGCGTTCGATCACGAAGGGCGCCGTGAAGGGCTCGAGCGACCGCGTTCTGCGTGAGGTCGACCGCGCGCGCCGCGCCGCCGGTCTCGGCGCGTCGTTCCCCATCCTCGGCTACGACGAGCTCACCGTCGCGCAGGTCGTCGCGCGCCTAGGCGAGCTGACCCCCGCCGAGCTGCGCACGGTTCGCAACTACGAGCGCCGCACCGCCGGCCGCGAGCTCGTCCTCGAGGCGGTGGAGCAGGCGCTGACCTGAGCTCCGGCCGATGCGTTGGTCGATCGAATGCATCGCCGGGGCGCGTCGATCGACCAGCGCGGCCCGCCAGCCGGCACCCAGCGGGCTGAGCGCAGCGCGCGGGTGCCATCCTGGGGGGATGGACCACGCCGCGCCCGCGCAGGACGTCGATCCCTCGGCGCGCCCGCCTCGCCCCGAGCGCGGGCAGGAGGTCGAAGTCACGGTCGACCGGCTGGCCTACGGCGGCAACGGCGTCGCCCGCCACGGCGGCTACGTCCTGTTCGTCCCCGGGACGCTCCCCGGAGATCGGGTGCGCGCGCAGGTCACCAAGCGCAAGCGCGCCTACGGCGAGGCGCGGCTGCTCGAGGTCGTCGCTCCGAGCCCCGACCGCATCGCGCCCGTCGCCGACCACCCGGGCGTCGCCTGGCAGGTGCTGCCCTACGAGAAGCAGCTCGCGATCAAGGCCGAGCAGGTCCACGACGCGCTCATCCGCATCGGCCACCTCGACGGCTTCGTCGAGGAGCCGATCGTCGGTGCGGTCGCGCAGTGGGGCTACCGCAACAAGCTCGAGTACTCCTTCGGCACGTCAAGAAGCGGTTCGCTGGTCTGCGGCTTCCATGCGCCCGGCTCCTGGGAGGACATCGTCGACGGCGTCTCCCTGCTCGGCTCCGACCGGCTCGCCCGCGCCCGCGAGGAGGTGCTTGCGTTCTGCCGCACGCAGGGTCTCGGGGCCTATGACCGTCGCGCGCAGACGGGCTTCCTGCGCAACCTCGTGCTGCGGGAGGCGCGCCGCACGGGCGAGACGCAGGTCCGGCTCGTGACCTCCCGCGGCGAGCTCGACACCGTCGCCTTCTCGCAGGCGGTGAAGGCGACGTCGCTCGTGTGGACCCAGCTCGACAAAGTCGGCGAGACGACCACCGGCGGCTACTCCGAGCTCGTGGCCGGGCAGGAGACGATCACCGAGGAGCTCGGTGGCCTCGAGTTCTCGATCAGCCCCGAGGCGTTCTTTCAGACGAACACCGAGATGGCCGAGCAGCTCTACGCGGTTGCGCAGGAGTACGCGGGCCTCCAGGGCTGGGAGCGCGTGTACGACCTGTTCTGCGGTATCGGGACGATCGCCCTCACGCTCGCGCGGCGCGCCGGCGAGGTGTGGGGGCTGGAGATCGTCGAGCCGGCCATCGCCGATGCGATCGCCAACGCGCGACGCAACGAGATCGAGAACGTGCGCTTCTTCGCCGGCGACGTGCGCCTCGCGCTGCGCGAGCTCGTGGAGACCGCCGGGCGCCCCGACGTGCTCGTCGTCGACCCACCTCGCGCCGGGCTCTCGCAGAAGATCGTGCGGCGCGTCATCGAAGCGAGCCCCAAGCGCATCGTCTACGTCTCCTGCAACCCGACGACCCTCGCGCCGAACGCCGCGCAGCTCGTCGAGGCCGGCTACACGCTCAAGAAGGTGCGGCCAGTCGACATGTTCCCGCAGACGCCGCACATCGAGTGCGTGGCGCTGCTGGAGCGCTGATCGAGCGGAGTCACGTGTGCGCTCCCCGGGCATGGAAGCCTCATGAGCGCACCAGACGACGACATCGAGGGCATCCGCGGCGGCAAGCTGGCCGAGGGCGCCGGCTCCGCGAACACGGTGTCGCCGAATCCCGACGACCTCGCGGCCGACGGCGTGCGGGGCGACGGCCTGGCCGATGGCGCCGACCTCGCGGGCCACACCGCGCCCGACCCGAACGAGACCAAGGGCGGCATCCGCGGCGACGAGCTCGCCACGGACGCCTGACGATCCGGCTTCGTTCGGGGCTTTACGGGGTGGGCACGGCGCCGATCTGCTGCATGATCCCCAGCTCGTCGGAGCTGCCCCACCGCTCGACGATCATGCCGTCCTCGAAGCGGCCGATCTGCACGCCGCGGACCTCGATCGCCTTGCCGGTCGCATCGATGCCGTTGAACGGCCCGTCGTGCGTGCCCGTGAGCGTGTACGCGACGCACACATGCTCGTCGTCGGCGACGAGGTGCGCCGGCGCGATCTTCGCGTCGGGGAAGGCCGTGGTCAGCTCGGTGAAGAACTCCATGAAGCCCTCGCGGCCCTTGCCCTGCCCCGGCGCCGGGTCATGGTCGACGCAGTCGGGGGCGAACGACTCGACCGCCGCCTCCACGTTCCCCGCGTTGATGTTGTCCGCGAGATGCTCCTGGGCGGCGATGTTCTGTTCTTTGGACATGTGGTTCCGGTGCCCGGGACCGGGGCGCGGTGAACCCTAGATGCGACTCGCCGCTGCCTCGAGCCGCGACTAGCGGGGATTTTCGTCGTCGAGCATCGGGCGCAGACCGGCGCGGATGGTCTCGACAGAGGCGCTGCGGGCGGCGAGGATCGCCCAGTCCTTCGTTCGATCGAACATCGCCTTGAACACGGTTAGCTCCACCGGGCCAAGCACCGGGATCTCCGCTCCCGCGAACGGCACGCGCTGTGCCTGGCGCGCCGCGTTGGCGTGGATCGGGGCGTAGTCGAAGAACAGGTCGACGGGCGTGTCGTCCCACCACAGGCGCATCTGTCCCTCGCGAACGATGACCTCGTCAGCGTCGGCTGGCACGATGATGCCCTCCGGGAGCCGCGCCAGCACCTCCCCCGCCGCGACGAAGACGTTGACATCGAGGTCGCGCGTCCCTCGCGGGTCGAGCGTCCAGAAGGCGAGGGCGATGGCGCCGCCGAAGGCGTGCGGAACCGCGGCGTCGCGGAGCGTCTCGTGCAGAGCGTCGAGGCGCTCGGCCAGCGTCATTCGCGGTCCGGCACCGGGAGGCGCGTAAAGCGCAGCCCCTCCTCGCGGCGGAAGGGCAGCGCCTCGGCGAGCGCGAGGACCTCGGCCAGATGGCGACCGGACCGCTCCAGCTCGGCGGCGCTGCGCATGATCGTCCCGCCGATCGCAGCGGCCAGCAGCTCGAGTCGGTTGCCCCACGGATCCTCGGTGTAGAGCCGACGGACACCCGGCAGATCGTGGTCCCACGCGACCTTCGCTCCGGCCTCAACCAGGCGCTCCGCGAGCGCGTCCAGCTCGACGGAAGAGACGCGCAACCCCGGATGCGCCTTCCGCGCCGGGAAGAACGGCGTCTCGACGCCGGTGTGGAGCTGCTGTGCGCCGATACCGAACCACACGCCTCCCCGCCCGCTCAGCGGCTCGGGCGTTACGGCCTCCACCAATCCGAGCAGGTCTCCGTAGAAACGGCGGGCCGCCGACTCGCACCCCGGCGGAGCTGCCATCTGGACATGGTCGAGGCCGACGATGCGTCATCACTCCCGAACGGGCACGTCGGGGGGCCAGGGAACCAGGGGCTTTCCGATCTCCCAATGGTGACTGAACGGGTCCTCCACCCGCCCCAGGCGCCAGCCGTGCTCGTCACTGACCGGATGGATCGCGGTGGCGCCGGCCGTGATGGCCCGTTCGACTGCGGATCGTGGATCCTCGACGACCAGCAGCATCCGCGCGGTGGCTCCCCGTAGGGATTCCGGGCTGAAATGCCGGTGCGGCGGCAACTCGTCGGAGACCCAGAACGCCGCGTCCCCGATGGAGAGCTGGGCCACCACGTCCTCGCCGTCGTGGGCGCCGCCCACGCGATAGTCCTCCAAGGCCCCGAACGCGGCCTTGTAGAACTCGATCGCGGCGCGGCCGCGTCGTACCGACAGCTGGGGCACGATGCGCGCCTGCTGCTCGTCACGCCGATCACTCGCTGCGTCCATCGGCGCGCTACTTCGTCCCGCGCAGCCAGTCGCCGAGCTTGTGCCCCACGTCGTTGAGCGACTCCCCCGCGTCCTTGAACAGGTCGCTGAACTTCTCGCCGTAGTGCGTGGCGGCGTCGCCGGCCTCGGCGCGCGGCGCGAACGTCTGGTCTCGGGTGAGGTAGTCGCCGCCGACGATGCGGTCATACTCGCCCGCGCGCACCCAGTCCATCAGCTCCTTGATGCGCTTGACCGGCAGCGCGTGGGTGACGTTGAGGTCGAGGAAGAGCCGCGAGAGGCGCTCGACGCCCGTGCCGCCCTCGGTGTACTCCTGGCCCTGGAGCATGAACGCGTCGGCGTTCAGGTCGCGGGCCGGCGTGCCCGCGGCGAGGCTCATGAGCGTCCGGCACACGGCCATCGGGTCGCGGGTGACCAGCGCCGCGGCGCGGTCGCAGGTCAGCTCGCTGGCCCGGAACCACTCGAGCAGCGCGGCGCGGACGGGCAGCAGCGGCAGCGGGATCCGCGCGCTCTGGCCCATGCGCAGCAGGATCACCAGGGCCGTGCGGTAGAGCGTGTGGTCGGAGAGGATGTGGCCCGCCTCGTGCGCGAGGACGGCGCGCAGCTCCTCGCCCTCGAGCAGCCCGAGGGCCGAGGAGCCGAGCACGACGATGGGCTTGGCCGAGCCGATCGCCATCGCGTTCGGGACCGGCATCTGGGTGAGGTACAGATCCGGGACGGGCTCCATGTCGAGCGTCACGTAGGACGCGCGGTGGAGCGTGTGGATGTGCCCGAGCTGGTCGTCGGAGAGCCGCACCGAGGCGCCGAGGTAGGCCTGGCGCAGCGCCCTCTCGTAGCCGAGCTCGATGAGCTTGCGGACGGCGACATCGAGGTAGGGGACCGCCGCCAGCGCCGCCGAGGCCGCCCGGTCGGCCGGGTGCTCGTAGGACTTCGGCGAGATGTTCGGTAGGCGGTAGCCCTCGGCCGGGAGCGAGCTCATGCGGCCGAGGGTAGAGCGTGCTGCGCGGGTTCGTGCTACGCGGCGGTGAGCCCGATCGGACAGGAAACGCCCGTGCCGCTCATCGAGCAGTAGCCGTTCGGGACCTTGTGCAGGTACTGCTGGTGGTGATCTTCAGCGTAGTAGAACTCGCCGGCGGGCTTGATCTCCGTCGCGATCTCGCCGTGCCCGGAGGCCGTGAGGCGCTCCTGGTAGGTCGCGCGCGACGCCTCGGCGGCTTCGAACTGGCTGTCCGAGTGCGTGTAGATCGCCGAGCGGTATGTCGTGCCGACGTCGTTGCCCTGGCGCATGTGCTGCGTCGGGTCGTGCGCCTCCCAGAACGTCTTGAGCAGCTCGTCGTAGGAGAGCTTCTGCGGGTCGAAGACCACGAGCACGGTCTCCGCGTGGCCCGTCTTGTTCGTGCAGGTCTCCTCGTAGGTGGGGTTCGGCGTGTAGCCGCCCGAGTAGCCCACGGCGGTCGTGTGGACACCGGGGAGGTTCCAGAACGCGCGCTCGGCGCCCCAGAAGCACCCCATCCCGAACTCGGCGACCTCCAGGCCCGCGGGAAACGGACCCCGCAGCGGCGTGCCGAGCGCGGCGTGGCGGTTGGTGAGCGGCAGCGGTGAGGAGCGCCCCGGCAGGGCGTCCTCCGGCGCGACCATCTCCGTCTTCTTGCCGAACAGGAACATGGCTTCCAGGGTAGCTCCGCGCCGGCCCCGTCCAGGTCACTGCGGCCTTACGGCTCGGTGACTCGTGCGGGCGATGGTGTCGACGCGGAGGGCGACCTAGGGGCCCTCAGTCGTCCAGGCGGTAGATGCGAAACGGCGCGTTTAGCGAGGCGCTCTCCGTCGTGATGAGGATGATCGTGTCCCCGACCGCGAGGAGCCGGGTGGGGCCTTGGGTGCGCAGCCGCACGCGCCAGGCGCGGCGCCGACCGTCCCGCAGGTCGATCGCCCGCACGACCGTGAGCCGGGCGTTCCCCAGCGACTCGTCGATCCACGCCGCCTGGTGCGTCGACAGGACCGGGCACATGCAGAGGAAAGAGCACCGCCCGAGAAGCCGGGCGCCAGGCGTGTCTCGCCGTACGAGGACTGCTTCGCCGCCCGTGACGTCGTTGATCCGGGACCGTGTCACAAGCGAAACGGGTCCGCGGGCGACGCCAGCGTCCACCGCGTGGTCGCCGCGGTGAAGGACGACCCGCCGGAACGGGACGCGGTCGAGATCAACCGGCGTGTCGTCGTAGATGTCGAACAGGCGCTGCTCGCCCGTCCGCCAGTTCAAGTACGTCTGCGACCCGGGGCGCTCTCCCGCGGGCACAAGCGGGACGAAGTTCGCCCAGTTGAGGCCGATCTCGCCCACGCCGCCGGGGAGCGCCGTCCGCGCGCCCGTGAGGGTGTCGAGCGCGTAGAAGGTGTTCGCCGGCCTGCAACCGACGGCAACCGTTCGCGTCCCGGCTGTCTGCATCCGGCAGCCCTCGTCGAGCCTGATCGTCCCGGCTCTGCGGGCGACGGGATCGATCGTGCGGATCAAGCCGGGGCCCCCGTCGAAGAGGAGCTGCCTCCCGTCGCTCAGCGGGAAGGCCATCGTCTCGCCGAGCAGGACCGCCCGTTCGGCGAACGCGGGCTGCGCCAGCGTCAGGGCACCGAGCGCCGCCGCCACCACGGCCGTGCACCAGCGGGACCCCCGATGTGGCATCCGGGAGACGGACGTGTGCTCACGCATACCGACCGCAACGAGCGGGAAGGGCGAGAGTCGCGACCGAACAGCGTGCGAGTCACACTCCAGCGGTCGCGCCGCGGAGAACGCGTGGAGCGTCAGTCGCGCCCGGCGCGAGTCGTCCTCCAGCGGTCGCGTCATGGCGAACGGGTGGAGCGTGAGTCGCGCCCGCGCGACGAGTCCGCCCACTGCGTCAAAGACTCTGCGTTGGCCATCTCACGCTCACGTCTTCTTCAGCGCTCCCGGCTTGTGCGCCGCCTCACCGCCGGACTTGTCGCTCTTGACGAGGTACTGCGGGTCGTCGTCGGATGCCCTGACCTTGCGGCCGGCCTCCTTGGAGTCCGTGTCCTCGGTGATCTTCTTCTCGACGGTGCCGGTCACTGTGCTCCCGTGCGAGGACCACTGGACCTTGTCGCCCTGCGCGAGCTTCTTGTCGTCGGTCATCGTGGCTTTAGTACCCGTAGGCTGCGCTGCATGCGAGCTGCCACGATCCGTGACGACGAAGTTGGCGTGCAGGAGCACCCCGATCCGGAAGCCGGGGCAGGCGAGGTGCTCGTGCGGGTCCGTGCCGCCGGACTCAACGGCGCCGACATCCTGCAGCGCAAGGGCAACTACCCCGCGCCCCCCGGCTCGCCGAAGGACATCCCCGGCCTCGAGCTCGCGGGGGAGGTCGTCGCCCTCGGCGCGGGAGCGGAGCGCTTCGCGGTCGGCGACCGCGTCATGGCGATCACCGGCGGCGGCGGTCAGGCCGAGCTGTGCGCCGTGCACGAGCGTCAGCTCATGCCGGTGCCTGAGGGCCTCGACTGGGTCGCCGCCGGCGGCCTGCCCGAGGTCTTCACCACCGCCCACGACGCCCTGTTCACCCAGGGGCTGCTCAAGCCGGGCGAGCGGCTGCTCGTACACGGCGCGGCCGGCGGCGTCGGCACCGCGGCGGTGCAGCTCGGCGCCCGCGCGGGTGCGCGCGTGACCGCGACCGTGCGTGGTCCGGAGCGCCGTGACGGCGTCGCCGCGCTCGGCGCCCACGACGTCATCGACCCCGAGGGCTTCGAGAAGCAAGGGCCCTTCGACGTCGTGCTCGAGCTCGTCGGCGCGCCGAATTTCCCGGCCAACGTCAAGGCGCTCAACACCGGCGGACGGATCGTCGTCATCGGCGTCGGCGCGGGGGCCAAGGCCGAGCTGAACCTCGTCGCGCTGATGGGCAAGCGCGGGACCCTTCGCGCCTCGACGCTCCGCGCCCGGCCGCTCGAGGAGAAGGCGGCCACCGCACGCGCCATGGAGGCGCAGGTCCTGCCCGGCTTCGCCGACGGAACGCTGACCGTGCCCGTCGCCGACACGTTCCCGCTCGACGCCGTCCACGAGGCCTACGAGCGCTTCGCGGCGGGCGGCAAGCTCGGCAAGGTCGTGCTCGAGATGGAGTGACTCCGGCCCGCGCGGATCAGGGGTCCCAGCGAAGAACGACCGCGAAGACGGTGTCACATCGTCCCAAACCCCGAGCGGCGCAACCTCGGTCCCCTCCGGCACGTTCATGGTTCATGCCACGGTGCTCCGCCCGCCTCGCCCTCATCACCGCCGTCCTGCTGGCTCACGCCCCGTCAGCCGCCCGCGCCGAGCAGGCGCCCGGGCGAGTCGTGCTCCCGCCCAGCTTCGGTGCGCCCGAGGGGAACGTCGACGCGAGCGGCGCCGGGCCGGCGGTCGGACTGCCGGACGGCGGCGTGGTGCTGGGCGCCGGGCGCCGCGGCACGGTGGTGCTGCGCCAGCTGCGCCGCGACGGTGCGCCCGAGGCGGGCTTCGGCCAGGGAGGGACGGCGCGCGTCACCGTGCCCGGCGATGCCTTCACTCTCTCGCATCTCCTGCGTCGCCCCGACGGGCGGCTCCTCCTCGTCGGCACGACGCCTCCCGCGTCGAAGTACGAGCAGCCACGGCTCGCGGTCGTGGCGCTGTCCGCGCAGGGGGCACTGGACCCGGCCTTCGGCCAGAACGGGGTTGGCCGGCCCGGCGTGTCGGGCGGCGGAGCGGCGGCATTGCAGCCCGACGGATCTGTCGTCCTCGCGGGCACGACGGGTCAGGTGTCGCCGGAGATCGAGACCAATCCCAACGCCGGGGCGAGCTTCAGCTGGAAGGTGGCGCGGCTCACCCCCGCCGGTGCGCTCGACCCGGGCTTCGGCGACGCCGGCGTCGCAACCGTCCCGGTCGGCGCAGGCCGGGACACCGGCGGCTACGGCGTCGGTGTGACCGCCACCGGGCGCCTGATCACGCTCGGCCGCAGCCTGGGCCGCACGCTCGTGACGGCGCTCACGCCGACCGGAGCCGCAGATCCCGCCTACGGCGGCGGGGCGCCCGTGCCGGTTCCTTCGAGCTCCTCCACCATGCTCGTCGACCCGACGGGTCGCGTCGACGTCGTCGGCACCGAGCGCGTGCTGCGCCTGACCGCGGAGGGCGCACCCGACGCGACGTTCGGAGAGGGCGGGACGACGACGTATCCGCAGATGCTCGCGCCTCAGGGGCTCCCGACGGCCGACGGCGGCCTGCTCGTCTCCTCGGCAACCGGCTTCGACCCGCGACCGCCCTCCCAGCCGGCGCTGCGGGTCCTGCCGATCTCGCCCACGGGCGCCCTCGGGGCCACGACGGACGTCAATCCCGGGTTCGGCGGCGGCCTGGGCTCGTTTGCACGGATGAGCTCGAGGCTCGAGCAGGATGGCTTCCTGCCCGGAAGACTCCTCCCGCGCCCCGACGGCTCGTTCGTGCTGACCGGCGGCGTGCGGATCGTCCGCTACACCGGCGAGGGCACGGGCTTCTCGACTGGCCTGCCCGCCGTGGCGGCGCTCACCGCGGCGCTCGAGCCGGATCGTGCGTTCGGCGGACCGCAGTCTCCCGCGCGCTTTCGCCTCAGCGTTTCCGTGCAGCGCGCGAGCCAGGACGCGAGCCTGCACCGGATTCTCGTGCGCGGCATGGCGTCCGCGCCGGGGCTAGCTCTTCTGCGCGTCCGTGACACCCGGCGCCGGGTGCTCGCGCAGTCGCTCGAACCGATCTACGCGGGCGGAACGACGACGGTGCGCGTCCCCCTCACGGCGATCGGCCGCAGCGTGCTGCGGCGCGGGCGCTCGGTGCGGGTCAGCGTCGGCTACGCGTTCCGCGACGTGCTCACGAGCACCACCCACGGCGCTCGGATCTCCCGCCTGCGGTAGGCGTGCTTTCCACGCTCGATGCTCTCTGCGGCGGTCTGTCGTGGGGACGGCGAGGCCGGTTTCGGGCGTCCCCAGACCGGGGAGGGCACCGGCATGCTGGAGCTCGACGGGCTCACCCGTCGCTACGGGGAGACGCTCGCGCTCGATGACCTCTCCCTGACCGTGCGCCCCGGCACGCTCTGCGGCTTCGTCGGGCCCAACGGGGCCGGGAAGACGACCACGATGCGCATCGTCCTCGGCGTCCTGAGCCCCGACGCCGGGACGGTGTGCTTCGGCGGGCGGCCCGTCGACCGCGACATGCGCACGCGCTTCGGCTACATGCCGGAGGAGCGCGGGCTGTATCCCCGGATGCCAGTCGCCGAGCAGCTCGAGCACCTCGCTCGCCTGCACGGCCGCAGCGCCGCCGAGGCGCGCGAGAGGGCGGCGACGCTGCTCGAGCGCCTCGGGATCTCCGCCCGGGCGAAGGACAAGACCGAGGAGCTCTCGCTCGGCAACCAGCAGCGGGTGCAGCTCGCCGCCGCGCTCGTGCACGACCCCGAGCTGCTCGTGCTCGACGAGCCCTTCAGCGGCTTGGACCCCGTCGGGGTCGACGTGCTCGCCGACGTGCTGCTCGAGCGCGTTCGCGACGGCGTGCCCGTGCTGTTCTCCTCCCACCAGCTCGAGCTCGTCGAGCGCCTCTGCCACGACGTGGCGATCATCAAGGGCGGCCAGCTCGTCGCCGCCGGTGAGGTGAAGAAGCTGCGTCGCCAGGGCGGCCGCCGGGTGGCCGCCGAGGTCGAGGGGGCGGTGCCGGGCTGGGCGGACGGCCTGGACGGCGTCGAGGCGACCGACGACGCGCACACCTTCGCGCTCGCCGACGGCGCGGACGAGCAGCTCCTGCTCGACGCGGCGCGCCGGGCGGGCCGCGTGGTGCGCTTCGCGCCGGCCGAGCGCTCGCTCGTCGAGCTTTTCCGGGCGGTGGTCTCCGAGTGACCGGTCGCGAGGCGGTCGCCGTCGTCGCCCGGCGCGAGATCCGCTCGCGGCTGCGCGAGCGCGCCCTGCTGGTCTCGACGCTCGTGACACTCACGCTCTTGGCCGCGCTTGTCGTGCTGCCGAAGGTCTTCGGCTCCGACGGGCCCGAGAAGGTGACCGTCGCCGCGCCGCCGGGCGGGGCCGTCGAGCTCGCCCAGGCCGCGCAGCGCGGGCAGAAGCGCCTCGACGTGGAGGTCACCGTGAAGCGCGTCCGCGACGAGCCCGCGGCGCGGAGGCTCGTCGCCGACGGCGACGCGGACGCCGCGGTCGTCCGCGGCGGCAAGACGCTCCTGGCCGGCGACCCGCCGCCCAACGAGGCGCTCAGCCTCCTGCAGGCCGTCGCGGCCGACGCGCCCGCCCTGCCGGTGCAGAATGTGGCCAACGCCGAGGACGACGAGCAGAAGCGGCTCGCGTACGTGGCCGTGCTCCTGCTCTACGGCCAGCTCATCGGCTACGGCTTCTGGGTCGTGTCAGGCATCGTCGAGGAGAAGGCCTCGCGCATCGTCGAGCTGCTCCTCGCAGCGATCCGGCCACGCGAGCTCTTGGCGGGCAAGGTGATCGGCATCGGCCTCGTCGCGCTCGGGCAGCTGTTCGCGATCGGCGTGATCGGGCTCGCGCTCGGCGTGGCCACGGGCGACGTGAGCGCCGACGCGCGGTCGGCGGGATCACTGGCGATCGTGCTCGCCTGGTTCGTCCTGGGGTACGCGTTCTACGCCTGCGCGTTCGCCGTGTCCGGGGCCCTCGTGGCCCGCCAGGAGGACGTGCAGAACGTCACCACGCCGATCACGCTCGTCATCCTCGGCTCCCTCTTCCTCTCCTTCCCGGCGCTCGACGACCCGAGCGGCACTCTCGCGCACGTGCTGTCGTTCGTGCCGCCGGCGGCGGCGCTGGTCATGCCGGCGCGGACGATCACCGGCGACGCCTCGGTGCTCGAGATCGTCGCGTCGATCGGGGTCACCGCCGCCGCGGCGGCCGGGCTGGTCGTGCTCGCCGGGCGCGTGTACGCCGCCGGGGTGCTGCAGACGACGCGCCTGAGCCTGCGCGCCGCGCTCGGCGCGAGACGCCAGGCGTCGTAGCCGTCACAGAGCCAGCCGGCGCGACGAACACGCCAAGCGCGCCGCATCGGTCTTTGGATATGGTCGCGTCATGATCAGCCCCGGCACCCACAAGCTCGGACCCGGCGACTCCACGCTGAAGGTCAACACCTATCGCGACGGCGTCGCCGCCAAGGTCGGCCACGACCTCGTGCTCGCCGTCAACAGCTGGGAGGCGACCGTCGAAGTGGGACCGGACGACACGCTGACCAGCGTCACGCTGAACGCCGACCCCGGCTCCCTCGAGGTCGAAAGCGGCGAGGGCGGCGCGAAGCCCCTCACCGACAAGGATCGCGCCGACATCAAGAAGTCGATCGGCGACAAGGTGCTCGGCTCGGACCCGATCACCTTCCAGTCGAGCGCGGCGAGCATCGACGGCTCGGGCAAGCTGCACGCCGAGGGTGAGCTCTCGATCGCAGGCAAGTCGCGGCCCGGCGCCTTCGACCTGACCGCCGGCCAGGACGGCGCGGTCTCGGGCACGATCCAGCTGACCCAGAGCGACTACGGCATCAAGCCGTACAAGGCCATGATGGGCGCCCTGAAGGTGCGCGACTCGGTCGACATCGTGCTCGACGCCAAGCTTCCTGCGAGCTGAGTCACGGGAGGTCACACTGGCCTTGGCAGACGCAGGGCGGTCGGTCATCATTGACCAGTGGCCTACGACGAGGATCTCGCCAATCGCATACGCGAGCTGATCTCCGCGCAGGCCGGCGTGAGCGAGCGCAAGATGTTCGGCGGTCTGGCGTTCCTCGTCGGTGGCCACATGTCGGTGACGGCCAGTGGCCGGGGCGGGCTGATGGTGCGCGTGGACCCCGCCGACGGCGACGCGCTGCTCGCCAAGCCACACGCGCGGCCGTTCGAGATGCGCGGACGTCCGCTGGAGGGCTGGCTGCGCATCGACCCAGACGGTGTCCGGACCAAGCGTCAACTCGAGCGGTGGGTCGAGCGCGGCGTCGCCTACGCGC
>JAABUS010006815.1_pt1 | contig 13557 bp, 14 predicted proteins | sample 5560161 | NCBI WGS metagenome assembly JAABUS01 (sample SAMN10711885, study PRJNA513376) | rock metagenome | isolation source: Antarctica rocks | place: Antarctica: Victoria Land, Trio Nunatak nord | collected 2016-01-04 | reverse complement strand
CCCTCCCATTCCTTGGCTACGTCGGGTCGGCGATTGGCCGGACACGCCTGATCGAGATCAAGCCCCGCTGGCGACGCAAGGCCACCCTCTGGACTGGCGTGGTCGCGGCGTCCGGGGAGGGGAAGTCGCCGGCCGATAGCTATGCCCGCGCGGCGCTTGATGAGTTGCAGAACGAGGCCGATGCACGTTACCAGGAGCAACTCGTGGCCTATCGGGCCGAGCAGGCGCGCTGGAAGAGCACCGACCCGACGACCCGCGGGGAGGAACCGTCTCCCCCCACCTATGAACACTGGTACTCGACGGATGCAACGGTCGAAGCCTTGGCTCCGATGCTGCTGCACAACGCGGGGCTGGCTCTCGCCTGCGACGAACTGACGGCCTGGGCCCGCGGGTGTAACGCCTACAAACGGGGCGGCAATGACCGTCAGAAATACCTCGAGATCTGGAACGGCCGACCCCTCAAGGTCGATCGCAAAACGCAGGGGGTGATCTTCGTCAAGGATCCGGTGCTCGGCATTATCGGCGGCATCCAACCGGAACGGCTGCACGAGATGACGCGGGAAGCGAGTGCCCACGATGGGTTGCTGCCCCGCTTTGTCTGGACCTACCCCGATGTGAGTCCGACCGACTGGTCCTGGGGCGAGACCGTGACGGATGACCTTGAGGCCATGGTCGACCTCTTCCGCACCCTGCGGCGTCCGCCCTCCCCCACGATCCCGCTCGTGCTGCGACCTCACCCGGCGGCCAGAGCGCGGTGGAAAGCCTGGTACGACGAGACCCACCGGGCCAAACGCACCCTGCCACCCTTGGCCCGCGAGTTTGCTAGCAAGCTGCCGCCCCAACTCGCCACGCTCTGGCTGCTGCTCTGCACGCTGTGGGCACCGACGGATGCCTCGGGAGTGGCGAGTGCCGAGCGGCTGGATGATGCCATCGAGCTGATCGCGTACCTCCAGGCCCATGCCCGGCGGGTGCTGGTGCACTTCGGGACATCCGCTCCCCCAATCGATGCCGGCCTCGCCGGACGGGTGCGGGTGATTCTCGAACGCGCGGCTGTCGAGGAGATCGAGCGAGATGGGTGGATCTCACGGACCGAGATCTGGAACCAGCTGCACCGCAATGCGGACGCCTCATCGCTCGATGCGGTGCTGGCGGCGCTGCAAGTCGAGGGCGTGGCCGAGTCGCGAGAGGTGCCAACGGGGACGAATAAGCGGATCGAGTGGCGCCTCATCCGAAGCAGATGGACCGACGAGGACGGGTCGATGGTGACCTGGGAGGAGGAGGACTCCTCTGACGTCACCGCGAATGATTCGTACGAAGAATTCACCACGTCACGTGGGAAGGAGCCGCGGTCGTGCTACGCCTGTGGTGGTGAGAGCTTCACACCGGACGGTGTCTGTCTGATCTGTCATCCTCGACCTGCGGGTCACCACATGGAGATTGGATCATGAGTCGGCTCATGCGGTGTCGTCGGTGCGGCTGCCTGTTTGTTCCTGATCGCTTTGCGCCCCTCCGCCTGGTGTGGCGCCTCTGTCCCCGCTGTCGTGGGCCGGTGCCTCCAACCGGTGGGATGCCGGTCACGGATGACGGCTGGCTGCGCCCATGTACACAGGGGGTCGCTGCATGAGCCGGTCATGGTGGCGATGCCGAAATCCCGACTGCTCGGTCCCGCACGGGGCGCTGCTTGGCCGCGTGACGAGTGATGGAGGCCTTGTCCTCGACCCGGCGGTCACTACGTTCGCCGCCTATCTCGATACCCGGCGAGTCGTGGTGATCTGTCCGGCGTGTGACGCGACACGCGAGTTTCGCGGGAATGCGGTGTTCGCCTCATGAACCTCACGCTGAACGATCGCGACGCGATCCTCAAGCCGGAGGCGCGGATTACCCAGATTGTGCTCGGGCCCGACCCGGGACTGGGCGTACTGCACGCTGACCTCAAGGCGCGTGCCTCGCTCGGGCTCGACCTCATGGAGGCGGTCCGGCCCCGGATCGACGCCTACCTGCTCCGCTCACATACCTTCGCCGCCCGCGACTTCCTCGAGACCAGACAGGGCGTCTACCGGGTGCTGCCACCACTGACGCACCGGGCGGCGGAGACGGCGCCGGCGTGGGCAACAGCGATCGCACCCGTCGTGGCCAGCATCGGTCGACCACTGTTCCAACCCGATGGACATCTGGCGAAGCGCGACCGGGTGATGCCGACGCTGCTGACCGGCGCGAACCGCAGTGCTGGACAGAAGAAGACGCGGTGTCGGACAACGTAGCCCGTATCCTCGATTGGTCCTGACCTGCCACCGGCGTGCCGTGACTGCGGCGTCGTACTCCACGAGCCCGGGTGGGTGTACTGCGACCGGCGCCTACCAGATCGCTGAGCGGAGGCGCTGGCGAGGTTCGCCACCTCAGGCTCCAAGGTGTTGGCGCACCTTCGGGCGCAAGGAGTCGATCCTGCGTATGGAGGTGAAGCCGCCCGGAAGCGCGGACAGCGCAACGCCGCCCACGCTCGGGTAAATGAGGAGTGGGGTCTTCCCACGACGGCCGAGAGGTAGACATCGACTTTGCCCGGGATGTTTTGCCGCGGCTCGGAAGAGTCCCACTCAGCGCCATGACCGAGGCGAACGGGTTTTCGCTGCGGTACTGTTCACTCATTAGGCTCGGATTACAGGTGCACACCCTCGACATTGGCGCGGCCTCATCCACTTTGCCGACTGGGCTCCAGCGCTTGTTACGCATGACGACCAGGCGATTTGATGAAGTGCAGAGATCGCTCCAAGGAATGCATTGGCCGGCACCGCGTTGTGGGTGCGGCGCCGTGAACAATCAGGCTCAGGCCGCCCTGCTGAAGGACCTGCTGGAGATCGCCGCCCAATCGAGCAATGCGCACCCTGCCCTCGGCCACCGGGGGATGTCATGGTCGTGGGGCGACGACGTCCTCACGCTGTCCGAGCCTGTCGCTTACGCCTTCCTAAGCCTCGTCGGCAGGTTGGCCCGGCAGTCCCCATGGAGCGAGCGAGTCTCAGAGGACTACATCCGGGAGCGCTTGGTGCCTATCCTGAGGCGAGCCCGGGAGAAGGGGGCCGATTCCATCGAAGCGCTGTTAGATGAGTTGGTTACTGAAGTTGAAACGTACTCCGTCGAGAGAATCGCTTATGTGCCGGTCGCGGGTTTGTCGCTTTCGGTTGACGGCTTAGAGATCGGGAGCGTGGTGCTGAAGACGGTCGACGACGAAGTCGTCGAGGAACTGGGGCGCCTGTTCGCGCCGATCCACGCGGACGCCGACGATAGTACGCAGCACCGAGAGTCCGTGGAAGCAAGCCAGCGAGAATTTGCCGAGAACCTGCGGGGTAAGGTTTGCGCAATGTTCCGGACGGTCGCCGAGGCGACTCGTGCCAAGGAGCGGGCCCGGGAGGAGACGCGCCGGATTCTTGAGCTGGTCACCTACGCCAACGCCGCCCTGCACCCGTTCGACCACCAGGCCGACGCCGTCGCTGGTCTCGAGGGGGAGATTCCCACCGTCGGTCCGTGGATTGCGGTGGTATCCACCGAGGGTCTCCACCACTTCGTGAGCCGCGCTTCGACGTCGTGGCCCATCCGGCTCACACCTGCAGTGTTGGAGCGCTATGAGGACATCGGCTTCTGGGCGCTTTCTGACCTCTTGGCCCGGCCAGCCCGAGAGCTGACCGACCTTGACCGGACCCTCCTGCGGGCCGTTCACTGGTTCGCCGCCTCTCAGGCCCAGGCTGAGCTTGAGAATCGATTGCTCAACCTCATCACCTGCCTTGAAGCGCTCGTGGGCCCCAAAGACCGCGCGCCAATTAGCACCTCCGTCGCCGAAGCCGTCGCGTTGATCGTCGCACGGGGATACGAGAACCGCCGCGGGGTCAAGAAGTTCATCGGCGAGCTGTACGGCGCGCGGAGCGGGATCTCCCACGGCGGGAAGAAGGCGGTTGCGGAATCCGACGTCTTAGAGTTGCGGTGGATCGTCTCGACGCTGATCACCACGTTGGTCCGGTGGAAGAACGGGGTGCGGACCAGGGACGAACTGCTGGAATGGCTGGAGCGGGCCAGGCTGTCGGGGGAGGCCATGGATCCCCCAGCCGTCGACAAGGCCAAGCCGCTCCGCGAATTGCGGGAGAACCGAGGGTGGACGCAAGAGGAACTGGCCGGTCGGGTGGGACGGGTCTCGATTGACGCGGCGGCGGTCGACCGCTTCGAGCAACGGCGCCCGGCGCCGGCCATCGAACTGCGCTTATTCGCCGACGCCCTCGGCGTGCGGCCGGAGGAGATTGCGCTGCCGCCCAGCGAGCGTTGGGTCGTCGTCCGCGGCCACCGGTTCCACCTCACGGCCCATCGCGAGGAGCCCGGCAGGTGGATCGCCCGCACCAGCGGGTGGGACCCGACCGACGCCGTCGAGTGGCCACGAGGAGCGGTGGACCCTGAGTACCCGGACATCGACTCGCCGTCCATCATAGTCACTGGTCACTGGGAGGCCGCAGGATTCATCGCCGACATGGCGCTGAACGCTCTCGCCGGTCGAATCGTCGCTGCCATGGAACTGGCGCTTGCTTCAGCTGAGCGGTCAGACTACTCGACGGATTCGCAGCCACCGAAGCGTGGCATGGGAGCGGAAAGGGTGGACGTGGATTGATGGGGAAGAAACGTGCGCGTAAGGTAAGCATGACCCGCAAGTTGCCCGTTCAGGCCCGCTCATCTCTGCGAATCGCGATCGCCACGGCCCCTCAGGTCTCGCGGGAGGGTGTCTCTCTCGCCGAGGATATCCGCCTCGTGAAGCCGGCTCTCCTTTACGCTGATACGGTCACGCTCTACAGTCCAGCGGCCGCGATGCTGCTACTCGTCGGCGGCGTGGCCCATCTCAGTGCGCAGAAGCGGATGGTCCTGGTCAGGCAGCTCTACCCACTATTCAAGCCCGAACAAGCCCCTGTATTGCTGGCAATGCTCGACGACTACCAGCGGCTCGACGCGCGGAAGCGCGGACGGTCGAGGGATGAGCTCTTGGCCTACCTCCGGCTCCGTCCGGAGATGGAAAGGCTGAGAAACGACATCGACCGCGTATGGAACGACGAACTCATCCCGACGGTCGAGACGATGCTGGAATCGGCAGGGGCTACCGAATTAGCTGGAGCAATGTCCGCCGGATTGCTTGTGGTCGATCCGCTGGTAAAGGGCAATGAGGAATTTGACAATGATCGGGTCATTGAAGCGTTCGTAGCAAAGCTTGCCGAGGTGCTTTCCGGACGCGGAATTTACCCCCTCTTCGACGACCAGACAGGAACGCTGGTTCGGCACGGGCTTTCCGATGGGCTATTCAAGGCATCACCCATAACCAGGGAGCGGGGCAAACAAGTGGCTGCGGCGTCTGAATTCTTGACACGGCTACCGGCCTTTCCGAAGGCGAACGTTTCGGAGATCCTCGACATCCGGGCTGAACTAGAGGCTCCGCTGGTGCGCTTTCGGGCGGCGATGGTCGATCTAGGCAGGCTCGTCGAATCCGCCGCTTACGAGGAAGAGTTCCCTGAACAGGTGGATGAGCTATACCGGGCGAAGGTCGAGCCGGCTCTGCTCGAGATCGAAGAGCAGGTGCGGAGCAACAGCTACCTGCGAGTGCTCATCGGCGAGATCGTCGGTGACTCCAAGACTCTCCTCGCAGGAATCCTGGCGGTGGGGATAGCTCACGCCGCGGACTTGCCCCAACTTGTGGCAGGCGGCGCGGCTGCTGGCCAGGTAATTGCCAAAGCAGCTTGGGAGAAGCATATTCGCGGGCAGCAGATCAGTGAGCATGAACTGTACTTCCTCTATCGCACCGAGCATCTCCTCGCGGACAAAGCGTAGATTCTGAACCCGCCCCCGAACTGGGGTGGCGGTCTCTCCTCCACCTATGGCCGCCCAAACGCTGCGGATGGATCCAGGTTTGCCACTGCGGGCGGTGACGTTTTACCCGTTTCTATCTGCGCTTGACCGAGACTCCGCCACGACACGAGACCCAACGGCCCGGGGCCGGGCGACCCGAGCAGCCGCGAGCACCACCCTGCCGTTGTGGTCGGTTTCGAGTCCTCGCCATGGCTGATGATGCTCCCCCCGCGATGAGCACCCGGCCGTCGGCTCGGAGGGACCGACGCGAGAGATGCCCACGGTCCCGTTTGTCTGGTATAGGGGGGCCGCTTCGACTCCTGCTATCTCCTATCCCCGTAGGCGTTTGAGGGGTATTTCGTGCGGTCCTACACTTGTCCTCTATACCAAACCAACCATGGCTTCTGCTAGAATAGCTTTTACAATCAAGTGGTGGACGCATTGGGCCGCCGGACGCGAGCAAGCTAGCTCGCCCGGCGGCCCCTTTTTGTTCCAGGAGCACGCACCTATGGCAGCTCAACACGACAGCGATGACACGACCGCACCGCTCACGTCCCTCCTTCCCGACCCCCGCAATGCCCGCCGCCACACTGACCGCAACGTCGGCCTGATTGTCGATGCCCTGCGCGAGGTCGGTGCTGCCCGCTCCATCGTCGTCGATGAGACCGGGGTGGTGCTCGCCGGTAACGCCACCGTGACAGCCGCCGGGACTGCGGGCATCACGCACGTCCGGATCGTGGAGGCGGATGGATCCGAGCTCATCGCCGTCCGTCGCTCTGGCCTCACCCCCGAGCAGAAACGTCGTCTTGCCCTCCTCGACAACCGCACCGCCGAACTGGCGGAGTGGGACACCGAGATGCTGGCGTCCCTCGCCGTGGACACCGATCTCGCCGGCTTGTGGGAGGAGGACGAGCTGGCGGAGCTCCTGGCCGCTACTGAGGCGCCCGTGCCGTTGCTCGGCGATCCGGAGGACGTGCCGGACCTGCCCGCGGATCCGGTCACGCAGCTGGGCGATCTGTGGCTGCTCGGCCAGCATCGCCTGCTGTGTGGGGATGCGACGAAGCAGGAGGACCTCGACCGCCTGATGGCCGGGGAGCGTGCCACCTCTCTCTGGACCGATCCCCCGTATGGCGTTGGCTATGTCGGTGGGACGAAAGATGCCTTGACCCTGGCCAACGACGATGCCGCCGGTCTGGAGGGACTGCTCCGCGGTGCGTTGGGGAATGTGACCGATGTCCTGGTTCCCGGCGCTGCCTTCTACATCGCTCACCCCGCCGGCCCGCTCTCCCTGGTCTTCCTCCGGGTGGTGAGTGAGCTCGGCTGGAAGCTGCGCCAGACCCTCGTCTGGGTCAAGGACCGGCTTGTGCTGGGCCATAGCGACTACCACTACCGCCATGAACCGATCCTCTATGGCGTCCTTCCTGGTGGTGGGAGGAGAGGACGAGGTGCAGCCGGCTGGTATGGGGACGACGCCCAGACCAGTGTCTTCGAGATTCCCCGGCCGAGTGCGAGTCCGGATCACCCGACCAGTAAGCCGGTGGCGCTGCTGGCGGCAATGCTCGGCAACAGCACCAAGCGGGGAGATATGGTGCTCGATCCGTTCGGGGGTTCGGGGAGCACGCTGGTTGCCTGCGAGCAGTTGAGGCGGCAGGCGCGGCTCCTGGAGCTGGATCCGCGTTACTGCGATGTGGTGGTCAAGCGATGGGAGGACCTGACCGAGCAGACTGCGGAGCGTGTCACGTCGCGGGAGGCGGCATGATGGTCGTCGCCTCACGGACCTCTGGCTCTGCCGCAGCCTCGGCCAGAATGGTCTGCACCGCTCGGGCATACAAGCCGGTCGGGGTGCGAGTCCCCCGTTCCCAGTATGAGACGGCGATCGGGGTGCACCCGATCCGCTCGGCCAGCTGGACCTGGGTCAACCCGAGACGCTGCCGAGCGACGCGAATCGCCTCGGGGCTCACGTCCACCATGCTAGCTCAGCACCCGCGTCAACTGGCGGACGGCCGCCTCGGTGGCGCCGCCGGCAGTCGCCCAGGGGTGCTGCCCCTCCAGCACCAGCTCATGATCCTCAGCCCGAGCGACCCAGAACCAGCCATCCGCGGTGCGGCTCGGCCAGACCCGGATCACCACGCTCATCCCCTCGACGTCGACCACCGTCTCCACTGCCTGCATCGTGTCCTCCGTTCCCGGGCTGCTCATGGTCATAATATAACACGTTATATCCCGAGATGCAAGGGGTCGATGCCGGGTCGGGCGACCTGCGGGTGGGAAGGAATCGGACGGAATGCCCACAAATCGGACGCTTGAGTCGTCCCTCTCGCCCAAGCAGCGTCGCGCGGTCACGGCCCTCCTGGCCACCGGCGAAGTCACCGCCGCGGCGAAGGAGGCGCAGGTCTCCAAGGACTCACTCTATCGCTGGCTGAAACAACCGCTCTTTCTCCAAGCCGTCCGCGAGGCGGAAGCCGCGGCCCTCGATGAGCTCTCCCGGTTGCTGGTGCGGCTCGGTCGAACGGCGGCGGCCACCCTCGCGAAGGCGATGAGTGATCCGACGGTGCCCTGGGCCACCCGGGTCCGGGCGGCCGATGCCTCCCTGGGTCGACTCCTGCAACTACGGGAACTGGCGACGCTGGAGGCCCGGGTCACCGAGCTGGAACACCTCAGTGGGTTAGAGGAGTCAGCGCGGTGAAGCGGCAAGTGAACGTCTGGGTCCGGACCGACCGGGTCGAGGAGAAGCTGGAGCGCGCCTCACTGCGACGGGATGCGACGCGGATTGCCCTGACCACCGGCGCCGACCCCGAGGCATTGATCCGCGCAGCGGAGGCGCTGGTCGCCCGGGCGCGGGCCGCCGGGGCTCGAACGTGGGATGAGATCAACGCGTATGCCGCACGCGAACTGGGCATCGATCCCGATGAGCTGCGGGCGGAGACGGAACGGGTCGCGGCGATGAAGGCGCGATGAAGGGACTGGACCGACGGCTGGGGCAGGTTGAAGCCGTCTCCCGCAGTCGGGAGCGGGCGGCGTCCTGCCGCCAGGATGACGTATCTGACCTCACCCCGCAGGAGCAGTACGAGCTGGCGCTGCTGCTCGACCGGGTGGGACCGGTTTTCTCACACCAAGAGTGGTCTCGGATACCGCTGACCTGCGGCGAGCAGGGGCGGATGGAAGGGAAGCGCTGGTGGGGCGGGTGCGGGTGGTGGAGCAGGGGTCTCGGTAACAGGACTGGGGAGACGCGATGCCAACCACGGCGCTGGGGCGACGATTGGAGCGGGTGACGGCGGAGCAGCACCGTCGGCAGCGTGCTCGGGGAGGTCGCTCTGACCTTGCCCGTTTCACCGATGACGAGATCGAGGAGCTCAGCGAACTCGCGCACAAGGCGGAGTAGGCCAACGCGGCGGGACAGCCAGTGATCTGGACGGCGGAGGAGACGCTGGTCCTGGACCGGCTTGGGGCCAAGCACGCGGCACGGCAATGATGGGAGGCACGCTGGGATCGCGCCTCGCGCGGGGCGAGATCACGGTCCAGACTCGCCGCCAGCAGTTGACGCGGGTCCCCACCATTCTCGTGGTCTTCCTTGATACGCTCTCCGCGGAGGATCTGGTGGCCTTCGAGGGCGAGGATCCGGGAGCACGAGCCGACGTGGTCGAGCGGCAGACGAGACAGCGACCGCGATCAGGCACGCGGCTAATCATCATCACGACGCGCGCGGATGGACCAGCGTGAGCGGGATCGGGACGCGGCTGGGGAAGGTCGAGGCGGTGCTGCGCCCGACACCGGGCTGCTCGACGTGCCGACGGTGGGATGGCTCGGTGGTGGGGGATGACACGGGCAAGCGGAGTCGGCCGGAGATCTGTCCGGGGTGCGGACGAGTGGTGCCGGTGCGGATGCTCGCCATTGTGGTCGGCATGGATCTCGACGTGCTGTAGGCGCGCCCACAAAACGGGGTGGTCTGCACCACTACTCCGACCGCCATCATTTTTCGAGCCAGATGGCGTGATTCGGGCAACATGCCATACTGAGGACGACAAGAGTCCATCAGTCACGGCTCTTCATTGAGGACTCTCCCGAGACTGCTCGGTCGACCTTCATCATTCAGGCGTCGGTGTGGCAATGAACGCTCTGAAGACGCTCGTCATCGCTGACCGGGCACCGATCCGCCGCACCCTTGAGCGAGCGGCGATAGAGCGTCGCCACCAGGTCATCGCTGTCCGTGGTGCTGAAGCCCGCGCTGCGTTCTCGAGAGCGGACGCCTTTCCCTTGCTGCTCCTCGACCGCCAGCTCACCGGCACGGACGCTCTCGACCTGTGTCGGTGGCTCCGATCACGTCCCGGTGGCACCCGCAGCGTGATCCTTCTTCTCACGGAACAATTGGAGCCGGATGACATCGAGGCAGCGCTGACGGCCGGGGCGTCCGCCTGTCTGCCGGAGCCGCTGGATATGGCCTCCCTCGTCATATGCCTCATCCAGGCCGAGCGAGAGGTCGCTGAGCGGACAGGGCGGGCGGAATCCCAGGCGGCACTGGCCCATGAAGGCAACTTGCTGCATGCGCTCATGGAGAGCCTGCCCGACCCTATCTACTTCAAAGATGTGACCTCCCGATTCACCCGGCTCAACCAGGCGACCGTGGCGGTGCTGGGATGTCACACGGCCGATGAGGTCATCGGCAAGACGGACTTTGACTTCTACCCCGAGCCGTTGGCTGATCAGTTTGCCGCCGATGAGCGCCGCATGCTGGCAACGGGACAACCACTCATCAACCAGCTTGAGCCCCAATCTGGCGATAGGTCAGTCCGAACATGGCTCCTGACGAGCAAGGCTGCGGTTCGCGATGATCAAGGACGGATCGTGGGCCTGGTGGGCAACGCCAAGGACCTCACCGCGCGCCAACGAGCAGAGATCACGCTGGCCGGTCAACGCCGTGTGCTGGAGCTGCTCGCCACCGGCGCGTCCCTCCACGATGTCCTTGACGCGCTCTGTCGCTCCCTTGAGGCAGTCATCGAGGGCGCCCTTTGCTCGGTCCTCCTCCTCGACGACGCGCGCAGCACGCTGCGACATGGCGCCGGTCCCAGTCTGCCCGCCGAGTACACCGCGGCGATCAGTGGCGTGACTATTGGACCGATCGCCGGTTCCTGCGGCACCGCCGCCTTCCGCCACGAGCCGGTCGTCGTGGAGGAGATCGCCACCGACCCGCTCTGGGCCGATTACCAAGCCCTCGCCCTCTCCCACGGTCTGCTCGCGTGCTGGTCGGTCCCCATCCTTGATGCCGAGACGGACCAGGTGCTCGGGACCTTTGCCGTCTACTATCGCGAGCCGCGACGCCCGCGGGAGGCGGAACTGCGGGAGGTCATAGAGGCGGGGTATCTGGCCGGCGTGGCGATCCGGAGCACACGAGCCGCGGAAGCGTTGCGTGCGAGCGACGCCCGCTTTCGTTCTCTGATCCGGAATGCCCTCGACATCATCACGATTCTTGATGTTGACGGCACGATTCGCTACGAAAGTCCCGCCATGGAGCGGGTCCTTGGGTATCCGTCGGACGCCGTGGTCGGCATGAATGTTTTCACCCTGGTCCATTCGGATGACGTGGAGCACGTGACGGATCGCTTTACGACGGCGCTCGACCAACCTGGCGTCAACGTGCCTGTGGAGTTCCGCTTTCGCCACCAAGACGGCACCTGGCGGTGGTTGGAGGCAATCGGGACCAACCTAGTTGACGATCCGAGCCTGGCCGGCGTGGTGGTCAATTCACGCGATATCACGGACCGCAAACAGGCGGAGGAGACGCTCCGCGAGCATGCGCATCATCTCGACACCCTCCATACCGCGGCGAACCGCCAGGCGCAGGAGCTGCAGCTGCTGGATCGGGCACGCACCGCGTTGGCACAGGAGCTGGAGCTGTCAGTCCTCTTTCGCACCGTGGTGGAGGCGGTCGTCGAAACCTTCGGCTATACCCAGGTCAGTCTCTATTTGCTGGAGGGAGCGACGCTGGTGCTCCAACACGAACGTGGTTACGACAACCGGCGTCTTGGACGCATCCCGGTGTCGGAGGGTATTTCTGGTCGCGTCGTTCGCACCGGGGAACCCGTGCTGCTCCCAGACGTCCATGTTGACCCGGCCTTTCTCGGCACGATTGACGGCATCACCTCCGAGATTTGCGTGCCGCTACACGACGCGGGTCAGGTCGTTGGCGTCCTCAACGTCGAGAGCACCGATGGGACGACGCTGACCGCGGACGATCTGCGATTGATGCGCGCTCTAGCCGAGCATGTCGACGTGGCGATCGGACGGGCACGGCTCTACACCGAGGTGCGGATAAGTGAGGCACGCTTCCGGTCGCTGGTGCAACAAGCGGCGGACATGACCTCAGTGCTCGACGCTGAAGGCATCCGCCGCTACGCCAGCCCCGCCTACGAGCGCGTCCTGGGGTACCGCCCCGAGGAGCTCATTGGTCAGCATGCCGCGGCGATCGACCACCCCGATGATGCTCCTCGGACACACGAATTCTTCGCCGAACTGGCTCAGCAACCAGGGGCCGTTGAGCGCCTTGAGGCCCGTGTTCGCCACCGCGATGGGTCCGAGCGGTGGCTTGAGGTCGTGGCCACGAATCGACTGGATGACCCGAGCGTCGGCGGGATCGTGATTAACTCGCGTGACATCACGGAGCGCAAGGCGTTCGAGGCTCGACTGGCGCAGCTGGCGTATTCCGACTCGGTGACTGGTCTCCCAAATCGCACCCGCTTCACTGACCGCCTGGCCGAGGCGACCCATCGCACGCGACGCGGTGGCGACGGGGTGACCGTTCTGCTCCTGGACCTCGACGGTTTTAAGCTGGTCAATGATAGCTTCGGGCACGATGCTGGCGACCAGCTGCTCATGGCCGTCGGTCGCCGTCTTCAGGCATGTCTCCGTTCCGAGGACCTCCTTGCCCGCTTCGGTGGCGACGAGTTCGCCGTCCTGCTCGATGGCGTTGCCGCCTCCGACGGTGCGATTCGCATGGCAGGTCGCCTCGTCGCGGCCTTGCAGGAGCCCTTCGCCGTCGACGGCTCGGAGGTGTACGTGAATGCGAGCGTCGGGATTGCCCTGAGTACCCGTCGTCGCGCCCAACCTCGCGACCTGCTGCGCGGTGCTGATATCGCCCTCTACCAGGCCAAGGCGGCTGGACCAGGAAGTTGGGCGCTGTTCGAGCCGCGCATGGTCGCGCCGGTGGTCGCACGGCTTGAGCAGGAGACGGCACTGCGGCGGGCGCTGGAGCGGGATGAGCTGCGGCTGCACTATCAGCCGAAGATCGACCTCACGAGTGGCCAAATCGTCGGAGTCGAGGCGCTGGTCCGTTGGCAGCACCCTGAGCATGGACTGCTGCCGCCGGCCGAGTTCATTCGCCTCGCCGAGGACACCGGCCTCATCGTTCCGCTGGGACAGTGGGTCCTCGGGGAAGCCTGTCGGCAAATGACGATGTGGGATACCGTCGGCTCACGGCCTGACCTGGTCATCTGCGTCAACCTGTCCGCGCGTCAGCTCCAAGTGGTGGACGCGGCCAAAGCGGTGGCGCGGATCCTCGCGGAGACCGGGCTGCGACCGGACCGCCTGGAGCTGGAGATCACGGAGAGCGTGGCCATGGCGCCTGGCACGGCGACCAGGCGGACCCTGCGGGCGCTGAGAAAGCTCGGGGTGCGGTTGGCCATCGACGATTTCGGCACCGGC
>JAABUS010006812.1_pt1 | contig 13563 bp, 24 predicted proteins | sample 5560161 | NCBI WGS metagenome assembly JAABUS01 (sample SAMN10711885, study PRJNA513376) | rock metagenome | isolation source: Antarctica rocks | place: Antarctica: Victoria Land, Trio Nunatak nord | collected 2016-01-04 | reverse complement strand
AGTTTGCTGCAATCTGAGACCTGGTATGCTTGTAGGCAAAGCCCACTGGACCCAGTGCATGATGACATCCCGAGTCTCTTTCCTAAACAATGCTACAAAGAATGCTGCCTGTCCATTTGCCTGCATGTCAGAGACACACAGGAGCTCTCTGTCTGTCATGTGCTGACTAGACTAAGAGGCTTACAGCAGCAGCTGATGGCGTGCTCACACAAGCTGGCTGCCGACACAACACGTTACATGCTCTTGAAACATGGTGATCCAATGGTCTGCAAAGTCTGGATTGCAGTGGGTAAAACAACATGTAACACTGAAATCTGGTAGACAACAACATGAAACACTGGATTCTGGTAGACAGCTGGGAGGATGGACCTTGAGAAGGGCTTTGCCAATGAAGGTGGCCCCGAAGAAGTCCCAGAAGGGCATCAGGAAGTGACCGCAGCAGATGCCGCACAGGTCAAAGGCTGCATTGGGCCAGGCCGCCAGTAACAGAATGCCCACAAATCCATGCCTGCATCCAATGCAAATTGGAGGCTGAGTGTCACAGTGCATGTTCCACACATGGGCAGCCCGGTATAATACGCGGCTTCTCATTGAATTGACGCCGAAAGGGGTAGTCTCTTCTCTTCTTTTCTTTTTCGCATGTTTACTGACGACCACTGCAGGCACCACCCCAATCAGGCAAATGCAACAAGCCTAAAGCTGCAAGTACTTTAGAACTAGGCAAGATGCAACAACTCTGAGCACATCTTCTTCCCATGCACGCATCAGACACAATCAGCATGTTCATCACACCCATGAAACATGTCTGGACTGTTACAAGTGATCTTGCACATCGTGGGTATGGCCCAACCTTTTGATGAAGTCCAGCATCCAGTTCTTCATGCGAACTACAATGCCGCCCATAAGGCCATTGTGTGCATCTGAGGACTGCATGCCAAACATCTTTTCTAGCTCTTCATTCTGCTTGCCAGCCTTGGCAGCGTGGTAGCTGAAGGCATAGGGAGGAATCTCACCCAGAGCAGTTCCAGCACCCCACAGGATGGCAGATGGTGACACCTGCATGAACTGACTTGTTTCACCCTCATGCTACAATGAGTCAAGTTTCTCAGCTGAGCATGTCTTGTAAAGGCTCACTACTGTATGGTCATTTATCATGATGGTGATTGTGATGTATACAAGCAGCGTGGCTGGTCATTGAAACAAGCGGCAAGGTTTGGAGGCTGCAGCCCATACATTGTGCCCAGTGATTAGCTCTGTGACAGCAAACGGGATGAATGATGATGTTGAGACTGCGCATAGCTTCTTTACATTATGGAATGGTCGTGTAACAGTTGCGGTCTGCTTACCTTGGTCAATATATCCCAGAATGTGATGGTGCGGTGCCCGCTGGTGTTGCAGAACAGCCCTTCTGAGCTGTTCCACATGTCATTGCGCACATCAAAGTCCAGATTGCCACACTTTTCTGCTGCTAAACAGACCTGCGTTGCAGCAAACTGCAGTTTGTCACCCAACACGGCAGTCACACCCAAACGGCATTCGCCACATGACAGCCTGGAGGATTTTTCCAGCACACTCAAACAGCCGTTCTAGCGCTGCACCAAGTGGGAAAACAATATACTTAGTCATTGGGCTTGATTACCAGCTGTTATGGCTGCATAATCTATGTATTTATGCTTCAGCATATGCGTCTCTAAACTTTGAGAGACAAAACCCTTCAAGGAGACAGCAGTATGCAAGGCACACTGCTTAGTTGGGTTGTTGCATACCTTGAGCATGTGTGGGAAGAGGAATAGGAGACCAGAGTGCATGCCAGCACCCAAGCCCACTGATGACAAGACCCCCAGGCCTACCCACCACACCACATACTGAACCCAAGCCTCTGCCTCTGATACAAAAGGCTCAGCAAAACCTGTGAATGACCATACACAGCAAATCATGAGCAGTGCTCTGGCAACATGATGCAGACGACATGCATTGCTGATGACCCATTGCAAAGTATCTGCGCAGAGTGACACCCTGATGGGCATGCAGGATTGCAGAAACAGTTGTGCAGTCATAGCCTGGCAGCATATGCACATGCTTCATCAAGCTGTTACCTGACGGTTTAACAGCAGCATATGCTGCTATCAAAGGAATGACGCACCACAGCATCACAGGGTGATGCGTGGACCATTTCAGGCCATTCCATGCTGATGATATGGCGCATGTGCCAAAGTAGTAGAGGGTGCTAAGAGGGTGTTGAAACAGCAGCAGCTGCCTTCGCTTCAAGGCAAACTCTGCACCCAACTGCACACAGCAGGAACGTGAATAAGTTCAGAACACAGTGAAATTGTGCAGGGTGTAAGTAGCTGCTGCTGTAGCATCATGTGCAAACCTGCTCTATAGACTTCTGATCCTCGGGTGCCAGACTAGCCATGATTTGCTGCAGACTGTCATCTTGCATGCTGCGAGGGCGCTTTCCGGGATTCCCCACCCTGCAGGGTAATTATTTGAGACCTGCAGTGGACAAGAAGACTATTCGCACATGGGCTCTCGCTCTGCCGGAACTGTATGTGCTGTCGCGCACAGGCATATTCTGACCAGGACAGGCTGCGTAGCATATGCTTTTCTACCTGTGACAGCTTGCAAGAGTGATACACTAGTTTCTTGAAAGGAAACACGAGGCGGCAAAACTTCGCAGTCAGCACGCAGCTCGCTTCTGCCTCGGTGATCGCTGGTTATAGATGCATGCTACATAGTGCAAGCGTGCACAGGCGAGCGATGCGTCATCCGATCAGATATCACTTCATGCTGTCGGCTGACAGCATCTGGTCGCAGATGCACGTCTGGCACGGCTCAGTCACGCTGGAAGACCACCGTCGGAATGCCATTGTGCGTGTGCATGTGCAAACATGTAGTGTTAAAGAAGAAGTGAGGGCTCGAGCTCGAAGCAATTTTATTTGTTGACTCGGATTTTGGCATTGACAGCTTCGCGGTCTGCTTGTCTGCCGCCTTGGAGGTACACGGAGCTGCATCCAATGCCAAATATAGTGCAGAAGCCGTAGTCGCAGCTTCACCGGTGGGCCGGCAGTTTTGAGCTATTCGACATAGTCCGTGCACGCGATGCCGGACCAGATCTTGTACTCGGTGGTCGCGAGACAGACTGTTGTTCTGGCGGAGTTTAGGTGCGTTGTCTATGAACTAGTTTCGAGCCTTTCGATAGCCTTCATTCACGCTTTACGGGTTTGCCGTTCGCTGATCAGCTACTTTTTTTGCAGCGTCGTACAAGGTAACGCCAACCTTGTGGCGCACCGAATCTTAGACAAGCTTCCCTCTGAAGACAGGTGAGTATTGATTGGAAGACTTGCTTACATGCTAGTCTGGGTCGTTTCCTCAATTGTTCAGACACTGTCGAGCAAACTGGTTCAGATGTGCTTATTGCTTCATTTCCGCTTGCAGTCGCGTGTCCTACACGCAAGAGCGCCATGTGTTCCATGTACTTGTGCACAACGGGCTTGCCTTCGTGTGTATGGCTGAAGAGGTAATTTGTCCATACTTGTAGCTCAGCATAGACTGGCCAACTTTATGCCAATCCTCGAGGTGTGCTTGCTTCCCGAATGACGAGCGCACTGGAATGTACTGCAGGCGTTCGGCCGAAGAATCCCATTTGCTTTCCTTGACGATATCAGAGACAAGTTTCTGAGTGCCTATGGCCCAGAAGCAGCACAGTATGCAGTAGCATATGAGTACAACACAGAATTCAGTGGCGTGCTGCAGCAGCGCATGCGCTTTTTTGCAAATGACCCCAATGCTGATGCAATCAACAGAGTGCGAGGAGGGGTTGCAGAGGTCAAAAACATCATGGTAGAGAATATTGAGAAGGTGTGCAGCCTTTCTTATGTCATTCCATGTCTTGCTAAGCATTGCCCACATGCGCACACAGTACACCAAATCTGCTTCCGGGGCATGCAGCTTTCAGCAGCAGCACGACTCGCTATCAGAAAGCGAAGACGGTCTACATCATATCTGTGCACAGCAGCATGACAGATTGTGCCTCCTGCTCAGGTGCTTGAACGTGGTGAACGGATTGAGCTGCTTGTTGATAAGACAGACCATCTTCAGAGCGAGTCATTTGCCTTCAAAAGGGATGCTAGCAGAATGAAGAACAAGATGTGGTGGACAAATGTGCGCTGGATGGCAGCTGTCACAGCTGTGGTTCTGGTCATCATCTATGTGGTGATTGCAATTGTCTGCAGCCCAACATTCCAATGCTGATCAGAATATCTTCTGTACCACCATGCTTCGTCCTCTGCTGGTATTTACAGTCGGAGCATATTTGTCAATTGCCATCAAACAACCCCCGCAACTGGCATATTGATGCTTTTGTATGCTTGCAGCCAAGCAGCACAGCATGACTTCAGCAAAGTACAGAGTTGCTTTGCGTACTAGAAGACCTTGTCACATTCAATGCTCTTTTGAATCATATGCTTCCCTGGAGCAGGGTAACTGCATATCTTTGTACTGTTCTAGGGCGTTTACAAAAGTCTGAGTGATTGTGATGCAATTTTGCATGTGGCTTAGGATGCGCACCTCAGTGTCTGCTGCATTGCATTGTCTTTTGTTGTGCAGGATAACAAGTGCGAAACATGTCTAGTGAGTTAGTCAACACCAATGCCATATTTTGTTGACCGTTTAGCAAGCGTGCTCTGCTGCAGCCTTCCTTTGTATCAGCTTTATTTAACAGGTAACTATCATATGCACACAAGTCACCATGTGAAGTATGCGGCTGACTGTGATAGCAAACTCGATTGCTAGATGTCTCCAGCTAGTATATTTGCGTGCGCGTGGCGCCTCTGCATGACTGTACTAAATCACAATGATGGTAATTTTCCAATGTAACGTGAAGTGTTCCTGAAGACACGCGTTCACTATCGCCCTGTGCAGTGTCTGCGTAGGTCAATCATCTTGCAGCAATGAGCCTGCCATATGCAGCACCACTGAAGCATGTTGACTCAGGCCGTTTCGTATTCGAAACAGTACGTAAGCCGTTTCGCGCAGCTTCGAAAAATTGATCTTCTGTTCTATGTTTTGTTTTTGTTACGTATAGTACGGCGACAGCTTTTGGATGCTCCCAGCAACAAGACACTTTATTTGTACGCTTAAAGCTGTTCGTCTCAAGCAGAAGCAGCATGAAACGAGACGCGCAACTCTTATCTCACGTCACTTTGCAAGTCTGCATTCTATTGACGCCCTGTGTCGTGCTAGGACAGGTCATAGTCGGCCTCTCACCGACTGCAAACACGTCTCCAGTTGTGAATGCCGTTTCTCAGACGATTGCTGACTCCCTGTCCACCGCCAACTTGACAACTGCAGCTGCTGCTATCAGCAGTTCCGCGAAAGGTATCGCCCGTCAGTGATGGGCCGTCATGCATGCCCCATATGGGCCATGATCACGAACGACCGTCTGCCCATCTATCGAGGGAATGTATATTTGTCTTGCGACCTGACCGTCTTGTTGTGCAGGCAATGCATACATTTTGGCGCAGATCCTGACTGCTAGCATAGAACAGGCGGACGCCTCATATGCCGCGAATCACACCAGCGGGCCACCGTATACGTTGGTGCTTGGTGTGCCTTACAGGGCGTACAATCACACAGCTGCAGCTGTCAGGGCCGTGATACTTGGCCAGGCTGTTTCACAAGCTGCTGTGCCGTCTCCTGTCCAGGCTGATGCCTATGCACAAGGCTTCACTGAGTCCTTTCTGCAGCAAAACTCTCCTTTCCAGGGATTGTACGGTGGCTTCACAGTTGCTACTGCCATAGTCATTGCTGCCCAGGCTGCCAATGAGTCACAGGCTTATGACCAGATGTTTGCTGAGGTATCTGCCTGTGCCATTGCTGTTTCATTCTGAGCATCCTGATGTCCTGGGACATGATCGCCAGCATAATGCGTCTTTACTATTCTGGAGTGGTACAAATTTGCGAACTCACACTCTGGTTGTTAACGTGTCACATTGGCGTTATGGACAATGAGAATTCGACTGCTTTTGCAAGACGTGTTCATGAATCAGGTGTCAGGAAAACAGTCCTGGCCCTACAAGACGCATGAAACGGCCCGTCACGATCAAGCCTGCCAGGAATAATTATGTGCAGACTCAGGCTGCCAAACAAGCCAGTCTGTGATGCGGCCCTATAGACAGCTCACTTTGCAAAACGTATAACATGCACGGTCATCTTAGCCTGATGCATCATATTATCAAATTGGCCTGCTCCTTTCTGGTTGCAGGCCAAAGCGGCAAATGTGTCAGTCAGTGATGTGGCCTCTGTCTTGTCCACTACAACAGGCAGTCCACCTCCTGTTGGTGGGCCAGCAGCCCTGATTGCAGCAAACATGGCATATGGAGCCACTGCTGCAGCTTTGGCCAATGTGTCAGGTAAGCTTCTATGCCAGCTTCTCTTCCTGTGTCACTGTTCTGACACAGACTGTACAAATCCCGAACAGTCCGCAAGTTGCAAGAAGATGCCTAAGCCATATGACCATGTGTTGGCATCTGCCACATCCATGTAGTTTCACTACATGTTTGCTGCATGGCATTCATCAGATGCCAAAGCAAGCAGCAATGCTTGTCTCGTGGTTGCTGTTTCATGGCTTAAAACATGTGTGAGTGTCGAGCCATAAAGCCTTTCGTCTGCTGAGCTTCCTGTCCTCTGCGCTACTCACAAGCGTATGACATCGTGCAAGCAATCCTTTGGATCGTGTTGCATCTCGGTGGGTCATCGTGCCTGTTTGCCTGTAGGTAACGCCACAGCAGTTGCAGCCCTCATCTCTGCATCCATGACCTTGGATGTCAGTCAACAAGACGTAGTCGCTGCTGTCTTGGCGGGAAACAATGACACCTTGGCCCTCCTGCAAGACGGTACAGCAGTTAACCCAACCAACGCCACTGCAGCCAACATAGCTGATGCTATTGGCAGTGCCAATCTCTCGTCTCAGGTTGCTGTACACGCTTTGAAGATTGCCATTGCACAGAGTATTGAAGACCTGTCATACGCTGACCCTGGTATCATCATACAAGCTGCCATCTTGAGCAACAACAGTCAGGCTGTGACGCCTGGCTTCACCATGGTGAGCACCTTCTGCTCCACTTCACTCCTAGCTCTTGCAGTACAGTACTTTCGACGCTGTGATGCCATGCACCTTCACTGTTCACACCCTGGCCATGTTTGTGCATCTTCAGTCAAGTAGTATAGTGCTAGTGTTGTAGTTCAGTCAAGATAGTCATCTGTCCACATGGTGACCTCTTGCATACACTGCAAGACTCATGTCTTATGGTCATTTTACCTGTAGCATCAGTGATCAGATTTGTGATGTTACATGCATAAAAGACAGGCCATGCGCCACTTAAGACACCCGTCAGTCAGATCCCATGTCTGCCTGTACCGTATACACAGCGCATGTCTCACACAGTTTCATTTATTCATTTCATGTATTTCATTTATTCATCTGTAATTTCATGTTGATGTATGCTCAGACTGCGCCACTGTGCTTCTCTAGTGTCAAGAAGCAGCAGCTGACACGACAGCTGATGAGACATCTTGTAACATTGCGCCTATTTTAAGATCATTTGTATTTGTTGCAGGCCAGAGCTGCAAATGCAACCTTGAGTGATGCCTGCAGCTCACAGCTGGTTGCGCAAGCAATTAGCACTGCAGCAGGTCAGGCTGCAGCCCGAGCAGTGTCAGCAGTATATGGTACAGCTGTCAACTGCTCAGCGTCTGATTAGATATATGGATCAGCTGCAATCTGCAACAGGATGTCACAGGGCAAGGATACAAAAGTCTACCGACCAGCAGTCACAGCTTGGCTGGCCGCAGCCTATTTTAGACCAGCTTGTTTGATGTACTGATGTGAAACCAATGCACGAGTCTGTTCGAATGGAGCATGTGCAAATAGGCACATCAAGCAAGCTGAAAATGTTGCTTGTGAAACAGATCACGAGCTTGGTGTCTGCACTGCACACAGTAGCATCTAGATAGATGAAGGTTTCAAAGATCAATCAAGCATAGAGAAGAAAAACTCTCCATTTGTATGACTAGAATATGAACAGACGCCCTGCTGGCAGCAGGCTGCTGCCCGTATTTGCTGTATTGGCGAAAGCATGCAACTCTCTTAAACAATAGCAGTCTAATTTAATTGAGGTGTGTAATTCAGGCGAGGCTCGCACTACGGTACCGCCAGATGATTTCAGGTGTTGCTCAAAGGGTGCAGGGCGGGGGCACACCTCGTGTTGTGCAAGCTCTTCGAAGTTGCCGTAAGTGTGCACACGACCGTGAGATAGCAAGTGCGCCAATTTGCTTTGGGCTTCCGAGTGCGTTTGCTCGTGATCGGATCATTGGTCAGCCATTTATGTACACCTCTTGAGCTTTTTGTACTCTCCTATGATCACCCAGCAGGCTATCTCCAGTTTCCATGGAATTGATATGGCTGTCATTGCAGTGTATGAGTCACAAGGTGATGTAAATCTGCTTACAAAGCTCCCTGGAGTATCCATGGTCCAGAGCCCCTCAGTCTTCTATCACACCGCTCAAGCCTGCAAATTACACTGCCTACCGGTCCTGGTGACACAGGTCCACATCACTTTGCTGGCCATAGATGCTTTTGGCTTGTTTCACTCATAATTTGGGCAAAGCAGTACTGAATGTACTCTACTCTTTTTTGTAGGCATCAGATGACACAGCGGCAGCCAACATAGGCGCAAAATCATGCTCGGTCTGTCGTGTAGAGAAGCCCTACTCGGCCTACTGGAGGCGCGCAGCCTCTCCGGACGGTCTACAGCTGATCTGCAAAGTCTGCCAGAAACTTCTGAGCAAACAGTTGAGACAAGACAGAAAGCTGTGGCAACCCTCCACTGGACTCCTGCCATGTGCAGTCTGTGACCACCTGAAGCATGCCAAACAGTTCAGCATGTGCAAAGGCACAATGAATGGGACATCATATGAGTGCCGAGCTTGCGCTGCAAAGCGTCTTGCAGATGTATACCTGCAATCAAAACTTGCTGATCGACAACCAGTTGCACATAAGGTGTGCATTGATTGTCAAAAGCAAAAGGCTGCTGAGGCATTTCACAAAAACTTTGCTAGCAACAGTGGTCTGCAGTCATACTGCAAGCAATGCCAGTATCATCGCCAGCTGCAGCGTATAGCTCAACTTCAAAATGATTACATGACGTAAAAGCTTGCATAGGTTTAGCACACAAACTATCTGTAGCTCTACATGCGTTGTGCTTGCGCTCGTGGCCGGCCGTCAGACTGTCAGCCTCGACCTCACAGTCAGCAACAGACGCTACAGTTCTTTTCTCAGCACCTTTCGACGTCAGCAGCTTTACTCTATTGTAACAATGACCTCCGAGATGCATTTCAATGCATTGCGCAGCCTAACACAACCTTGCTTGACTGCATAATGTATCTGACACAGTATCTCTATGATCCAGGCATTTTACCAAGCTCTGCAAACCAGTGTATCTTGGGAACGTGTATCTGAGATCCAATCTACCACGGAAACTATCTGTGGCTGCTATTATATGCACAACATTATGCTACTGGATCAGTCCCCCAGGTTGCATCTGCACATCATCCTGCTTTGCTGCCACAAATCGCTCAGGGGCAGGACCTTGTGTACATATAGCCATGCAGGTCATATTATCTTGGCTGCCAGGGCTGAAATACAACAGTGTCATGCTTCTCTGCATGCTGTCATATTTGAAATCGGATTGGATCAGAATGGGCAGGTATCATGTGCAGCAGTTCTGCAGCGCACTGCTTGCAGGATTGGGCCGAAATCATGTGAAATTAGGATGCCATGCTTGATGTGCCGGTAACCTGCCATTATAGTGCACATTGCACACACCCCACTTTTTGCTTCAGCCTCAGCTCATGTGTGTTTTCTTGCCTCAACAGCATTAGCCATCAAAGTGTGCATGCTGCTGAAGGCCTTCACAGCCACATCAAAATCACCACGGAATGTCCTCTTCTGAGTACTGTCTGGGTTCCATTCATACAGACCAAACCTGATGTCATATCCTTCTGCCCACTCAAAGTTGTCAATCAGCGTCCAGTAGAACATGCCTCTCACATCAATGCCTTCCTTGATGGCTTTCTCAATCTGCAATCAGCACAAGAAACACCCAAGTTTATATACTGTGCACACATACGCATTTGCACTCCATGATGCACAGGCTCTATCGACTCATTACAGCAGAGAGAGAAGCCACACACATCACGTAACATGTCTGCTGCATCTCAGGCCAAAAAACGCTGCCGTGCTGCAGAACAATGCACGTGCACTGCTGGTTTGTGCCCTTGATGCATTGCATGACGCCCTCACCTGCGGAATGTATGTTTCAAAGAACTTCTCGCGCTTGTTGCCTGTTCTGTCAGGAATGCCAGTCTCAGTGACATACACCGGCACTTGCAAGCTGCTCAAGGTCTTGATTCCCTGCAAACACCAAAAAATTCTGTGTCATCAGTGATTTACTGCTGTGTACCTACACATTCATGGACAGTGCAATGCGCACCATACACAGCTGCTTGATGACAGCCACTTGCAACACCAGTCACAACCTTGCAAGAGCGGCCTTCATAGCTGCCACTCATACTCCTCCCATCTGACTTGTCTGGGATCACTGCCATGCATATGTCCCTCCACAACATATACCATCTGACACTTTTGCAGTGCTGTTGCCAAGAAAGAAGCAGATACAAGATGGCAGACATGGAGTAATGCAAAAAAAGAGAGAGAGCAAGAGTTGGCCTAAAAAGAGAATCACAAGCTAAAAGGTCGCTCAAGGTGTGACACTGCTTACCTGATACATGTCGGGACCATATAGGGCAAAAGGCATGTCCCCCATTGTCTCTCCAGGCTTGCAAAGAGTGGCAAACTTCCAATCTATCCGCACTCTGCATGCAATGCACCATGCTATGCATTTGTTTGAATGTGCCTGATCAATGTCTCTGGCGCTTTCATCTGCATGTCATGCATGATCTGGCAATTGCAACAAGTGCTGTAAGATTCAATGAAGTCTGTTCTCCTTTGGGCAGACTGGTGACTGGCTACACTGCAGACTGAGGCTGCAAGAGCACCACAAATGGTCACTGTCAGCACGACATGCTCAAGTTGAGTAGGCAAGAGTTGTATGCTAATGGGCTGTCTGTTGCTGATAGACATGTTTCACGTTGGTCATATTAGATCTGGAGATGGTCTGGTCTGTTGCTGTGCTAGCTCACAAAGGGCAGGTGTTGTTGTCAGGCAAGTTGCGATTGACTGCAATCTGGCATAAGGTACCAAAACATTCCAAATGATAAGATGCAATTCATCTGAGGCGTCTTGTCGCACACCTGCTGTACCATTTGCAGCCACAGCAGTTGTGCAGCAGCTCTTGCACAAGGCACAGAGAGATTGTCAGCATGGACACCAGAGAACAAAAAGACCTGAGGCACACCTGCCATAGTAATTCATCCCAATGAAGTCCAGCCCAGGTTTGCTGCCTTCATCAAATTCAACTCTGCCTCCCACAGGCGCCTGCCACGAAAACTTACCCGTCTGGAAGTACTTAAGCAGAATGTCTGTCCCCCAGATGTACTGCATGGTGTTGCAGACAGGCTGCAGATACCATTTGGCTGCCCAGGTGTTAGTGTATGGCTCATAGATCATGTAGTTGTGGACCAGACCCACTTGAACATCCTGGCCACCTGCAAAGCCAGTCCAGCCTTTGTTTCATATGTGGTTTCTTATGAAGCAATGAAGCACGCCTCGTGCCAGCTTTGCAAGCAGTGCTGGATGCTGCCTCAGCTGAATGTTGTCCTGTTACTGTGCTGTGAAGCAGCAGCACATCTGCGCACTAAAAGTGTAGAATTCCAATGCAATTGAGGTGTCAAAGAAGCGGCAAGCTGTTAAACTGTTGGTATGGCCAACAATGCATTTTTACAGCATGCTTGCAGTGCAAGATTGCATTAAAATCAAGCCCAGGAGATACTTGCCAGACTGCAAGGCAGCTGGATGCATGTGTAGTCGTCATGCATCCCCACATCAGGCATGGCCTTTCACAGCTTTGTAAGCATCTGTATGCCTTCTCACCGCATTGCACATGCAAGCCAGGATTCACCACAACTGGCTTCGCGCTGAGAGCTTCACAACCAGCTGGGTGCACTCTCAGCTTTACTACACATACACCATCACAAGCATTTGACTGTAATTAACACACACACACACACACACACACACACACACGTCATGTATCAGCCAGGTCATGTATCTAGCGCCCTCCTTCATTACAGCATCACTCCAGCAATGTCTTCGGTGCTCTACTGTCGCGCGCCTTTGAACATTGAGTGCTTAGTGTATACTGTTTTCCCGGTTATTGTCTATTGACTGCCCTGATGAGTCCTAAAGACAAGAAGTGTAATCGATTAATTGATCACCACACCTGGCATGGCCTTGATAGCTTGGTAAGCAGCTGTGTGCGCTCTGAGCATGTTGCACATGTGGCGCCCAGCTGTGGCCCACTGGATGGTTTTGGCGGGAGGGAAGGTGCCGTAGATCCAGCCACAGAAGCCCATCACTCCTGGCTCATTGAAGGTGGCCCATAGCTTCACCTTGGAGCCAAAGTGTCTGCATGTAGGCATGTTGCTGGTTTGCGTCAAGGCTGGTGCACCTTGTGTCTGCATGTAGGCATGTTGCTGGTGTGCGCAAATGCTGGTGTTGGCGTGTGTGCGAATGCAGACTAGTGTGTTTGTCTGTAGTTGTTGCATCCACTACCGCGTTCTGTCAAGCAGTACAGGCAATCTGCAGCGTCATGGGAGGGTTGATTATTGGTGTGTTGTGGCTTGAAGGTAACTGCTGCCTGTTGTACTGCATGCATGCATCACACACGGTTACAGACAAAATATGCAGAGGGACCTGCTGCAGAAACTCTGATGCTCTATCTGGCTTGCCAACTCAGGCAGCCACAGCGCTGGACATTTGTAGCACATCACCTGGTGTGTTTGATTGGCAGCATTGCACCTGCAGTGCTGCTGTAAGTAGGATCTCACGCATACCTGAAAGCTGTCCTGGCAAACTCAACAAATATGGGGATGTTTTCTTCCTTGGTGAAGCCACCAAGTTTCTCAAACCAGTTTGGATGTACAAAGTGGTGCAAGGTCACCATTGGCTCTAGTTTATGCCTGTATAGCACATGCTGCCAGTTTGTGCAAACTATTCTGGCTGGCCTGCCTGGCAGCTTGCCCAAAAGCAGATTGTGTGTTTTTGCAAGCTTTCACCATGTCAAAAAGGTAACAACACGATACATGATGTCAACTCAAGCTTGAACACCAGGTTGAGGTGAGTCTCACTACAGGAGACATCGGCAAGCAGTAGGGGTGATAGTGATGGCACGCAAATAGCACCTGTGCAGACAGTCAAAGATCTGATGGTAGCGTGCAATGCCTGCTTCATCTATTTCGCCTCTCTCTGGCTCTATTCTGTTCCACTCAATCGAGAGCCGGAAGCTGTTTAGCTTGAGACTCGCTGCCCTTTCAATGTCTTCT
>JAABUS010006811.1_pt1 | contig 13563 bp, 9 predicted proteins | sample 5560161 | NCBI WGS metagenome assembly JAABUS01 (sample SAMN10711885, study PRJNA513376) | rock metagenome | isolation source: Antarctica rocks | place: Antarctica: Victoria Land, Trio Nunatak nord | collected 2016-01-04 | reverse complement strand
CACTTGCGAACAGGACTTCTGTTAGCGAGGGACGTTGCGCGAGTCTTTCCATCGTTACGGCTACTCCGAGAAGGTGCTCAGTACAGATACGTTCTGAGATCCTCCTGTGGTCTTGCTGCTCGCGTGCTGAACGGGCGACATGGAGGATGACGATCGCATATCAATCACAATATGCGGCGACGGTGGATGCGGTACGGTTTTTCATAGAATCCATTACAGCTCGATAACCGTTGACTGAACGCGCACTGCACAGGTAAATCGTCAATAACGCTGCGGTTGGTGAAAAGCCAATGGACGCATGAGTAGGTCAACTCCAGGCTGGTAGTTGACATTTCACTGATCCGTCGTTACGCTCCAGATATGACCCTACGATTGGTAAAAGTACCGCCTAAAGCTTGCAATGTACCATCCTAATCGAACCGGCAGAGGACTCTTACTCCGTAACCCGAACGATCGATGGCAAATCCTACTTCCTCTCCCTTACCGACACCGCGGGACAAGAAGAGTATCGCGGTCTCTGGGCCGCTTCCAATCTACGGTCCGACGGTTTCCTCCTTGTATACGACATTACGGCCGCCTCCTCCCTCTCGACGCTAGACTACTTCCTCCAGATGATCGATATGGAATGCGACCACCGGCATGACAGTGGTGGTGTCCAGCCGGTAAAAATTGTCGCAGGCAACAAATCCGATCTGAAAGACGCCAGGGTGATTTCAAGTCGGCAAGGTTTAGAATTTGCTAGGTCGAGGGATTGCGGGTTCATGGAGACTAGTGCGAGGGAGATGGTTAATATCGAGGAAACGTTCGCTCGTATGTCGCCCCCCTTTCATTCGGCAACAAGAAGACAAAGATTGATTGACAGTTCAAATGTTCATTACAAATCAACAATAACCTACTGACAAATAATCTCAGTCATTGTACGCCGAGTCGTCGCTGCCCGCCGCCTTCACGCCTCTGGCGGCTCCTCCGCACCGGCTCGTTCAGAGGCGCTCTATGGCAACGCTCACTCTCGGACGCAACCACTCACACCATTGGGCGAAAAGCCTGGCGGTGCTGATTTTGCTGATCGGCAAGGCAGGAAGACGAAGCGAGGTGGATTCTGGGCGCAATTTAAGTGCTGGTAAGGTTTGCATTGGCATTCGTCTGGTCGCTTGCATGATACGGTGGGACGGCGCCATGCATGGTTTGGAAGGTCAATCTTGGGTTGCTTGGGTTGCTTGATACCTGCTCTCTATCAAAAGAGCTGCATGATTGCTTTTCTGCATTACTAATTCTTCGATGCACTTTTCTTGACTAATGTTAGAGGAAGAGATTTAAGAGGCTCTAGCTAGAAGCACACTATGCTCAGGAACGGACTTCAAGAATGTACGCTGTTGTTTAGTTGAAATGGGTAAAACAACAACTTCCGATAATTACTGCTCAAGAGACAGGCTTCAACGCATAGAAGTACCCATCTAATAAAGTTACTATAAGTATACTAGTTGTTCGATAGATCTCAGACGGGAGAGCGCAAGCAAAGACGTGGACCTCTGCATTGGAATGAAACAGGCAGGATTAAGAGGATCCTCAATCCTCGATCCTCGATGGATTGCATAAAGTGTAATTTCATGTACCTTTTATGCAGATGGCGCGCTACAAGATAGATCGACCTTAAGCGCGCCGCTAAGATGGAATCTGGGGAATATCTCGCCATTGTCCATTGAGGTAAAGTATGTGCACTGCGCATCGCAATGATGCAACATCACCCGATAGGTGAATCTCACAGTCGCTTTGGTTACTTCTGAGCCGAGCCTCTTCGGTCTTTGAAAGCAAGCATTAAGCAGAACGCGACACCAGCAAGCGATTGCCAGTATGGCAGACAACCCACTTCAGCGCTCTGGGTCTGCTCGATCCAACCATTCTCTAACGTCGCGAACTCCATCTATGCGTCTGGCACATAGTCCTAGCCCAAGTCATAGCCATCGACAGAGCTTTACCGATCAGATGCGCGGTCTACCACCGTCACCGCGTGCCAATCGACATCTCTCACTATCGCAAGCACAAATCCAGGACCTGGTGAACAACCCCCCAACCGCTGGCTCAGCTGACCCAGCTTTTGTGGGCAGAGATTGGCAGCACATAAGCGTTGGAGAATTAATCAATCCAGGAGATCTACACTTTGTTGAGCTAGACACGGGAGTGGAAGCTGCGACGAACGTGGGTGCTTATAGCCCTTGATCACATGGTCTCAATTCTTAACACGTATCACAGCTTCTCATAGACTCAAGCTCAGCCGTTCTCCTCGTTCGTTCAAGTCCGAAAGATCAAGCTGCTACCGCGACCTTCGACTACCGCGATCTGACCCAGTACCTCCTCTTCGCGACGGGCCAACTACACCCAGACGAAGAACGCCTTCCCTTCTACCAGAGCCTCGTCAGAAAAGCTCAGCAGGGCATTACAATCCCGATCCGTGAAGCCAAGAACCTAGGAAACGAGGAGCCTTTTGTTACCCTACCTCACAACGCAGACCTATCGAAGGCAGTAGAGATATTCGGCGGAGGAGTCCACCGTATTGTCATAGTCAAAGATGGCACTGATCATGTTGTGGGGATTCTGAGCCAATCTACATTGGTCAAGTTCTTGTGGGAGAACGGAGGATGCTTTCCCATAATCGACCAGCTTTACTCGCAGAACATCAAGGAGCTAGGCATCGGATCACAGCAGCTCATCTCGATAAAGTAAGCCTCGTCCGATACGACCCGCCACTGGTTCATCATTGTTTCCCTCTCCGTCATTGGATGTTTAGGAAGCTGCCATGGGGCCCGAATGTAGTAACTGACGTCTTGTGATAGTGGCGATAAGCCTCTCAAAGAAGCTCTGAAGCTTATGAACAATGAGGGTGTAAGCTCCCTCGCAGTCGTCGACACCCAATATAATGTGATTGGAAACATTTCCAGCATAGATGTCAAGGTGAATAATTCCATCTAACTGATGGGGCAGTCACACTCTGAGCTTTCAGCTAAATTGTTCATTAGCTCCTTACCAAATCGAGTTCGGCACCTCTATTGGATAATACCTGTATCCATTTCATTACAGTTATTCTTTCGACGCGCGGAATGGAAGATGGCCAAGATTCATTCCCAGTCTTCCATGTCAGTCCGCATTCCACACTCGCACATACGGTTGCAAAGCTGGTTGCCACTACAGCCCACAGGTACGTTGTTCTACTTCCATGTGACTGACTTCCTTGGGATCTTCCATAAAGTTGTCCTCCTATCACAAGATCACAGATTCTCCTGCGCGAACAGTCTAATAAACGCATAGGATGTGGATCACCACTCCGCCGTCACCATCACCTACTTCTTCACTCCCTTCGACGCCTGGTGCATCTTCAGCTTCTCTTACGAGTCACCCATTCGTACATCCAGCCCCATCAATAATGTTATCTCACTCTGCGGTCCCTCATGCTCCCTCGTCCGTCTCGTCCACCCCTCAAGCCCAACCTCCATTCCTCCCTCTCAGCACCACCCCCAGCGTCTCCGCTTCCACGCTACCCGGTGCTGCGATGTCTGGAAAATTGAGTGGCGTTGTTAGTCTTACGGACATCCTGAACCTCTTCGCTAGGGCTAGTGGACTGCACCCGGGCGACCTTGAAGAAGCTAGGAGGATGCGGAGGAGGAGTAGCAGTGGAAGTGTGTTCAGTGAGAGGAGCGGGAGAAGCATAAGCATAGACCGGCGATGAGAGGGAGATCAAGTGCTGTTGACAGTGAAACGAGAAGCTCATGAGTTCTGACTACAGCAAGGTTACCCAGGCACTGAGATGGCGGAGCTGGACTCTCCAGAGATTGGTGTGAGGCAGGGCTTATCACATATCTGGTCATGGAATCGTGTGCTGCGATTAGCGGGCTGCAGAAGCTTATATGGTCTTTTGAGCCACTCGAAGTAGTCAGAGAGGTGCATGGGAAAGCGAGGAAATGCAGCATCTCAAGCTGCAGCAGCTGTATAGATCTGTCATGGACAACAGTGCAAGCGTCAGATAGCGAAGCAGAACAAGAGCTGAGGTTGAGAGGATTCAGGTTCTGGTCCTTGATAATTACGGCAATGCTTCATGAAAGATATGAATAAAGTACTTTGATAGATACTACTTCCCTACTTGACCCACCACACTCAACCACCGAGATTGATGCTCCATTGAGACCAAAAAGCGGATAGCCTTGCATTGATCGGGGTGCCAAATGTACGATTGTGTAAAGGTTGAACATTTTGCTCCTCGGTTCCTGTTCGAAAATCTTTTGGTAACATTCACCAGTTAAGTGTCACGTGATGGGCGTGCTGTCTCCACGCGGTCAGGGCTTGGCGTTTGGCTGACTTTAATGTTAACACAACAAGCTCCTCGATACAATTATTATCAAGGACTTCAGTTGTCTCTATACGCATTGCAGTTTAGCCATCAACGCCTAGCACTCGAGCTCGATTCTCATCACCACCATATCAATCATGAGTGCTGTTGCTGTTGAGAATCCAGCCAGTGTCGTCGCGCCACACAAGAAGCAAGCTCCGTTCAACTCGATACCCAGTATAGATTCCTTGGAAGGTATCGGAAGTGACGACAGCGACGAGTATTCGACCCTGAAGAAGCTACAGAGACATCTGGAGTGTGTTCTTCTTATCCCCTTATGGAAATAAGCCGCTAGAGCTCTTCTAGGTACATCAATCTACAGGAGGAGTATATCAAAGATGAGCAGAGGTTCGTCTGCAGAAGCCCATAGCTTCTAATTTGTGCAGCCCTAATTCACTTGTAGGAGTCTCAAGCGAGAGCTGGTTCGAGCTCAGGAAGAGATTAAGCGAATACAGAGTGTTCCACTCGTGATCGGGCAGTTTATGGAGGCAATAGATCAGAAGTACTGGGCCTCTCTCAAATGAAAACTTAATGAGCTGACTATCTGGCCAGCACCGGCATTGTACAATCTTCAACAGGCTCCAATTATGTTGTTCGAATCCTCTCGACCCTTGACCGTGAAAAGCTCAAACCCTCGTCCTCTGTCGCTCTCCACCGTCACTCAAACTCTCTCGTGGACATACTACCACCTGAGGCGGACTCGTCTATAGCTATGCTTGGTGCCCACGAAAAGCCTGATGTCACATACGCGGACGTGGGTGGTTTGGACATGCAAAAGCAGGAGATTCGGGAAGCTGTAGAGCTGCCGCTCACTCACTTCGATCTTTATAAGCAGATTGGTTGGTCTGGAATTCTGGACGCCTCCAAACGCAATTGACAGTTGCTAATAGGTATCGATCCACCACGCGGTGTTTTGCTTTATGGACCTCCCGGTACTGGAAAGACTATGCTGGTAAAGGCCGTAGCGAACAGTACAACGGCCAACTTCATTCGGGTTGTCGGCTCGGAATTCGTTCAGAAATACCTCGGTGAAGGGCCACGTATGGTTCGAGACGTCTTCCGCATGGCGAGGGAAAATTCACCCGCTATCATCTTCATCGACGAGATCGATGCCATTGCCACCAAGCGATTCGACGCCCAAACCGGAGCAGACCGAGAAGTCCAGCGGATTCTGCTTGAGCTGCTGAATCAGATGGACGGTTTTGATCAGACAAGTAACGTCAAGGTCATCATGGCTACGAATCGTGCAGACACGTTGGATCCGGCGCTTCTCCGGCCAGGACGTCTAGATCGAAAGATCGAATTCCCTTCCCTGCGCGACCGAAGGGAGAGGCGGTTGATCTTTACCACAATCTCATCCAAGATGTCGCTGTCGCCAGAAGTAGACCTGGATTCACTCATCATCCGCAACGATCCGCTTTCGGGTGCCATCATTGCAGCCATTATGCAGGAAGCGGGTCTCAGAGCCGTAAGGAAGAATCGGTACAATATCATCCAATCAGACCTTGAAGACGCCTACTCGAGCCAAGTCAAAGGCGCGCAGGAAGCCGACAAGTAAGTGCTCGATCCGCTAAGTCTAGAGTTGTTCCGATGCTGATTACTGTCTAGGTTCGATTTCTACAAGTAGTTGATGCTCCTAGGGGCATTTTTCGTTTTCTCAAGCCGTGCTGCATTTTCAGCGGGTGGACCATGGTTTCAAGGTACTTGATGACTAAATAGCAATTCTTGAGAGACTTATAAATTCGATTAATGGTTGCTGTAACAAGAAGATGTGCACGTTTCCCTGATGAAAAGACGATTTCACGTGATGACAATATGAACGGGTTTGCCCATGATTCATATTAGAAGAGAGAATGCGCTGCTCAATCCGCGCGCTCAGAACAATGAGGCAGTAGGAGAAAGAGTGATGATCCCGCCATCTTCGGAAAGCCTCTTACAAGTGCACCTGGGACTTGGTCAGAATGCATCTCGCTCATGACCATGGATTGTCACGTGCCATTGCTTTGGTCTCGGTGGCTGATCGGTCCGGTCAATGCCAAGTGGCGTCGTCATGGGGGTGGCAGGCAACCGCCTAGTGTACTCCGTACTTGTACCAGCCATCCAGCGTCCTTCATCCTTCGACCGCAGCACTTCCATCAAGCTACGTATCCATCATATCTTTCTCAAGTGCAACATACAGAATATCGATACTGTTCGAATTTGAAGTCTGGTAAGGAGCTGCAACCATGAAGACTACCTTAGTTCTCGCCGCTGGCGCCCTGCTGGGCCTGGCGGAAGCTGGAATTCACAAAATGAAGCTACAGAAGGTTCCTCTATCGAAGCAACTTGTAAGTGATGGTGTGCAACTGCCAAGGTCATTCAATAACGCTTGGACTTTAGGAGTACGCCGACATTCCGATGCAGGCGAAGGCGCTGGGTCAAAAGTACATGGGCGTCCGGCCCCAAGCACACAGAGAGGAGATGTTCAGGGAGACATCCATCCACCTAGACAACGACAATCATCCAGTACCCGTTAGCAACTTCCTCAACGCTCAATACTTCTCCGAGATTGCTATTGGCACACCTGCACAAACATTCAAGGTGGTCCTCGATACTGGCTCGTCTAACCTCTGGGTTCCTTCGTCGGAATGCGGTTCTATCGCTTGCTATCTCCATACTAAGTACGACTCGTCATCATCTTCGACATACAAGAAGAACGGCTCAGACTTTGAGATCCGTTACGGTTCTGGCAGTCTCAGTGGCTTCGTTTCACAAGACACCGTACAGATTGGAGACATGAAGATAAAGAAGCAAGAGTTCGCCGAAGCCACCGCCGAGCCAGGTCTTGCTTTTGCTTTCGGTCGCTTCGATGGAATCATGGGTCTCGGCTACGATACCATTAGTGTGAACAAGATCGTGCCGCCTTTCTACAACATGATCAATCAGGAACTCCTCGATGAGCCAGTATTTGCGTTCTACCTGGGCAACACTGCAAATGGCGATAACGACGAGTCTGAAGCTGTCTTCGGCGGCATCGACAAGGACCACTACACCGGCAATATGACCAAGCTACCTCTCCGACGCAAGGCTTACTGGGAGGTCGACCTTGACGCCATCAGCTTCGGCGACCAGACCGCGGAACTCGACAACACGGGTGTCATCCTCGATACTGGAACCTCTTTGATCGCTCTTCCCTCTACTCTTGCCGAGCTTCTTAACAAGGAAATTGGCGCGAAGAAGGGCTACAACGGACAGTACAGTGTAGACTGCAAGAAGAGGGATGAGCTCCCAGACCTGTCTTTCACATTGACTGGTCATAATTTCACCATCGGTCCCTACGATTACATCCTCGAAGTCCAGGGTTCATGCATTTCATCCTTCTTTGGTACGTCCTAGGGTTCCCTTCTTTCACGCATTTGCAGTGGCTAACTGCTGTTAGGAATGGATCTTCCTGAGCCTATCGGTCCCCTTGCCATTCTGGGTGATGCTTTCTTGAGGAAGTGGTACTCAGTCTACGATCTTGGCAACAACAGCGTTAGCCTTGCCGCTGCCAAGCAGTAAGCCGCCAGGCATTTACATGCAAAGCTGAGCTTCAATGGGTTCAATGGCGGAATGGTGGTGTGGAAAGATAGGACGTTGGTCAGGCAGTCTACGTTGCGATGGGGGCACAGATTGGTTGTATCAGACACATGGAATAAGCTCTCGCATCAGGATTGGTATGGCGTTTGTACCGGCTCTGTGAGTGGCCTTTGAATAGTTGTGTACAGCTTAGGAACGGTGTATTCAGCAAATTTCATAAATTCTTGGACCGCGAACGCTAGTATACATCAATGATCGTGCTTCGCTGTCAGTGTGCCAGGGCTTTGCTTTCGTGACCGAAAAGCCAGGGTCTAAAGTAAAGTTCTACGGGGTGATGCAGCCTTGGTAGGGCTGATTGGGGTACCTCGATATTCGGAATGAGCCTGGCCCCCCTAAATTTTGAAAATCGCTTTTTCGTTTTCGACGTCGGATTGCAGAAATCATTATTTCTCAATACCAACGCCATCAATGTAGAATTTTCTGCTCTAGTATAGATTTACTGTATCTACGAATACTTCTACAATCTTTTTGTTTCTTAGATTAGCTTGAAGCATGACTTATGTGCATAATTGCGATGTTGAACGCTTCGCCTCGGCACGTTTTGAGCACCCTCCACCAAGCGTTTTCAAGCCCACCAAGCCCCCACCAAGATTCATTAAACACGCTCGCAGCTATACAAGATCGTATCTACAGTGCTCGAAAACTTACAGAAGCATATTGGCAAACTGTTAATTGTATCGTATTAGATTTTCTAACAATTTGGATCTATTGGTGTTGAGAAGTAAGGATTTCTGCAATCCGGAGTCGAAAACGAAAAAGTGATTTTCAAAATTTAGGGGGGCCAGGCTCATTTCGAATATCGAGGTATCCGCTTAAATCTTTTTGGACCAGTTCGGGGAAGCTTCATATTTTTCCTATCTATCACATGTGCCGGACAACCTCTCGATATGACGAAACTATGCTCATGGCTTACGAGAAGCTCTTGTGGAGCTTCGGTCATGCCATGGACGCTTATCGCTCCCCCTGTCAGCAGCTGATTTGAGTCTGGTGATTGCAGTCACGCTTCACCCAAGGGCTCTTTGCCTGTCGCTGCGGACTTGAACCATTGGATTCGAAGCTTGCCGTAGCTATGCCTTCCGAACATGACTCGAAAGAGAGAGTCAGACGAAAGCTTACAAAGAAGAGAAAGCCCCAGCGACACCCATCAGTTCAATATCCCGAAAGGCTCAAAGAGGGCGAGGATGCTCAAGAGGATGTCACCGCGGCCAAGGGCCAACCTGCGCAATACGCGAATCAGTCCGTGTTCTCGATGATCGCTGCAGCAGGCTCCAAAGTCGACTTCAATTCGCGATTCGACGATGAGAGTAGCGATAGCGATTACGAGCCAGAAACAGCAACGCCTGGTATCAAGAAACATGCCTCTACCATTCCTTCTTCGGAACATACGGCTAGCCAGCACGAGGATCATGTTAATAAAGCAGCGCAGCATAGGCATAAGCAGAAGTCGCATGAGCATGGTCTTCTGCGATCCCTGCCCAAGCTCAACCTTAGGACCACCAAGGAGAAAAACTACATGTCTCAAAGCAGTCTGCCAATATCCTCCGAACGATCTGCTTCTACTGAAAGCCAAAGAGGTGTTACGCCCCGAGACGCACCAGTCATGAGCCGGATGCTTGAAGCAGAAGCGCAGCTGGGTACATCTACAGAGCTCACTGCGTCTGAGAAGGAATCTTCGCAGGAACTGAAGAACGTGCAGCTAGGAGCGAGTAAAAGCAGTCTCGTCATTCGGCTCAAGGAGATATTTGGCTTCGTAACGGCGGAAGAGGTCATCTCTGGTCTGTTAAGCATGACTATTGTAATCTATCAATTAGCTGATAAGATATTAGAGTACCCCTGCTGGCTTTTACAAAGCGTATTGCTTCAAGGATATATGTATATCACACAACATCATATTTGTTTCTACGCGTACCTACCGAAGAAATCTGTAAGCCACCGCCTATGTATGCAGATCTTTCAAGGCTCATGACCTCCAAGAACTTGATCGCAAAGTCCGGATACCTCGCCAAAAGAGGGAAACAGAACCCGAAATTCAATCGCTACTGGTTCACTCTTAAAGGAGACGTACTCTCATACTATGCCGACCCCGCAAACCTTTATTTTCCGAGTGGAAATATCGATCTACGATATGGCATTTCGGCGGCGCTCTATGAGCACAAGGAGAAGGGCAAAGATGTGACGAGCTTCTCAGTCGTTACTCATCAACGGACGTATCACCTGAAAGCGGACAGTCATGCAAGTGCCAAAGAATGGGTCAAGACATTGCAGAAGGTAATCTTTCGATCGCACAATGACGGAGACAGTGTCAAGATATCTCTGCCGGTCGAGAACGTCATCGACATTGAAGAAAGTCCAGTCATTGAGTTCGCAGAGACTCTCAAGATACGCGTTGTGGATAGTGACGAAACATATGCTATCGACGAGGTAAGCTCATTCCAACTTACATCTTTGCTAGAACCTCATTTGGCGATAGTATTTCTTCTCCTTTTTCAGTTTTGGGCGAGATGCGTTAGATGTGTTGAGAACCATGGTCGACGATACAGCGGCTCAGAAGATCCCTTCAGGCTATCTGTCTCCTGCACATGGGGACGATGAGTACTCACGTTCCCGAAACAATTCTCGAGGACCAAGGAGATCACTGGACGTGAGATCTGACAGCCCACGGGAACCGGGAACACCAACGCTCCACGAGCCTGTTCGTGCTACGTTGGCGCCAGCATCGCTCCGTGGTAGTGGTCGAGCGAGTCCTCGTCCCAGTGGAGAATTGGGTAGAGAAAGTGTTGACAGAAGTCGGATGAGTGTGGATCTCTCGAAGGAGCTTTCTCGTGTTAGCTTTGACCAAGGACGAAGGAGTGTTAGTACGAGCCGTATGATATCGGCGCGGAAGCCACTGCCAGACACAACGGCCTCGCCCCCGAAGTTGCAAGGTTCTTCGGATTCATACGTTCACTCGTTAGAGCAAGGTACTGAGTCATCGGCGGCCGATTATTCACATACAGAAACCGATGCAAGTGGAAGTCAGATCCTCAACCGTAGCGATGTCTTCCATTCACCGACAATCCAACGGCTTGAGCGTCCTGCAGGCCAACCACGCCGCCGGTCTGAAGATACTACGCGCACTGATTCGATGCAGACTGATATAAAAGCGCATTTTCCCTCCAGGGCTCACACGCAACGCCAAACGCGAAAAGACCGGCAGGAACTTCTAGGAGTCGATGATGACAGGCAGCTACAACAATTAAGCTCTTCTCCAACCCTGCAGCAACTGGTGAAAGCGGGAGCATACCCGCTTCAACGGGCTGCGGGTTTTGCAGGCTACTTACGCAACCATTCGAAGCGTATGAGCAACCTGCTTGCAACTGAATCTATGGGCTACGTCGAAAAGGTTTCTGGTATGTGGGCTGGCGGTCATAAACACTACAGCGGCGCTGGAGGGAAATCGCCCGAAGAACAACTCGGAGATCCCGATGAAGACGAGGACGCTGCCGGGTACGGCGAGCGATTCAGAGCGCACTTTGCGCTTCCTCCAAACGAGAAACTACAGGCCACCTACTTTGGGTATCTTCACCGTGTGCTTCCACTATATGGCAAGGTCTATGTCAGCAATAGGAAGTTCTGCTTTCGAAGTCTTCTACCGGGTACTAGGACTAAGATGGTACTTCCGCTGAAGGATATCGAGAACGTTGATAAGGAAAAGGGTTTTCGATTCGGCTACTCGGGACTGGTCATCGTCATTCGCGGACACGAAGAGCTTTTCTTTGAGTTTGGCCAAAGCGAGGTGCGAGACGACTGCGCTGTCACACTACTGAACAATCTGGAATCGATGAGATATCTGCAGGAGTCTGGTCTCTTGATGCAAGAGGACAAAGCGGAAGCCGATGCAGCAAAAGCCGAGCACCAGATGTTGCAACAAGCCCGGAAGGAGGGTTATGACGAGCACGAGGTCAACATTCCTAATACCGTGGATGAGCCAGCACATCCGGAGCAAACACCCCCCATACTCTTCGACGACCCCCGAGCCTCTATCCTTAACTTCAAGCCTACGGAATCTCTTCGGATCACCTGCCTCACGATCGGCTCGAGAGGAGATGTCCAGCCTTACATAGCGCTATGCAAAGGCCTTCTCGCCGAAGGCCACCGACCTAAGATCGCCACCCATCGAGAGTTCGAGCCATGGGTCAGAAAACATGGCATAGACTTCGCACCCGTCGAAGGCGACCCCGCCGAGCTCATGCGAATCTGTGTCGAGAACGGCATGTTCACATACTCCTTCCTCAGAGAAGCCTCCGTCAAATTTCGCGGCTGGATCGACGAGCTTCTCGCCTCCGCCTGGCACGCCTGCCAAGATACCGACCTCCTCATCGAAAGCCCAAGCGCCATGGCAGGCATCCACATCGCGGAGGCTCTTCGAGTGCCCTACTTCCGCGCTTTCACCATGCCCTGGACCCGCACGCGCGCGTACCCTCATGCCTTCGCCGTCCCCGAACACAAAATGGGCGGCGCGTACAACTACATCACGTACGTCATGTTCGACAACGTCTTCTGGAAAGCCATCGCCGGGCAAGTGAACCGCTGGCGCAAGGAGCAGCTCCACCTGCGCAGCACCAACCTCGACAAGATGCAGCCCAACAAAGTCCCCTTCCTCTACAACTTCAGCCCCAGCGTCGTCGTGCCCCCCCTCGACTACAGCGACTGGATCCGCGTCACAGGCTACTGGTTCCTCGACGAAGCCTCCTCCTGGACGCCGCCCCCGGAACTCACCGCCTTCATCTCCCAGGCGCGTTCCGACGGCAAGAAGATCGTCTACATCGGCTTCGGCTCCATCGTCGTCTCCGACCCCGCCGCCCTCACTAAGACCGTCGTCGAGTCCGTCCTCAAAGCCGACGTCCGCTGCATCCTCTCCAAAGGCTGGTCCGACCGCCTCGGCAACGCCGACGCCGCCGTCCCCGAAGTCCCTCTCCCACCAGAAATCCATCAGATCAAATCCGCGCCGCATGACTGGCTCTTCCGCCAAATTGACGCCGCGGCTCATCATGGTGGGGCGGGCACGACGGGCGCCAGCTTGCGAGCGGGGATTCCTACGATCGTGAAGCCATTCTTTGGGGATCAATTCTTCTTTGGCTCGCGAATCGAGGATCTGGGCGTAGGGATCAGCATGAAAAAGCTGAACGTCACCGTCTTCTCGAGAGCGCTATGGGAGGCAACGCATAGTGAGCGCATGGTCGTGAAGGCCAAAGTCTTGGGGGAGCAGATCCGCAAGGTACTTCCTTCCTCCCTCTTCCCCCTTCCCTTTTCCCCTTCCCCCTTCCCCCTTCCCCCTTCCCCCCTCCCCCCTCCCCCTCCTCTCGCACCAAACCCCAACTAACCCCCCACCAACAGGAAAACGGCGTCGCAACCGCCATCCAAGCCCTCTACCGGGACATGGAGTACGCCAAGACGCTGATCAAGCACCGCGCCCACAGCACCGACACCATCGACGACCCGGCCGCGGACGAGGAGAGCTGGACGTTCATCGGCGACGAGGCGGACCCGGAGCTGGCGCGAAGGATCGCGGAGTGGGAACCTATGGC
>JAABUS010006810.1_pt1 | contig 13564 bp, 22 predicted proteins | sample 5560161 | NCBI WGS metagenome assembly JAABUS01 (sample SAMN10711885, study PRJNA513376) | rock metagenome | isolation source: Antarctica rocks | place: Antarctica: Victoria Land, Trio Nunatak nord | collected 2016-01-04 | reverse complement strand
TCGCGACGCTCAAGCAGTCCTTCGGGATGGCTGGCACCCTGGCGAAGACGCTCACCGGACTGGCAATCAGAGTCACGGCTAAGCTCACCGCCTACACCTACGGCCTCTATGTCAACCGTCACTTGGGCAGACCGCAGGGGCGCGTCAAGGAGTTGTGGGCCTGACATCCTCGCAACACTCATCTAGCTTCGCTACGAGCGGCCGCGCCCGAACAAGTGAGACAATACCGGCGGCTGGCTTCGCCTGGCTTCGCCTCGGGGGCTATACTGGCTTTCACTGGGAGTTGGCGAGGGAAGGAAGGGACTTTGTGAATCTGAAGGAGAGGGCGCTGGCGGGAGTGCTCGGCGGGGTTGCGGCGACGCTCGTCCTGTCGGGGTTGCGCGAGGCCTTGACGAGGGTAGGGCTGGTCTTCGAGACCGCCCCGATGCAGGTCGTGGATCGTATTGAGGAACTCGGCCTCGTCGGGGATCTCTCGCCCGGGAGGCGACGCCTTCTGACAGTCGCCGCCCACTTCGCCTACGGCACGGGGGCCGGAACGGCCTTCGGTTTCCTGCGCCGGGAGAGGGGCGGGCCGGTGGAAGAGGCCGCCGTTGGCGCGGCGCTGGGGCTGCTCGTCTGGGGAGCGGGGTGGGCCAGCTGGCTGCCACTCGCCGGCGTCCACCGAGCGCCCTGGACCGAGCGCACGCCAAAGGTCCTGCTCCCCGTGTTGGACCACGCGGTCTTCGGGGCCGCGTGGGGGCTGGCGAACTGGGCGGTCGGTGGGCGCGAGAGGGGCGACTAGACAAGCTGGACGCGTGAGTGCGGCCGCCGTAGACACACCCGAGCCCACTTTGGGTTGCATCCTCCAACCTCGGGAATCGATCTCTGCAACCTCATTAGCGCGGCGACAATAGTCGACCGGTCGACTATTCTGTTTCTCTCTCACATAGTCAGGCTCGAAAACAGACACAGACTATCCCCTTAGTGGTGCTATTAAATCCAGTTTCCCTCTCACATAGTTAGACTCGAAACCCATCCGCTCATGGCAAAGGCCGGAGCCCCGACAGAGCCAGAGAGGAGATTCATGCTGCCAGCGTAAGGAGGTATCGCGAGAGGCGCCGCAAGGAAATACGAGCTGAGTGGTACTGCTACTTCTGCCGTATAGCGGACAGCTTACGAGCGAGAGCTGAGGAGTACGACCAGAGAGCGGAAGCATTGATTGAAGAAGATCAACCGAAAGGACAAGCATGAGCGAACCGATCACCACGAACGAGGAGACCTACCAACAGATGCAAGAATCCTCACCAGACGAGGCGCGGGCTCTCTGGAAGGCGGCCGACCGGGAGAAGGCGCAGCTCCAGGAACTTTACCGCGACCTGAAGAACGGGCGAGTGAATAGATATGCTCCAGGGTGTAGACTGCCAAGAGTAATGTGGTTCTTTGTTATTAAGGTGCCGCCGGAGCAAGGCTCGGGGGAATACGGAGGGTTCCTTTGTATGCCGACCCAACCCGACACTTCGGGCCAACCCACAAAGGCGGGACTATGCGTTTTCGACAGCGAGGATGACGCACAGCGATTTATCGACTGGCAGGAACCCGACTCCGAGTACGAGCCAACACCACTAGAAGACCACTCGATAGCACTGATCGTAGACAATGAAGAAGTGGGCACACCGGAGTGTATTTTCTACATTGGTGAGTATCGAGACGGCGAAGAAGTAGGAGCGGATCCACTAAGCAGTGATGAGTTCCTGCGAACTATTGAGGAAGGCTAAAGTTCTCGACTAACCTATGCGTGTACACCCCCCGGATAGGCTAACCCCGCAACGGTTGCGAGGTTAGGGTTATCTGTCAAGGTAACTCTTGTAGAAACTCTCCGGTCCCTCCGATAGCGCGTCCATAGTCTCCTCTATCTGCCGCTCGTGAGCCGCATTCAGCACCGTACAGAGGATCTTCTCCATACGTACCCACATCTCCCACCCCACACGTTTCTGTTCCTCGGTAGCTCTACTCCTCCAGATGCAAGGGTCATAGTGCTCATGCCAGCCGGTCATGTCCCAGAGCGCATAGCGCACACCTTCGATACCCTCCGTGCGGAGCACCTCCACGAGGCCGGGTATGCACTCCCGCTCTATCTCACCGAGGGTCTTTAGGTGTGGGCTGTCGCTCATTACCGTGTTCCTGTCTAAAACGAATCTTCACAGGCTTGACCGTTATGGTTCGTGTCCAGCCCGTCCGGGTCTCCAGGCTGCATGTAGGATTGCGCTTCGGCCTGCGAACTAAAGTCGCTGCAATTGTACCCTCCGTCTGCCCCGGTCGGGACAGGTGCGGAAGGATCGGCCACGGGCGGGGAAGTGGTGGCCGGCGTTGGTTGTGCCGGAACGGGTGCGGGAGAGGATGGCGCGCACCCAGCGGAGCCCTCTCCTATGCCGTTGCCCCGGTCGGTGAGCTGGCATTGCTCCGCTAGAGTCAATCCCCAAATCCCGAGAGCGGCCAGTTTGGCCGTTTCTTGGTCTTTGGTGAATCGGCTGGCGTACTTTGTGTTCGGCGGGTAGGGGTAAGCCTGGGCATAGCCTTTTTCCACCAGGTCCTCGTTGAACATATCATTCTCCGAGAGATAGACGTATGCCAGTAGCCGCCCGTACTGGTCCGTCGATTCCTCTCCAACCTCAATCCCAACCTGCTTACCTTCCAGAGTAGACGTAGCGAAGTCTGAAGCCTCCGGGCCGTAGGGCTGCACGGGCTTACCGGGGTAGTGCGTCTCCGGTGTGTCTATGCCAATGAGCCTAATCTCGTCATTGCCGTTCACCGTAGGCGATATGTATATGGTGTCCCCGTCTACGACTCGCGTCACAGTAACTCTGGCATCGTAGGTGCTGGCAGATTTCTGCTTCGGTTGAGGCTTCGGTTGAGGCTTCGGTTTGGGTTTCGGCGCCGGTTTCGGTTCTGGCTTGGGCTTGGGTTTAGGCTTCGGCTCTGGTTTGGCGACAGCTTTCTCAGTCTTCTCCGTCTTCTCCGCCTTCGTCTTCTCCGGCCTAGCTTTGGTGGCCTCTGTCTTTTCCGTAGTTGGTTCGGGAGCCGTTTGCGCCTGCTTTGGTGGCTTAGTCTCCTTACTTGTCTGGTCCGTCGAAGGGCCGTAAAGAGCGTTGGAGACACCGCTTGCAAGGACCAGTGCGACCAGCGAACAGAGAAGGAAGATTCCTGGTCCGCGAAACGGGCGCTGTCTGAAAGCCTTGTAGAGGACCACCACCAGACTGACTAGCAACGCCAAGCCCGACAGCGGGACCATCAGGGGACTAATCACTACAAAGAGCAACACGGCGCAGGCAATTGCTAGCACCTTTTTGACGGTTGTCAGACCACCGAACCATGCCCGGATACGCTCCATATGTTCCCTTGCCGTTAGTGCCTTGCTCTACGGTATGTAGTGCTGATTAGATCAATCTTAAAAGAACTTTAGCGCAAACGGAAGACCGGGACCTCAAAGGACTACTAGATGCCAGCGTTAAAACTCAGGAGTCAGAAGATAATCCACGATCTGAAGTAGGATCGTGGATCCTACAAGCAGCGCCAGCCCCGCCACAAGCATGAGCCTTCGAGTCCGACCCGGTGCCAACTCTCTCAGAGCCCAACCGCGCGGCGCTTTCTCCGCAAGAGCGGCGACGGCCACCAGAGAAGCTCCCCCAACCCATCCTATAGCCACGAGTGCCGCTGCCAGGATTGTAAGGACGTTGCTCATGCTTCACATCTTACCGGCAAGTGCTTCTCTGTACCGTCCTCCGCTTCTGGTAAAGCGGAAGGCCAGAGGCTTGAAGGTTCCCAGCCTGCTTCAATATTTCTCAACAAGTGGCTACTCCAAGACAAACATACTCGTTTCAATCCACACGCTCTCAGGCTACGTTTCCATGCCAAGCCGAGCGAGAGACGCTCCGAGATCGAACCTGTGTCGATGAAACTGGACAAGAATCCTCAGAAAAAATGTTGCAGCTAGTCGTTGAGGTTGTTATCTTGAGTACGTTTTCCGGATGATTCCTTGAGAGGGAGGTAATAGGTGCGAGTGTGGTCGGTTGTATCGGTATCTTTGCTTGTAGGTGTACTTATGGTAGCCATCGCGGCCACGACCGACGTGCAGAGGATCTCCCCGCGGCCAGCGGAGGCGGCACCGGCAGTAACGGTTACGGTGCGGTGTACGACCAACCCGGAGACCACCTACGTCGCCAACAACACGGGGAGCACCATCACGCTAAGGAAGATAGGCTCCATCTACCAGCCGCGCACTAACGAGCCCTTCAGGATTGGAGTTCGGCTACGCGCCCATCGGGCAATTACCTTCGAGAGCGGCTACGCAGCCGATTCCAACGTGCTCACGCGGCAGTACATCTACAACAACGATGTGGGCAGTAGTGAGGGCGCGAGGGTAGCCACCTCTATTGGGCGCTTCGCGGATCGCTGCTAACGAATCCTAGATCACCTTGTGTTTGCTTGGAGGAAACGTCGTATGAGGCAGGCAACCGTTGTAATTGCATTGCTGATGTTGATTGCGATAGCGAATGCGTGCAGCTCCGAGGACCGTGGCCCAGTGGATACTGGTAAGAAGGTTTCTATGGATGCCAGTAAGAAGGTCTCGGAACCAACAGCGTCGACTGCTGCACCTCCCAAGACGACCGCGCGGTCCATCACGCATGCATCGAGTGCAAGCGCAAACTCCGACCTCAATGTGGGTGACACGGCGAGTACGAAATCGGGTAACAAGCTGACCGTCTATTCGTACGAGTCACCCATACCTCCTCCTGACGAGTACACGAAGCCCGAACCCGGCAAAGAATTTGCGGCTATCGATGTCGAGGGGTGCGCCACCCCAAGTAAATCTGCTGGATTCAATCCATTCGATTTTACTTTGCAAATGCCTGATAACACCCGCTTAGAGGCGGACATAGCAGTTAAGGAACCAGCCTTGAACGACACTACGCTCACACCCGGTGACTGCGTAAGAGGTTGGATCACCTTCCAAACGCCTCAAGGTGAGAGGCCAAAGTTCATTATCTTCACAGGATCGTCAATCATCAAGTGGACAGTCCAGGATGCAGAGCAGGCCAGCAACCAGCCGAGTAGCCCATCATCACAAGCTACCTCTCAAGGACAATCCACATCCACTGTAGCCTCCTCTGTGGATTCATTCGTCTCCTCCTACTACGAGGCTGTAGGCCGTGAGGACTGGTCGACCACTTACTTCATGCTCGATTCAGAATCTCAGGCCGTCTTCACCGAGGATGAGTGGATTCAGAAACAGATTGCCCGTAACACCGCGGCTTCTCCACCGCCACTAGCAAGCGCCGCAGTCAACAGCACTACTCAGCTAGGAACTGACCAGAGTGCCAACGTCACCCTCAGCTACGACGATGGGAGCCAGGAGACCATTGACATAGTGGTACGCTCGGAAGGCGGGGACTATAAACGTCACCTTACCGCCGATGAGATAACGTTTCTACAAAATCTGTAATCGGCAAGGCCACTTCATACCAAAGACCGGAGTCCTAATCGGGGCCCTGGCCCTTGTCTTCGCTAGTTACAGGTGGTGGTGAGGGTAGCGCAAGCCCGCCTCCTCCTCCAACGCCAGCGCGTAAGAAAGCTGCCGCGCGATTGACTCCCGCTCTTTCTCCAGCATCTCCACAAGCCACTGAGCGCCTTCCTCGAAAGCCAGGCGCCAGGCGACCTTCGGGAGGAACGCCTCTAAGACCGAGTGGGTCTACGGGTTCAAGGTGGCACTGGTGGTCGACCCGAAGGGAGTGGTAAGCGCCTTCTTTCTGGCTACGGCAGCCTTCGACGAGCGGCCCATAGGCGACGCCCTCATAGCCCGCGACCGCCGGGTCTGGTCGAAGGAGGATCGCCAATGGGCCGCCGGCAAGCGCCAGATCATAGAGGGAGTGATCTGCCAGCTCAAGGACTTCTTCGGCCTGGAGCGCCACCGAGCCAAGACCCTCGCCGGGCTGCTGGCGCGCCTTGCGGCCAAGGTTGCAGCATACACCTGTGGACAAAGGATCAACGACTCCCTCGGTCGACCGCTCCGCCACCTGGCAGACCTACTGATCTAGCTCATTGCACATCAGTCGTCTTAGGGGATCGGTCGTGATAGTCGAGCGCCGGACTGCCAATAGGCGCACGAGCACGCCGAAGACCAGCACGGCGATCAGGACGTCGAACAGGATGAGGATGCCGACCAGGAATGGTAGCCCTGGCGCCACGGCGACCGTGGCTAGGAAGATCCCATTCTCCACGGTCAAAAGCCCAATGAGCTGAGAGATCGTGTTCAGGCGCGTGATCATGAAGAAGAACCCGATAAGCACCACCGCCAGTCCGGTCGAGAAGGTGCTCTGAGGCAGCAGAGGACCGGGGAGAGGCAGCTTGAGCCCGGCGGCGTAGGTGATACCGGTTAGAACCACCGCCGCAAGTAGTGAGGAGGGAACCTTCACCGCCAGCGGCACCTTCACCTCCACGTGCTCGTCCAGGCCCTGCGTGAGCCGCAGGATGATAATGGGCACCAGAATGACCTTGCCGACTACGGTGATCGCCGCGAGCGCGTAGAGTTCCGGATTTCCGGTCAGGATGCCCGCCACCACCGAGAAGGCCGCGACGAAAAACGACTCGAAGGCGTACAGTGAGGTCTGCCCGTGTATGGCCTGCGAGCGCAACAGACCGAACTGCATCAAAATGACCAGGACCGCGGAGAGGCTCCCGGCGGCCTCCAGGATACCCACCCCACTTACCTCCCAGGTAGAACGTGACTATCGCCAGCACCGAGAGGATAAACCCGGCCCCCATGAACTCCGGTATCTTGAAGAGCCTGAGCTTGGCGAAGGATGACTCTATCCCGACCACCACGGCGGCGACCACCGCCATTTTCGCCAGGAGCAACACAAGGGCGAGGAGTACGCTGAAGGGATGTCCGTCCGCGGCGAGCCCCCACGGGAACACTAGAACGTTCACAAAGACCGTGTAAAGGAGGAACTGCTTCATGGCGGAGCCCCATTTCAGAAGCGCCATCTCTGGTCCGGCATGCTCGAAGATGCGTGCCTCGTCGATCATGCCGAACTCTAGAGTGGACGAGGAACTCTCTATGGGGATACGCCCCGTATCGACCAGGAGCACCAGGAAGAAGGCGGCCATCGCCGTAACGTGGCTTGCGGAGAAGACCGTGGCCCACGAGTCTCTGAGGGTCTCTCCCATAACGTAGGGTAGGTCCGTCTTGCTGATGAGCGCCACGCTGAAGAACACGAAGATGAGTGTCGGCTCCACCAGGACCATCACCATCATCGTCCGGCTGGCTCCGATACCCGCGTAAGGGCTCCCCGAGTCGAGGCCCGCCAGGGCGACGAAGAAACCAGCCAGCGCGAACAGGAACGCCCCGCCCAGGATGTCGCCCATGTATCCGAGTGGAAGCGGGAAGCTGGTGAGTACGGGGATCAACATCGCGATGGTCACGTAGCTGGCGAATGCGACGTACGGAGCAAGGAAGTAAACCCAAGAGGCATCCTCCGGGACCGAGCGTCCCTTGCGCAGCATCTTCCAGATGTCGTAGTAGGGCTGGAAGACGCTCGGTCCCTTCCGGGCCTGGAGCAAGGCCTCGGCCCTGGAGATAACCCCGGTAACCAGGGGAGAGAAGATCAGGAGGGTCAGCACTTGAAGCAGCTGAAGCACAACCGGCGGCAGCATGGCTAGACCGCTCGCTTGCGCACAGGTTCCAGGGCCGCGAGTTCGCTCAGGTAGCAAACCTCGCAGACTAACTCGAGCCGCGTCATAGACCCGCTTGGCGGGGCGGCAATCGCCATGGGCCTCCGGGGCGCGCGATGCACGAGCCGAAAAATGTGCTCCCGGCACACGAATGTCCCGCAACGGCAACAGACCGCCACCGGGGGCCGCCCTTGCGTGTCGCAGAGGTAGCACTGGCCGAACATCACACCGTCTCCGTACACCGGTTCCGCCGCATCAATTCGAGCTCCTGTCCTCGCTGTCATACCGGCCTGCGAAACAGGAGCAGAAAAGCAAAAAGCTCCTACTCCCGTCTAACCGGGGTAGAAGCCATTAGCACAGAGTGCGATTATGCGGCGAGCTTCATCGCCTCAAACTTTCAGATAGCCTATGTATTCTAACCCGACTCCCGCTGTCCTTGCAACCGTAATGTTACATACGTGTCTATCGGCGTCGCGCGGTTTTGTGGAGAGTGGAGGCCTTTGTGCAGACTATCTTCTTGGCCGGCCGTCTTTTGGGATTGCTGATAGTATGTTATTAGCGCGATGGAGTTCGCGCGGCGACACTAGGTCGCCGAACCGCTCGACGATGAGGCTAATGGCTCCTATGCACCGGTTGACCCGGAAAGGAGCGCGGGGTCTCATTGGACGCCTGGAATAGCCGTACCGACGCGGATCTACTCGGCGGCGCCGCAGAACTGGGCGAGGATCTTCTCGCTGCGGCGAAGCTGCTTCAGCAAGCCATCTCCACACCTTCTCTCTCGAAGATGAACGAGAACTTGAAGCATGCGCGCACTCTAGACGACGCTTCGAACGAGACGGCCCGGGGCGTGTTTCGGAGTCTCGGCTCCGGTGAGGGTTCGATGCCGCTATCCGCTCTACAGATCACGACACTGCTGCGGTACCTCGACGGTGCCATGGACGTCCTAGAGGAAGCTGCCGGCTTCTTGCAAGCTTATGCCATCCATCAACGTACCGACCAGGCGCTGAAGCTGGCGTCGTTCCTGGTACGTGCGGCCGAAGGGCTTCTGCGCTGCGTGAGCAGTTTGGGTGACGGCCAGGATATAAGCGGCCGCATCTGGGCGATGGCCGCAATCGAAGACGAGGCCGACGAACTCTACTGGGCAGCGCTGGGGGCCTTGATGACCTTCGGGAGCGATCCCTTCCACGCCATGCACCTGAAGGACATCTACGACAGCCTGGAAGCGGCCATAGACCGCTGCGAGGAGGCGGCGCATCTGGACGGCCTCGGGCTGAGGGACGCTTCCTGCGTCGGAGAGCCCGAGCAATGAACCTCTACTGCCCACGATGTTGGGGGATCAACGAGTGGGGCGGCGAGGTATGCGACAGATGCGGAGCTCCGATGCGCGGTCCTGAGGAAGAGACCTACACGCAGAAGCTGATCTGGGCGCTCCACCACCCAGAAGCCGCTACGGCTCTTCGGGCCGCGACCATCTTGGGAGATCTGAGGGCCCCGGAAGCGACGGACGCTCTGATAGAGGTTCTGGACGCGTCAGCGAAGGATCCCTACCTCGTTGCCGCTGCAGCTCGTGGCCTGGGCACCATAGGAGATCCGGAATCCCGCACGGCGCTAATTACAGCATTGGCGTGTGGGCCGGTAGCAGTTCGCCTGGCGGCGGTGGAGGCCCTGGAGAAGCTCGGACCGAATGAGAAGTCGGTTGAAGCGTTGCGCCGGGCTATGGAAGATCGCAGCGAACGGGTGGGCGACTCCGCCACTCAGGTGTTGGCGGCTTGGGGAAGTTAGTGAGGCCGTGACTCTCGCGCAGATCCTCTTGTTCTGCTCCAGCGCGCTTTTCGCGTGGAGCATGGGGAGCCACTACACAGGCTCTGTAATGGGCACCGCTTACGGCTCGGGTGTACTCTCTTTGCGCAGAGCTCTAATGCTCGCGGCGGTGTTCACCTTGATCGGCAGCGTGTCGGCCAGCATCAACGTGGTCGATACGTACGCAAATGTCGTCAGCCAGGCACCAGCGATTGACGTAGCGGCGGCGCAACTGGCGGCCGCCGTGGTGACGACCATCTCCACCTACTTAAAGCTGCCAACCTCGACCATCCAGATCTACGCCTTCTCACTCCTGGGAGTGGTACTGGTGGGAGGCCTGCCCATACACGGAGCCAGCTTCAGCCTCATTATACTCGGCTGGATAGCTGGCCCGCTCGTTGCTCTCGCTCTAGGCTTCCTCCTGGCCAAGCTCGGCCTGGGTATCGCGCGGAAGGGAAGCAAAGTGCTTGCATGGTTCTTGATCGCCGTGGCGATCTATAGCTCATTCATCCTGGGCTCTAACGATGTGAGCAACGCCGCCTCTTCACTGGTAACGGCTGGCATGCTCTCGCCGCGGCTGGCCGGATTGTGGGGTGGCTTCTTCATGGCATTGGGTGTGCTTACCTGGGGACAGCGGCTCCTAGGACGCATCGGCCACGATATTCTGCCACTCGATGTTCCACTGGCGGGTACGGCCCAACTTTCCAAAGCCATATCTCTATCGGTTATCAACGCTTTCGGATACAACGCCTCCATAAACCAGACCATAGTTGGAGGCCTGGTCGGAGTAGGTAGCGCGGTAGCTAGAGATAAGCTCGACCGCAAGGTGCTGCGCAACATCGTACTGAACTGGACCCTGAGTCCGCTGCTGGGGTTGCGCTCGGCGGCGTTGGCGAGCCTGACTCTCCATATCGCGGTCGGTGGTTGAGGAAATAGCGTCCGAGGTTTTGCCCAAAACCGAATGGAGGTGGAGCGAAAAGATGTTGCGTTTACGGCGGGTAGTGCTTGACGTAGACAAGCCAATAAAGGAGCCGTCGATGTTCGCCCTGGCGGATGCGCTGGACGAGGTCGAGGGTGTGGCGGCGATCAACATGACCGTCAACGAGATAGACATAGACGTCATGGAGCTGATGGTCGTGATCGAGGGCGACGGTTTCGACTTCGCCGGCGTAGAGAAAGCCATCTACGACGCGGGCGCGGTCCTTCACAGCGTGGATCAGATAGTCTCGGGCAGCCGCCTGGTCGAGATGACTGATACTCCGATGAGCTGATCTACAGATGAGCCGGATACTGGATGCTCGCTATGCCGTCCTCGGCCTGATAGACGGCATCATCATAGCTCTCGGGCTGGGCGCGAAGATCATCTTCGCCTCGCGGGTGTCGGGGGAGATCGGCAACGTAATCCTGTACGCCGGGGTCTTCGCCGCAGTCACCAACCTGACCACCTCTTTCTTTACGGAGTTACATCAGGCGCGCGTTGACCTGCTGGAGGTGGAGCGCAAGATGGTGATCTCCGAGAGGGGGCGATTCCTGCGAACGGCCCTCCACCGGGCCGGACAGAGACGGGCTCTGATCCGCGCCCTGAACTTCTCCGTCACCGCCTTCGTCGGCGCCTCCATACCCCTGCTACCGGTCCTCTTTCTGCGGCGTGAGCCGCTCGTCGGGTTACTTGTACCCTTGATCTCGCTCTTTGCTCTTGGGCTTTATCTAGGACACAAAGGAGCCGGGAGACCGGTCTTCTGGGCGTCGGGGATGACCATAGCGCGGGTGGCCGTGATTGTAGTCGGGAGGTTCTTCCCGGCGTGATCTTCTCCGTCGGCATAGCTCTACCGTCTGCGCACCGTGATAGGTCAAGCGCACTCGCGTCTCCGGAGTCCCCTGCGGGTCTCCGTGCCGGACGAACGCGAGGTTCTGAGTTCACAGCGGGAGCCCGAGGCAGGGAGCCACCCCGCTGGAGCCCGCGAAGGACACATTCGGTCGATTGGTCATACTCCGATAGCTGAGAAAGGAGAGATTTTGGAGCCTGCAAAGAGGATAACGGTCTTTATAGGGGAGGATGCGCGCTTTCGAGGACGGCCTCTATTCGAGGTGCTCGTCCTGGCCGCCAAGGAGCAAGGCCTCGTCGGGGCCACGGTCTTTAAGGGCTTCATGGGCTACAGAGCGAACTCCGGAGTCGCGACCGCTAAGATCCTGCGCCTGGCGGAGAACCTGCCGGTTGTCGTGGAGATGATCGGTGATGAGGAGCGGGTGCAAAGCTTTCTGCCTTTCCTGAGCCGGGTGGTCAAAGACGGTGTGATCGCCTGCTCGGACGTGGCATTGGAACAGGTAGGGGCAGAGTAAGTCTTGGCCTTCACCCGTGCGACCCGCGCGAGGATCTACCTGAGGGATTCCGCCGCCTTCGAAGGGCGTCCGGCCCACGCCCTGATAGCCGAGGCTTTCAGGGAGGCGGGCGTCGACGATGTCTCCGTTCACCGGAGCATCATGGGTTTCGACTCGGCCTCCGGGATACTGAGCTCTCACCCCTTGAGGTTCCACGCTGATCTGCCTGTGGTGGTGGAAACCGTAGACGACACGGAGAGGATACAGAGCGCCCTTCCGAGGGTGCGGGAGGTACTCGACTGTGGTCTCATCACGCTCGCGGACGTGGATCTGTACAGCCCCGATTAGTCTCGTGGGCCATTCCGAGAAAACGGGAGACGCGTGGATGGCCGTAGATTCGCAGTTTGGCGAGCTCTCCGCATGGGCCTACTACCTCAGCATAAGATGCATCTGGAGCCCATGCGGGTTGACCTGGGGGACACCCGGAAAGGAATGATATGTTGGGAATAGCAGCGGGTATGGCGTCGGGAACATCTTTCGGACTCGTTCTGCCGTGGGTCCTGCTGGCGGCACGGAATCTGTGTATAAGGTCGGGAATTTCGATGAAGGTGACGGCCTTTTTCTCGTATCTCTCGGCCTATACCGTTGCCTTCTGCGGCAGGGCGCTGATGGCTATCATCAGGCCGCCTGGAAGTCTTGATCGCCGGGGCTGCCGTGTTCGCCGGACTGTTGATCGTCGCGGTCGTTTACCGGAACCACCGAACCGAGCCGGAGAGAACGATCCAAGCCTATGCCCGCGGATTCGGCATCTATTTCATGATCGTCGCGATGTTCGGCGGCGAGCTGGTCGCAATGGTAGGGAGTGGTCTGATCGGCTCCTAGGTCGGCCCGGCCCCATCCCGGGAGCGACATCAAGAACTACTGTAAGCCGTGATTACAAAGAGGGCTGAATGACAAATACGCTTACGCGAAAAGAATTCTTGAAGGTCGCCGGGGCCGGGACCGCGGGACTCTCATTACTGGGCGCCTCGGCCACCGCGGGATGCAGTTATCTACCGACTGGAGGACCGAGGATGAACGTGATTGTGGTGATCATTGACGCGCTCAGGCGCGACCATGTGGGCGCCTACGGTAACGAGTGGATAAAGACCCCCAACCTCGATGCTTTAGCCAAGGACAGCCTGCGCTTCACTCGCCCCTACCCCGAGTCGATCCCCACCATCTGCGCCCGTAGAGCAATCCACACCGGCATAAGGACCTGGCCCTTCAGGGACTTTCACCCCGTAAAGGGGGACGAATTCATGCCCTACGGCTGGGCGCCGGTCCCCCAGCACCAGACCATGCTCTCGGAGATTCTCTCGAAAGAAGGGTTGAACACCAACCTCGTTACCGACACCCTGCACCTGTTCAGGGCCTCCTACGACTTCCAGCGGGGCTTCGACACCTTCGACTATATCAGAGGCCAGGAGAAGGACGCTTACCGGCCCAAAGCGATGGCTTCTGCCAAGCGGGTCAAGAAGGATACCGTTCCGGGCAACGACCGGAACATGAAGGAGAAGGTCCGTCAGTACGTGGCGAACACCGACTTCCGCAAAACGGAGGCGGACTGGTTCTCACCGATGGTGTTCACGAGCGCGGGCAACTACCTGGAGCAAATACAGGGAGCGCAGCCGTTCTTTCTGGTGGTTGACTCCTTCGACGTACACGAGCCGTGGGACCCGCCGAAGAAGTATGTGGA